>Ga0307515_10015592_pt1 | contig 13984 bp, 21 predicted proteins | sample 17_EM_MG_FD_194513 | JGI IMG/M metagenome (GOLD analysis project Ga0307515, IMG submission 194513) | Populus trichocarpa ectomycorrhiza microbial communities from riparian zone in the Pacific Northwest, United States - 17_EM | ecosystem: Host-associated > Plants > Roots > Unclassified | place... | reverse complement strand
GTATGCTGTACTCGGTGTATGCTGTACTCGGTGTATGCTGTACTCGGTGTCAACTCATGATCATGTCATGGAGAGATAGAGAGGGATGACTTAACTTTGTGTTCTGCGATGATGGTTGAGTTGTGGATGAGAAGGAGAGAGATGGGGGATGAAGATGAGAATGATATGGAGGATACGAGCGGATAGGAGAAATCAGGGGTACGACTTGCGTCATTGGGTTGCGAAGACCTCGTATCGGTGTTAGTTAGTGCTGGATCGGGACTCGTACCTGCCGTATCGGGGATGGTAAATTGACTCGCACACGAAAGTCTCTCAGGCCCAGTCTTTCATGATGATTTCCCCCGATCTCTCACTGTCTTGTGCTCAACTCTACCATCACCTAAGAACATGAAGTTAAGTCATCCATCTCTATCTCTCAATGCCATAATCATGAGTTAACACAGAGTACAGCATACACCAAGTACAGCATCATCCCAAGATCGACAGTCTCCCGCACCCAGCCAGTTTCTCATCTCTCAGCGGATGTTGTACTCAACTCTCTACATTTCCACAATTACAAGTCAACCAATGAATAGAGTCTCAGCTGCCGTCGCGCCTCCCTCCAAATCGACCGCCTCCAAGTACTCCTCCAATCTCGCTCGATACTAGCCTACAAGTGCATTTCCAAACTCGCTCGGTCACAGCCTCAGAGTCCATCTCAAACTCGATCGATCACAGCCTCCAGGTGCATCTTCTGAGTTCACTCGACCTCGGCCTCCAAGTGCATCTCCAAACTCGCTTGATCCCGGCCTCCAACTGCATCTCTGAGTTCATTCGATCTCCCTCTCCAAGTGCATCTCAAACACGCTCGATCAAGTACATTTTCAAGGAGCGACGGCGGTTGTACGGAGATACAGGGGTAATGGAGGTGGACAGAGTGACGGGGAGTATATATTCGGCAGACCCCAGAGTAGATAGACATGATCTCATTTCCATCTTCTCTTATCATACAATCAAAAGTCACACTCTATCTTTTCCAACTTTTGGTCTCACTCGCTCTGTCCGAGATTTTGTGGATCCACACGGCCAGGTAGTATCATATCTTCTCATCTTCCGACGCACCTCGAGGTTAATGTCGAAGGAACGCGTGGAAAGTTTTTCGCAGCGTCACCCATTGCAATGCAATCCTGATGCAAGCGTGTACCCAATGAACCCATTCTGACGTATGGTCACAGTTGGCCACAACGCCAGAGTGTTTGTTTGAAATAGGAGACTGACAGAGCGAGAAGAAACTACAAAATGGCGATCGCAGGCTGATAAATGACGTGACGCGTGGTCTTGACGCCGGGCGCGGAGTAATCCGCCACCGGGGTGTCTCTGACGGCTCTCACGGAGTGCGTCCACTCTGACTGAGCCATTCCGCCCAGACGGAAATGTTTTTGCTGATGTGTGTGCAACTGCACTTTGGTGGCAGATTCTGTTCTTGATGCTCATGAACAGTGACTGTGAATCGGAAAACAGGTGAGTGATAGTCGGGATGCCGAGCTTGTTCAAGTGATGTGAGATCTGGGTGCGTCGCATGTATCCTACTCCAAAGGGAATGTAGTCCGCATCAGTCGTGGATTGGGCAGTTAACGTTTATTTTGTCGATCTCCTGTCGACCACTTCTCAGATGGCGATAACCTGTGCAATTGTGAATTTATAGTGATCTGGGCATCCAGCATAGTCCAAATCGACATAACATCCAAGTGCACCTTCACCTTCTCCTCCGTCAAACAGCAGTCGCCAGTCCTTCATGCCGTTGAAGTACCGAAACACGCGTTTGAGAGCTGCCATATGCGCATTGCACGGGAAATGATTGCACTGGCTGTGGACGCCGATGGCATAAGCAATATCAGGCGGAGTGGCGGTCATTGTGTACATAAGGCTTCCTATCATCGATTGGTGTCTGGTCGGATCGCAGGCATCTTTGTCTGCCTTCCTCTTGTCAAGCTTCGTTGCCATAGGCGTGGCAACTGGCCTGTACTCGTCCATTCTGAAGTTCGCCAAGATCATCCGGAGGTAACTACATCAGCAAAATGTAAATCGGTCCGGAAGGAACACACAATCCTCCCAGACACTCCGGGCAACCTCACCAGTGCTTTCAAGTATTTCAAGATACTCCAAGACCCCCCTGGAGCTAAGCAACGTGCTCTCACACTCTCCAAGAGCATTCTCAGGTGCTCCTGAAAGCACCTACAGTTATGGAGGTACATTCAGAATGCTACGAGATTTGACGTATAGAATAGTCAAATTTTGAAGCTCCCGAGACCTCTGCGCAGATCTGCGGGAGACTGCATGAGCAGCTGAGACCGCTGAGCAGGTCTGCAGGAGACTTGGTGCCATATTCCCACAGCAGTGGTTCCTAAGGTTCCATAGCCACAAGGTATTTCATCTATCATATTCGTCTGTTACAGTGACAAGATTCGCCACTACATAATAGGGCATGCATCATTGAAGTGTCTCTACATGTATATATACGGTCATTCTGGCCGCAGATGGTAGTCAAGCATAATCAGACGAGCACCTGGACACGCCCATTGAGAGATCTTAGAGATTCACCGCTAGGAGGCCATTGTGGTGAAACGATGCAGCTAGAACGCAGCGAGCCCAGCATCAACACTCCGCCACACCTCTCGCAACATCCAAAGGGAATTCATGAAAATGAGCGGTTTTTGTTCAAGTAGCATAGCAATCTGGTGAGAAGATATGATACTACCTGGCATTGAGGATCCACCCAATTGCGTGGACCCACGAAATCTCGGACAATGCGAGTGAGATCAAAAGTTTGGAAAGATGGAATGTGTATATTCATTGTAAGATGAGATGAGATTGAAATGACATGATGTCAATCTACTCCTGGGATTGCCAAGTATATACTCCCTGTCACTCTGTCCCCCTTCGTTACTGCTGAATAGCCGTATACCCGCCGTAGCTCCGTAATGATGTACCTGGAGGCTGTGATCGAGCGAGTTTGGAGATTCACTTGGAGAGTGTGATCGAGCGAGTTTGGAGATGCACTTGGAGGTTGTGATTCAGCGAGATTGGAACAGAACGTGGGGGCGTTCACCCGGGCGGCGGTAGTTTGGGAGGGAGGCGCAACGGGAGCTGAGACACTATTCATTGGTCAACTTATGATTGTGGGAATATAGAGAATTGAGTACTACATGGTCTGCCGGGAGATGAGAGACTGGCTGGAAGCTGGAGACAGTCAATCTTGGGATGATGCAGCATGCAGTAGTCAGTGTATGCTGTACTGGGTATATGCTGTACTTGCTGTATGCTGTACTCAGTGTTAGCTCTTGATCATGGCATGGAGAGATAGAGCGATCACTTAACTTCGTGTTTTTAGGTGAGGGTAGAGTTGAGGACAAGAAAGACAACGGTGAGAGGAGATCGGGGAAAACATCATGGGAAACAGGGACTTAAGAGAATTTTGTGTGGGACTCAATTTACCATCCCCGATACCGGAAGGTATAAGTCCCGATCCAACCTGTAAGTACACCGCCACGAGGTCTTCAAAACCCAATCAGGCAAGTCGTACCCCTGGTTTCTCATATCCGCTCGTATCCTCCATATCGTTCCTATCTCATCCTCAATCTCTCTGTTTCTCGTCCACAACTCTACCATCATTGCAGAACACAAAGTTAAGTCATTCCTCTCTATCTCTCCATGTCATGATCATGAGTTGACACCTAGTACAGCATACACCGAGTACAGCATACACCGAGTCCAGCATACACCAAGTTTAGCATCCACCCGAGATAGTTTGTCTCCCCTTCATTCTCATGATTACATGTTGACCCCTGAATGTAGCTCCAACTTCCGGCGTGCCTCCCTCCCCGATCGACCACTATCAGCCAGCTCTCCATGAGAGTTCAAAGGTAAAGTCACAATGTCACATTCCCAGGGTTGCAAGTTAAATAACTGATGAATACAGTCTCAGCACCCAGCGCCCCATCCCTCGACCGCCTCTGAGTACTCGTCCAAACTCGCTCGATTATGTCCTCTAAGTTAACACGATCGCGGCCTGCAAGGGCGTCTCCAAACTCGCTCAATCACGGCCTTCAAATTCCTTTGATTACGGCCTCCAAGTTCGCACGATCATAGCCTCCCAAATGCATCTCCAAAGTCGCTCAATCACGGCCTCCAAGTTCACATGATCATGGCCGCCAAGTGCATCTCCAAACTCCCTCGATCACGGCCTTGGAATGGATCTCCAAGTTCACTCGATCATGGCCTCCAAACACGCTCAATTACGGTCTCCAATTTCGCACGATCATGGCCTCCCAAGTGCATCTCCAAAGTCGGTCCATCACAGCCCCGAAGTCAATCTCCAAACTCACTCAATCACGGCCTTCAAGTGCATCTCTGAGTTCACTCAATAGTCATTTTCAGGCGTACCTTGAATTGCACTCAAGCACCTCCCGCAGCCAGTTCAGATATACTGTGTGTTGATGGGTAGCTATATAGATATATAGATGAGAATACAAACTGAATACATGAGTTTTATTAATCGTTGAATGATAAGTAGTAGCTATGATTTCCAGCCGCGCCAGCAGCATCCCCAAGGGAGATGTTGTTTTTCCCAGACTGCTCTACTGTGATTCGAGGTGCTCCCAGGTTTGTTGTTGGTGCTCCCAAGCTTCTCGCCGGTGCTGCTAGGTGCACCCACAGTTCTCTCTGGTGCTCCGAGGTGTTCCCAACCTTATCCCAGTCACTCCAATCGTACGCCAGTACCAGTCATCAGAGATCCCAGTTACTCCAAAGGCAGGCCGGAATGCCCTCCTAGGGTCTAATACCACCCTGAAATTGATGCATCTAAGTTTACACTCCACATACTCTGAGACACTCCTGGAGGCTTCCAGTGACTAAAATACATTTTGCTGATGTATGCTGATGGATGTCAATCATATGATGCTCCCAAAAGCGGTCGATGTTCATGGCGAGATAGATGATTACACTCCCGAGATCATGTATCCGGAACTACTTCTTCACCTGATCCTTGATCTGCCCAATCAAGCGCTCATTAGTAATGATGAGGAGATCATCGACGTACAAAACGTCTGTGTCAAAAACTATGTCTTGATCCTTATCCTGGAGCACGAATAGTCTTCTGTCGACAAGTGATACCTTGAACCCATTCGAGATCACGAAGTCCCCACAAGTGCCATACCAAACGTGCGAAGACTGTCTCGGGCCATACAGAGACTTTCTCAAGTGGAGTACCATCTGACACGAAGTCTTTGATCCTGGATCGTTGTATCGGCTCTCATTCTGGAGCAAATAAAATGATCCCTGTGGTGGGTTCATATAGATCTCGTCTTCCCAGTCAACTCTCAAGAAAGATGTTCATATATCCATTTGATGGATCTCAACATCGTACTTGGCGGTGATCGCTCCTGCCATTCAAACTTGGCCCAAGTGATCAGTCGGTGCAAATATAACCTGGTTGTTGATGCCTTCGATTTCGTCATTTCTTCCACAGACTAGCCTGGCCTTGAACCGCTGCACATTGCCTGCTTCATCGCACTTGGTCTCGTATACCCAGTGACTTGGGAAAGCTTTTCTCCCTTCCGGAAGATCCACAAAATTTACAAAGACTTGATGCTGACCAATTGCATCTCACTCTTGTTTCATCACAGTATCCCATTTGTTTGCAAGCGGAGACTCGGTTGCCGCTTGGTAAGACTTTGGATTGATCCCATCCTTGCGATCATCGGAGATTGCAGCTGCAGTATAGATGGGAATCATATGTTCGAATTCCTCATCTTCAAGAGATAATTGTGCACACTCTGCCAACGTATCTTTCCCAGCGCTGTGTGGGCGACTCCCTTCGGCTGGCGGCTTCCATGGATCTCCTATTGATGTCTCAAGGCCAGCCAATCCTCAGGACCTCTCCTTCGGCTTTGGAGACTCTGCAGGTGATTCGTTGTCCAATGACTCCACCGTTTGACGTACGGTTGATTGCTTCTCTGTGCGATTGGGTTGCTTGATGACGTCTCTGTAGATGTCCTCATTCAAGATCGCTTCATCTGCAGCATTCGGTGCTGTGTACAGCTTTCCTTCTCCGATTACCACATCTCGGGAGTGGTGATGCGTCTTGGCCAATAGGTTGTAAATGAAGTACTGCATAGTCCATTGGCTGTAATCAACAATCATGGCGAGAGTGGCTCTGAGATCCAGCTTCTTTGGTTTCTCTTTAGGAATCTGCAGGAAAGTGAAGCATCCGAACACACGGAGATGCTTCAAAAATGGCTTCCTCCCGTGCCAAGTCTCATATGGGGTTGTACTGACTACCAATCGCGTCGGAGTGCAGTTCTTAGGATAGACTGCCCCAGAGACTGCACTTGCCCAGTACTTCTTCGAAAGTCCGCAATCAACCAGCATTCGGCGTACGCGCTACACGAATGTGCGGTTCGCACATTAAACGACTCCATTAGCCTGAGGAGTGTAAGGCATAGTCGTTTCCTTTATGATCCCTTCTGATTTTAGGTATTGTGCAAAATTCTTGGAGGTATTCTCACCGCCTCCATCAGTACGAAATTGCTTCACTTGCTTACCCAACGCCATTTCTCTAAGAGGCTTCCATTGTTTGAATTTCTCGAGTGCTTCCGACTTGTACTTCAATATGTACTCATCTGTATGGGTTGTGGCATCGTCAATAAACAGCAGCATGTATCGACCTCCTCCGATGGCTGTTTCCAATGGACCGCATATGTCAAAGTGCAATCGCTGCAGTGGGTCAGTGGCGTGGGAAATTACATTCGCAGTAAAGGGATTTCGAGATAATTTGCACTTGATGCAGCGATCGCAATCACACTGCCCGGTTGTATTCAGAGCCTCCGCAATGAAGTTCGGCAAGATCTCCAAATCTTTCAGACCGACGTGTGCCATGCGGCGATGCCATCACATCAGATTCGCTGCATCGTGCCAAGATGAATGCCCAGTCGTCTCAAGTGCCAGCAGGCAGCTGTCCTTGTCATTGTCTGTGTATTCAGTCAATTCCGGAGCTCGATCCAGAACGCAAGCCAGAACAAATAGCCCATCGACCTTAGGTTCAGTGGCACTCAACTCGCCATGGCGATTGAAGAGGTTGGGACCGGAGTGATTCACCGGTTCGACTTTGACATCCTTGTCCACGATCTGAGACTATGAGTTGAAATTGAATGATCCCGGCATATGCACAACATCTTGAAGAATTATCGTTTTTGTCTTTCCATCTGGCAGCGGGCAAATCAGCCTAACACCGCCATATCCGGATGCAAACGATGTGACCCCATCGTATCCCTTCACCTTCTCCATCTTTGGGGGATATTCGGTGTAGGTTATGAACATTGATTGACGGCCGGCGATGTGAGTCATGCATCCGAAATGGAGCAACCACTCCCAAGATGTAGCATTTGAGCTGGCCACCATCCATTAGTTCTCAATCAAAGTGGTGAGAGTCGTAGTAGCTGATGCTTCAGTTGATGCTTTTGCTGCAGTGTCAGCAGACTTTGGAGGATGGCCACGTTGCTTGCTCAGACACATCTCGGTGATATGCCCTTGCCGCTGGCACTGAAAGCACTTCTACAGATCCTTCTCTTTCCGATCGTTGTCTCCCTTATTATCTCCCTTATCCCGGTTTTGACTTTTGCCGTCTTTACTGGCTTTACCGCCATTACCACCTTTGCCACCCTGCTTTGCAATGACTAGAGTTTCTGGAGCGAGCCCATTCTCTCTCTTGATTGCAGCTTTCCTTTCGACAAGCTTGGTGACGATCTCATTGGGTGTGGCGGTCATCCTGGCGTTTTTGTCCATCATGAGCTCCAGGAAGACTATCCACTCGTCGTTCCTTGGGATCCTGCGAAGGAGGTAGAAGCTGTGTTCCTGCTCACTCATCTTGGTGATTGTCTTTGAAGAGTTTGTATCGGCAGCATCACTGTCAGTGGTCGATGGCCCTGCACAGAGATTGTGATCCTTAACTGTCTGATCGATCAGCAATGCGTAATTGTCGACATCTCTGCAGTCCTGTAGCTTGATGCTCCAAAGGTCTTCCCTAATCTCGAAGATGTTAAGCTTCAGCTTTGACTTGTGGCTGATACTAGCTTTGCCGAAAACATCTTCTCATTCTCGACGGGCATATATTCTGCTTGTATCCTCGCTGCCATGCCGAGCGAGATAGTGGATCTGGCAACACCACGGCAATTGGTCCAATCTTTAAAAGCGGCCTTCTCTGTACCGGGCGCATGTGCTGCAGGCTCTTCCGGCTTGTCATCGTATTCTTTGATGATACCATACATTTGCTTCTGCTTGAGAAGTAGAGCCATCTCGGTTGCCCATTGTGCACAGTTGGTGCCATTGAACTTGGTGATGTTGATTGTGGTCGAACTCATCCTGCAATGAGATGTTATATCTTGTATCCCAATCGTCAGTTATTGTAGTCTCTCAGACTGTACGGGTGACGTCCAGCAGCAGCTGGCAGAAATACGGCGGAACACGTAGTAATCACACATTTTGTGGAGATGCATCTCTGTTACGACCACCTCCACTTGACAAACGTAAGTGTAAGTGTTGATATGCAGTTCCCATTGTACACGCAAGGGCTCATAAGGTGTTCTACGGTGGAGTGTGTTTGAGTAGTCCAGTATGTGCAGGCGTATTCGAAGGTGTGTCTCTTGTCTCATGTAATGAGACATGTAGCATCGACATAGGGTTCATCAATGACTAATTGCGCAAACTACAAAAGAGGCATGTTACATCACGGTCCTTGGCATAGTGATATCCGTGCTTCCAATCAGCTCAACAGGTTCAAGTAGAATTCAGTTTGCTACAAGCTGACTGGGGCTTTACACTCTACACCACCCAAGTCCAATGAATGGTCGCTCTGATTATCTGCATCCTAATTGTCGTAGGAAATCTCCGGCAATGGGGGCAATGCTGCCATCCTTGCAACATCTCTTTTCCGTGGTTCCACAGGTGGCTGGAACCATTTCATTGGGAGGCTCATGGGAGGTCCCATAGGTGCGCCAGAAGGATGTCCAGGTGGAGGAGTAGAGCTGGAAGATGTTGGCCAATTGACTGGATTATTTCCCAGTGGTCATGGAGACACTCTTGGTGCACCTGGAGATGACCGCCCCTGTCCAGGGAATGGCTGCTGGGGAAACATTTGTGACTCGCCATAACCACCTTAGTGGATGTCATATCCTTGGCACTGTGGCCCATATCTTGGAAACCATTGGCTTACGCTATTGGTTGGTTGCGAACTGTTGTGTGTCATGTTGAATGGAGAAGGGTGATAAAACTGCGGAGCGCCTGGAAATGGCTGCTGTGAAGGAGTTTAACCATACCCATGCGGCGGATTATATTGATTGGCGTGTTTCCCATATCGACTGTCTTTGCCAGTGGCAGCTCGTCAACCGTTACCCGAGGATCATGAATTGTCATCATGGCACTGTTGCGAGAGAAATACGCTACCTGGTGGAGCAATATTTGCTGTCTTTGGTGGAGATCCCTTTGTTGACATGTTCTAGTTAACAAAGATGGTGGCAAACTACCATAGATGCACAATGTGATGTAGAATCAGTAGGAGTATGGTTGAGTATATTGCGGGTAGCAGTGACCTTCAGCAGAATGAGGGGCTTCTTAAATCTTGTTCTGATGTCACAAAGTGTGGTGTATCACTACACCATCGATCCATGAACCCAACGCGGGCTTGAGAAACAGATTCCTTAATCACTCACATCCCACTGTCCTTTGTTATATGCTCGAATTCATATACTAGGATATTGGATTGATACTCACCTTCATACGCTTCCAAGACTTTACAGGTCATAGATGAGATAGGATACGATATCTCCAGAACCCAACAAGAATATGTCTAGTATGAAGGTAAGTACAATGAGGGATATTACACAAATGTTGTGCATGTACGACCTTGCAACCTGATTCAATTGGTGGCCTGTGAGTCACACAGCAACAGTGATGTTTCCTATTGAGCTCCTTGTCTAGACATATGGTCTCCTCAGGATCTACACTCCGCTCAAGGATCGTAACTGAAGCAACCATCCTACCAGCGTAGCAGTTCTTGATGATCATTACGCGGGTATACAGCTAGCCAGGAAACTCACCTATTCATTGTACTAAGATGATCTACCTTCATTATCAGGTGCTCACAGGCTCGAGTGCAGGGTAAACTCACAATGCCACAATGATGTAGCATAAGGCCCGGGGTGGTGAATGAAGTGATGACAAACGAGACCTTCTCTTCTCTGCTGACATTGTTCAGAAGATGATGTGCACCATCATTGTGCGGGATGTGATATATATATCCTGGTTTATGAATAAAACTGATCCGAAGGTGATTATATTTTACTCCTTCCCCGCGTTTGTTGGGGTGCAATGCGGCTGTGAATGTCATACGCCAACCCAATATCCCTGACTCTATAAATTACCCCGTGAAGCATGGTCGAGATGCATCCGAATATGTGTTCACTGGCGATTTCCGGAATTTGGTCAACACTTGCCGGAAACATGTTAAGTGCTGTATCTGCACCAAGATATTATTCGATGAGAACTGACTCGAGGCTCACAATCACCAATATCACCCAATATCGATGAATGACCGGCTATTACCTAGCAGGATATTTCCACCTGCAGGATGGGATCGACCCAAGCCTTCATGTTTCGACTTCAGTTGGTGCACCCGAATGGCTATCGATGAGCTAGTCAACCAAAAATCTACCGATAGACACTGTACCTGGTGCGCAACCACCTGAAGATACTCCAACGCAGAAACAATAGACCCCCAGATGCCAGATCTGACATATACCTCTGATCCAACAAAGACCAGGGCTCATAGGCAGGTAGTTTGAGTGGAAAATGCGGGGGGGAAAGCATATGGCAAAGCAACTGGATTGTACAACAAGCATCACAAGTACTCAGAACAATGGAATCCGTGGCATCCATTTCAGTCAGCACATGACTTTCAACAGGCTCAATCATTAGCCAGCAAACCAAAATGTGGATCGATCAGCATCTGAGGTGTAGACTGGGCAACTCCAAAATCGAATCATTTCAATCTGCAGATGCTCTGCGAAAGCTCCATGCTGAAAACGATGTTTCGCTATGTGATGATAGTTGGATTGAAGATCATTTGCCTATCGTCGGAACATTATACTACAGGGATATTTTCAAATGTATTCAGTTCCTTTTGGCACATCTCCCATTTCAGGCGCACCTCAATTATGAACCGGTGCCCCTCGGTGAGTTGGAAAGTTGCAGATTATTCAGCGAGATGAACACAGGCAACTGGTGGTGGGATATTGCAGATCAGCATACTGCCGAACTGACATTTGTGCCAGTCATTTGTGCATCCGATAAGACTCACTTGACTAATTGTTCAGGCGATCAGCATGCCTGGCAGCTGTATCTGATGATTGGTAATGATCGAAAAGATATCCGCTGTACACCTGAACAGCGCGCATGAATGCACGTTGGGCCGATTTCATGTCCCCCGAAAGGTTCCAAAAATACGGACTTGGCATGGCATTCCGTCGTTGGAACAGTGGTGTCCCCACTCTGGAATCTTGACATAACTTGTCCTGGCTTGAAATGGAATGGTGCTGATGGATTCCAGCGACAATGTTATGCTCTTTTGGCTGCCTGGGTCGGGGATTATCCAGAACACATCCTGAGTGCTCAGGTCTCATATGGCTCATGCCCGATTTGTGCAATTCCTAACGGTGCGCCGATGGGGCATTGAACTTGTCGAGCACTCAATAACTCAAGTGATCAGCATGTTTACTCAGAGCTTGTGGACGACACTAATATTGATGTTCTGCACACTCTTCGTATTCATCCAATCTGCAATCCGTTCTTACAATTCCCTCTGTGCAATGTTCATCAGCTTTGGCAGTCTGATAAATTGCATCAGTTGCTTTTGGGTTTAGTTAAGGACTTATTGCTCTGGCTGCTCGAGGGCCTAAATGCAAGAACTGTCAAGGATCAATTTGACAATCGATTCACATTGGTACCACGTTATCCAGCCTCCAGCACATCTTTAAACCATTCGATTCGTTGAAAGGCAGCTCCTCACAGGGCACTGATATCCTGGGCATGATCAGAACACTGGCAGTGATTTGCGCTCCAATTCTTGACTGCTCCAAGGTTGACAGGAAAACTCTGGCAGAAACAGCCTCTGATGGAATAGTGATGGGAGCAGTGCGGGCATTACGTGAATTCTCTGTACTTGTTAGCCAACACAATCACTCTGATCTATCCCGCACAGCACTAGACGATGCACTAAAGCTATTTCACAAGAAGGAGAGTGCCTTTTGAGATCAGAAAATGTCAAAGTCTGCGAACACCAAACCGAATGAACAGTTGGCAAGAGAATCCCATCAGTTGCGAGAACAAATGATTCATATAATCTGTGGTGCAATGGAAGTGCTGGTGTACGACGCTGAATGCATTACTACATCAAAACAAAGGAAATTGCAGTTGCACCTGAATAGATCCCCACAAGCGGCAACCAATTAGTCAGAGGCTGATCGGGAGAAGGCAATCAAGCGATTGCAGCGCAACATCCATCAGATGACAGCTGTCAAAGGCTAACTTTTCAATGGAATATTCCAATTTCATGAGCGAAAACTAATACAAGAAGTCGGGACTAAGGGAAACGGTTCCTGAAGCACATTCGCCAAAAAAGATGCTCAAATGAAGACTGCTGCCAGAGAAGAGGTTTATGCGGTGGCAAACATGACTGCTGACAACTGTGTGGAATTTCAGGTCCGTCTATTGGATGCTGAGACTGAAGCCACCACCTCCACTATCTCTGATACAGACCGCATTGTGAGTGGGCTGCAGTGACCGATGTCTGGGATCACATTGAACGACCGTATGCGGTTGAAGAAGGAATTGTCCATCCGCATGATCGACTTTGAAGCTTGGTGGCAGGCAATTGGCGTTCAGGAGTTCCAGACAACCATCGAACACTGTGTAATCCAATCCGAATGTCCAATGATGCATCTCATGAGCCATATATCAGAGTCAATTCAGTGAATGGGTTCCAGCGACTATTTCACCATCAATATTTGTGAACAGCTACACATCGGCAAGGTGAACGAGTCAGATCGGTCTACCACCAATGTCATTTACATTCGACAGATGCTCAAGCACAATGACCGGTCTACTGCTCTTGACTATATGGAAGAGACACTCTCATCTCTTGCCCAGCAAGGCTGGTACGATATTGACTCTGCAAAAGTTTTCGACCTACTATTAGCTGCCTATAATTGGCGAAATTCTCGCAGAGCCCATCTTTTCCACCTTCAGCATGTTCAGGATGAGCCATTTTTCTGCCCAGTGTCACCACAGGCACATCTTTTGAGAGAAACTCATGTCCGCAGAGTTTGCTGAAGAATTAAATTAACCTGAGTCAAAGATGGGTCAGAAGGTTTCGCAATGCCCAACTTTGGACAGCTATTCCATGCACAAATTGAAGAGGACTGGGGAGACGTAGTCAGTGGACTGGTGCTCGGATATGATCAGAATGTACTCCTTGACAGCATATTTATTACACTTCAGAATGGGCTGTCGTACTACCATCAACCATTTCACTGCTCTACATCTATCAAGTGTCTGGGACTTGATTGCGAGGTAGAATATACCGATGCCAACCAAAGCATCATGCCTGAATCTCATTGCATATGGGTCCAATATACGGAAAGTGACCTCGATAACACCTTCCAAAGCTGAGTTCCTTCTTTTCCTGCCTCATACTTTACCTGGACTCTGCCGAATCAGATCCTCCAATTTGAGGAGTGCCTTGCCTCTGGAGAAATGATTTTGACCATTTCTACATCAGCAAAATGTAAAATGGTTTGGAAGTCATAACCGAACAACTCAGCAACTCTGAACAGCCACACTGATCCTTCCAGATGCTCCCAGATGCTCCCAGATAGGCTGAATGCAAAGCGATGTG
>Ga0307515_10015591_pt1 | contig 13985 bp, 14 predicted proteins | sample 17_EM_MG_FD_194513 | JGI IMG/M metagenome (GOLD analysis project Ga0307515, IMG submission 194513) | Populus trichocarpa ectomycorrhiza microbial communities from riparian zone in the Pacific Northwest, United States - 17_EM | ecosystem: Host-associated > Plants > Roots > Unclassified | place... | reverse complement strand
CAACGCCAGAGCGTTCGTTTAAAATAGGAGACCGACAGAGCAAGAAGAAACGGTGAAACAGCGATCGGAGGGCGATATGCAACGCGACGCGTGGTATTGAGGCCGGGCGCGGAGTAATCCGCCACCGGGGTGTCCCTGACGGCTCTGACGGAGCGCGTCCACTCTGACGGAGCCATTCCGTCCGGACGGAAATATTTTTTGCTGATGCACGCTACAACGGGTTGCTAGCTGTTAACCTCACCTTGCGTTGCAGACACATATGCATTCTTGATGAATTCTGGGAACACACTACCGGAGAGCTACCAACAGAGGGTGTCTAACAACACTCCTGCTATAGTCAAGTGTCAGATCCAACAGGTGGAGAATTCAACGCCTGCCGTGGTGATCAGCTTGGAAGCAGCGCATGTTGACAATGCTATTCTTCTTGATTATTTGACCTCCAAAGTGGCGCTTGAGGAGCCTGAGATCGGAAGCATTGACCCAAACCTCCCGATAGACGACAATTGCACAGATGACGAACTTCATTTCGGGATGCCAGGGGGCAGCAGGGAGTACGACGATGACAGTGATGAAAGCGACGTGCGCAATGCCATCCCCACCGCCAGCCGGCGACAATGGCCTGTGACTTAACTCGAGAGGTTTGACCCGCGAACCAGTGATGTCGATGGGTATCAGAGCGAAGATGGCGACGATGCGTATGCCGATGAGGTGGAAGAAGCATCGCAAGCCGTTGATGGATCAACGCAGAATGTGGAGGACTGAGGGCACTGTAGGTATGACCTGGGAACCAGTGATGTCGACGGGTATGAGTGCGAGGATGGCGACGATGCGGATGCGGATGAGCAGGAATAAGCATCACAAGCCGATGATGGATCAATGCAGAATGTGGAGGACTAAGGGCATAGTACTAGAGAGTGTGAAGATTGAACTGTATATTTCAGACCGGTGAAATACGATAATGGCGAAGCAAATGCAACAGCAAGCGATGTATCTGAAGCGAAGATTGTATTGCAATATGTGAAAAAATCTCAAAGCTAAACATATATGGGGCGAGTGTGTCATCCGATATATAGCAATAGCAATAGCAGAGAGGTAAAGTGTGGCTATCAGCCCAAGAAAGGCATGAACATCGCCAGCCGTTGTTAAAACGGCTACAGCATAACTGCAGCCCCTGCGAAGTGTGTAACACACGTGTTATTCTGATGGTGCATATACCAGGCGCAACGTATTGGAGGTAAGTATGCCATGCGACCTGTCGCCTGGGCAACGGGAAGCGTGTTATTCTCTCTCAGAGGGTCCAAGATTCCATCAGAGCCGTCAGAGCCGTCTGGAACACCCACGTGTTGCAGACGGAAAGTAGCATTTTTGCTGATGTTGTAACCTAAATGCCTGTTACAGGGGTTCTTAATCCTTGTAATCAATACAATATTTATTTAATTAAGTACAGCCACCTATCTAAGAAACTCTTTCTCTCCTCGTTCTATCCTAAGATTCAACCTCTTGGCCTTTATCCAAGAGCACGTGGGTCAATCTGGCTCCAGTCCCCAGTTGCCACTTAGAAGCCGTAAACTAACCCTCCCCCGGAAACAACCAATCCTCTGGAAACTCTTCGATGGGTAATAACCCTATACATCAGTATCAATGTACAGGGAAGCTGATATCAATAGAGATGATGAAAAGCCAAACCACTCGAGATATGTGGGTCAAAGCTTGCTCATCCAGATGAACAATAAGTTCTCCGAAAAGTTTGACGAGCTTCTGTCGTGCATACTGATATGGTGTCAACCTGTGTCCAGGCAAACAATGCGTAGTCATGTAGATGGATTAGAGAAGATATGATGATGTTTTTAATGGATAGAATTCTGAATAATATTTTACGGTCGTCTTCGGTGCTTCTGTGCTGACTGTGGATCGCTGCTTGAATGTGTTCTTCTCATTGCCACAGCAATGCTGTCTCTTTATAGCCAACGTCCCAGATGTTGTGTTGCCACACCCAGTTGCTATGATTACGTCGTTCATGATAGCATCATCGCGCCCGTCGATATCATGTCTTGCATCCCATAGGTTATTGTGTTCATGCAATGTCTTTTCAAAGCTTCAAGCTCCTGTGAAGAATCAGGCCATCCATTATATGATATCATGTCAGCCAGTGCATCAGACAGACTTGAATTTAGACACCTTGCATTCGTGTGAGTCAGTAGTTGGAACATCTACCAATCAAACGACTGATAGTGCTTATTGCACATAATTCCTCATATGAGGTAATGAACTCATGCATCACAGATTTCATCGCCGACCAACTGATAATATGCCAATGTGAAATCTAGGCCCGTCTGCTTGTATTGAATACGAGATAACATTCGGATCCATACTCCTCAAGCCAATGAGTTGTATTAGCAACGGGTCCGGGTAACCCGCCAGCAGTCCATGTTTCGACCGGCGGTTCGGTTCGGTTCGGTTCCAGACCCGGCCAAAAACCCGACACGCTTTGTCTCGGCGGGGTTGTTACCCTGACCTGACATAAACCCGTGCTTTTTGGCCAGGGTCTACATACAGTAGAGCCTCATTTTCGTGAACTCAGCACTTTGGCTCCAAATAAGTATTTGAGTTCTGATCGTATCACAATATGATATATATGTATAAGATGCAGTTTCACATACTCTTTCACCTCCTATTCTCTACTTTGCGATCCGATCAATACTCGTTGGGTTGCTGTGACGTAACTCCGAACATTGGGCGTTTTTTGCACTGATGCAATGAATATTGATCGGATCGCAAAGTGGACAATAGGAGGTGAAAGAGCATGCAACACTGCATCTTTTACGTATATATCATATTGTGATACAATCAGAACTCAAATACTTAATTGGAGCCAAAGTTCTGAGTTGGCGAAATTGAGGATCCGGCCAAAAAACCGCAGCTTCGGTGCGGTTCGGTTTTTTGATGGGGTAAAACCCTTTGCAACGGTTCCAGTTCGGTTCCAACCCGGACCCGGAACCGAACCGCGGATTTGGAACGGTTGCTAACACTACCAATGAGAAGTGCTCACTCTAGGCATGTGCCGATGTCATAATTCCCTCCATTACGTCATGCTTTGGTCAAGACTTTTCTCTCGACCGGAACGTGCCCCACTTAATCATATCCCGTAACAGGTAGGAGTGAAGAGTCCTCTTACTCGCATATTGACTATCAACTGCCATGCATGATACCATGCATGTCCTGTTTGTTCAGGGAATTGAATGAAGTTGGAAACTACTAGCGTTGCTAATGATCTCTCGTTCCAGCCAGGCTTCATAGTTGCGATGAATCGCCAACCCTGCATTTGTCTAATCTTCACGCGACTAGTATGAACCCTCGCTAAAGAGCATACTACTGGCCAACTTGTACGATCAGGAATAGGTGTTCTGCATATGATTTAGATATGTATTCATCCTGATCCTTAACAAGTACCATAATTGCTGGTAAGAGAGAACCCCTAACAAAGGCTCAAGAATACTTAGTGGTAGCTCTGTAAATGAAATGAGTTGTTACTGTCCCAGAAGATGTGGCTGGAATATCTCGTACATATCTGCCTATGCAGGCTGCCATATCCTCGTTTATGGATGTTTGTGATCAAGCGCCAGTCATAGTACCGAAGATGCAAGACCAATAATCGTTGACGCTTCACTGACACTCATTTTCAAGATGGGGTAGGGAACCTTTGGCTTTCTCTTTTTGCTATAAAGGCGGCCAATACTGTGTTTATGACTGTGTGTAACCTGTCGCCCCCCAGATTACCCAAGATACACAACCAACAATTGTTGATGCTCTGTTGACGTTCATTTTCAGGATGTGGTAGGGTGCGTGTGTCTGTTTATTTTGATCACAAAGGTGGCCAATACATCGCAAATAAACTGTGATTTACCAATGTCAATATTTTACGATTATCAGTAGCATCTCTGAATGCGACCATAAATGTGAAACCCGAAACGCAGATCATTCTATCAGTAATCAAATACTTCAGGACCTATACTTTCAGGCTAAGAATGTATCTACAAATGCTAGCAAGAATCGTTGACACCTTACCAATGCTCAAGTTATTACCCAGCCAGATGAGGTGTACATGAGGGACGAGATGTTGGAAATAGAAGAGAAGAAGATAACAAAAGCTAAAACATATGAAAAGAAGACTAAAGTAAAGAAATCAGCTGCTACAGAAGTCAAAGAAGCCACCACATCCTCGAAAATGAAAGCCATGGGTGTAGAGAAGGTCCCTGTAATTGTGCTTAGTGATTGGGAAGATGAGGAGGAAGATATAACTAATTGGGAGAAGAAGGATAAGGGGGAAATTTGTGAAAATGAGGACCCCATTGTATATAGAGATTCTATTCAGGGTCAGGAAAGTGCAGAATTGAGTGGAGAGATGCCATGGGATATAGGCAAAAGGGTTGAGGTTGTTACACAGTCTGGGAGGAGAGCTCAGTCGGTCAGATATGGTCAATAGATTTCGCCCATGGGTGAGCGGTTAGCTGGTCATGGGCGGTCACTCGGTAAAATACGTTACCCAATGTTGCCTGTGTACTTGGATCGTGAGTCTCAGCACCGTCTGATGTCTTGTATGAGAATGAAGACTTGTATGAAGACGGTGGCTGTATGAGGATATGCATCAGGACCAGGGTGATGCGTCTCAGGTCAATAGAGCATACGCGTACGCATATGGGAGACTGTACATATACAGGCCTTTGGCCCTCGAGATAGAGAGAATCAACAAGTCAAAGAAGCATCCAAAGTAACACCCGACTCGCTAGACATGAACACATCTACAACGTGGCCTTGGTCGTTAACAAGTACGACACCCCCGGCCGCTGATCCCCTGGTTTAAGCTGTGGATCCAACCTTACCAGGAGACGGCTGCTGCGTTATTTGAATATCAGAAATGGCTTTGGATCTTGTGGGTGTTTGAAGAAGCTACTAATTTTAAGCAATTCACTCGGCGCTTGCGTCTTGAGGTTACACTTAATAGCGATGGAGATACGATTATGACGGCAGGGAAGAGGTTAGTCGATGGTGTGCCAGATCGGGTTACGAGTAAGTTGCATTAAATTTTGCTCGCGAATAGGGTGTTAATGTGAGTTGTACTTGATGCTAAGCACTTCTTCAGATATGCTGATCAGAAATCGTGAAGGCGTTCAAAAAACTTGCTCTGGGACTGCCAGCGGAAGTCAACAAGTATAAATTGTGTCTTCGATAATTCATTTAGGTGAAAAAACGGTGTCGGATATGATTACCACAGGCGATATTGTGATTCCATTAGCTTGGGTAAATTAACACGCTGTGTCATGCGCAGCGCGCTTTGGCGGATGAACTGCAAGACTCCACGAAACGAACCTTGGATACCATCATTGAAGCATTGAAGAATTTGGAGAACTACTATAACGCACTACCTACGACAACTTTCCTAAGTGAGGATGGGGAGGAGATATTCGCCACACAAGCATTGCGGCTCTGGTGATGCGATTCTTGAACTGGTGCGGTCCGCGGAGGAATTGGCAGGACTCTCTATATCGGCTTGTTGGAGGTAGGGGTTTGAGGAAACTTGATAGTTACAATGAGATCACCTCAAAGAATTTTGGAAGCATACGCCCAATATTCTACTGTGACGCCCGACGATGAACCATAAAAGATATGATGCTGCTAGATATGTCTCATGGCACTGCTCTTATGATTTGGGGGACCAAGGCTCGAAGGAGCTTGAGTCGTAGCTTTTGATGATTCAATCAAGATCTACTTTATTGGACCGCCATTTTGATTACCGTCAATTACTGGATAAGGAGATTATCCCCCGGCAACGGACACAGTCTAATAGACTATGCTGGACAAAAAGTTAGACTCCCCGCGGGATAAGAGAATTCACAGTTTGGGTGGCGGCTTGCACTGCGATTCCTTCTCTTTGCGGTTGAATGAATTTCACTTTTAGTTCAATCCGTACTTCACCGCTTTCCTCCTCCCAATGAAAGATGAAAGTGAAATTTATGGTATGTTTAGTGTACCTTTAACAGTAGACGTCGTCGATCGCAGAACATACGTGTTAATTAGATTTCGTGAGTTGAACTCGTAGAAACAACAATTCTGTGCTCTACAACTCCTACCTCTTAGGCGATGATGTTTGTCAATTGGACTGAACCATTAGCCATGCTTGATGTGGATTAATTAGGGCACGAACTGAGGAGAGAAGGTTGGAGCGCCGTGTTATAGATTAGCGTTTTTGCTTGCAATTGCAATAGTAAAGAGACGGCGTTGGAACTAAGTCCACCAGTGAAAAAAATAGCCGTCTACAAATATAGACTAAGAAAAGAGATCTCTTTACAGCAAAAGCTTGGATTAGGATTGCTTCTCTTTTCTTTCCACCGCCATCGTCACACATCTCGAATCTTGTCCTAGTCTACTATTTCACTACCACACTGTCGCTATCCGAATTCATCTTGCTGGTCGCTATGTTCACCTCTGGTCACTCGCTTAACCATACATGCACCTCAAATTTGTAACTATAACAGTCTTCACAATCAAAAATCGCACCATCCGTGCTGGTCTATGTCCGCGACTCACTTCACGATGCAAAAAATCCCATCCCTCTTCGTCTTCCTCATCGCGGCGGCTCTAGTCTTCTCGCAGGATGCATCAGTAGTTGATTCAACAGTCGTTACTGCACTCGTGCCGACAATAATGACTTTGCTCGTTTCTCCCGCTATAGTAACTTCCGATACCGTCACAACAACCTCCTCCTCCTCTACCATCCGGCAGACCCTAAAAGTCAACGTCGAAACCTCCACCTCCACCTCTTCTGCAAAACCTATCATCAATACCTTAACCACAGTTCCTCCTGTAGAGTTGGTATCGATACCACCATTACCACCAACACCAGCAAAACCACAAACAACCATCTGGTGCTCAGCCTTTCACCTCCTCTCGGCGACAATTTGCTGATGGAAAACAGGGTGACAACAACGATTGCAGGTGTTCAGACCGTCGTTCCAAGCATCTTCACGCAGCAGTTCTCGAAGCTGTACGGCGAGATACCTATGCCAAGCAGTGGCAGCATTGGGCTAGGAACGCAGACGGGGCAGATTGGGGTTGTAAGGACGCATGCAGCTTCTTCGGGCATGAGGATGGATGGTAGTGTCTGGTTTGTGGTGATTGGACTGATGGCGGTGGCGGTGGCGGTGGGCGGTGGGTGGATGTGAGGTGGGGAAGTTTACTGCTACAGCTTTTTGATATGCTGGGCTTTCAAGGATGGATATTCTTACGACACTCCTTTAGGTCCCAACTTGTATTCGGGAATATAATGTGGTGCCTTAGTGTCATCTTCGGTACTCTACATAGTTGTAATCCATTAATAGCAAAAGAACATACACAGAAACGTCCACTTTCTCTGGTTCTTGTCAACTTAGTATTCTACTTCGCCTAAATCATCAACATGGCCTTGTAAGACTAGATGGAATAGCGCAAGTACCATAATTGCGTTATAATTATTATATGCTCCAATTGACAAGAAGCGTGCCTACGACGCGTGTGATTATATTTTCGGGCCCTACTGTGATCTTTTTGCTGCCGCTAGATGCTCCATTTCGTCGTGGTGGCTGAGGTTTTGGTTAGTGGTGTGCTGGGCGGGGTGTGTGAAATGGCGCATACGGCAACTAATATTTTCTTCGGGAAGGTTGACTTGGTGGAAGGCGGGGAATTATATCTAGGGATTCGCCAGCTAAAGTAGCTTGGGAGAGGAGTCTGGTTGCATGGTGGGTTTGTAAGCATTACATCTTGAGACTTACGGACTTGAAGAAACCAACTGTTCTATGGTGGAAAGATTGATATATATTCATTTGTGTCTGGAATATGCTCTCGGGTAGGGGATCCTGAAGATCTCCGTTTTAGGGGTTTCATCAGTCTCTGGAATGGTACCTCTAACGGCTGGATTGCAAGCGCACTGGGGCTCACGAACATCTGTACTTAAGACTACTATTGCCGTTCCGGTATTGGTAGAACTCAAAAGGGGGAATGGATATTCCTGCTTGCTTTACTGTGCAGGCTGTCTAGGAGGAGTGATGAATTACTCGGAACTACTTCTATGATTGGGTTTTGTGATGGCATTCTATTGATTTTTTGATTTGGGAATTCGTCGGACAAGTTGGGATGGATAGACAAAATATCCTTGAAATCAATCAAACGGGAGCCTCCCCATACCTAGTGTCCTGAGCCCCCTTCCTTCCTCCGCGGCCCTCGCCGCCACAGCCGCCGGAACCTTAATTCCACAACACTCTCCCCAAGTACTATGCACATGTCTCATACCTTCCCTATCTTCCTCTCCTGTGTGCTCCCCCAGCCCCTCCACCGCCGACAGAATCCCCCCAAACATGAAATGCTGCATCACGGGGAGTTTCCCAAGCACCTCCTTCTCGTACATCTTCAACATGCCCTGATTAATCTTCCCCCAATTCTTTGCCGCCGAGATGTCATCGAGCATTGGCGAGTGCCAGCGCAGCCCTGCCGTAGTCTTGATGCTGTTGATGAATGAAATACACGAGAGGTAGATGTACTCGTCCCCGAGCTCCTCGAGAATCTCGGGAGAGTGGATGCTCTTTGGTCGGAGATACGGGTGAGAGTATAGCTGCGAAGACCCAAACAGGAACGGAAGGAACTGGTAGTCATCGAGTCCCCACACGCCGTGCGAACCCGCTGGCTCAAGGTAGTATGTCGTCTGCAGCTGCCGCATCAACGAGAGGTATTTATTGAACAGCCGCAGCACCAGCGCCGGGTAGGTCTCTGGTGGCAGCAGCCCAAGCTGCCGGAAACAAAGTCTGCCTCGAGTGTCAGCGAGTATCATTCAGGGGGGCGGTGGCACGCATACATCCAGGCAATGAAGTTCAGCTCGTGCCCAGAACCGTAGTCGATCCGGGTCCGATTCCCGAAGCTCTCGCAGAAGTACCGTTGCACCTCCTCCTCGGAGCCCGGGGGTAGCCCAACGCCTGAGTGCCACCCCCCCGCGCGCTCCCACAGCGCATCGTAGAACCGCTGAAAACTCTTGTTGCCAAAACGGCTGCCGCCGGCGTCCTCGGCGGGGAACTTGGTTGCTGTGGCGGCGACATGGTCGAGGATCTCGAGGAGGTGCACGACGATCGGGGGGACGGGGACAGGAGAGGAGTTGGGGAGGTTTAGAACGCTGTTGTTGAGGTCTGTGACGAAGGAGAGGAGGAGCGCGTGGGCGGGGGAGGCTTGGAAGAGGGTGAGGTCGTGGGAGGACACGAGGCGTCGCTCCGGGGTGGTGAATTTGAGAGATGAGAGCGGAGGCGGAGTGGAGGCGAGGAGTGGCAGGTTTGTGGGTGCTGGCGGCGGCTTGTTGCGGGAGACGGGCATTGTGTCGTGGGCAACGTGTCTCAGTGTGGGGAACGTGCACTCACGATTGGAGAGCAGCAGGCGGCGGAGAAATGTTAATCCGATGGCACGTGCTCTTTTGTTTAGTATGCGCTCTATCCAGAGCACGACTCCCTCCACGTTCATCCCCATTGTATTTCAGGATGGCAGAGATGGGTTCTGCCGATGAGAAGCAATACATCTGCGCGGGATGGGGTGGGTTGGAACTGTTTACAGATGGCGGTACAAAATGCTTCACGTCCAGTCTGGCAAGAAACTGCACTGAATGCCATATAGTACTACACTCACAGCCTCCCAGGCGTAACCCATAAGCAGCCGCCATCCTCCGTCACGCTTCGGGCTTCCGTCCGTATGCAACATTGCTGCGGCAAGAAACGCACCGTCAGCTCCAGATCTATGGGCTGGCGGAGAGACAGCAAAACGAAAGCACCACAGCCTGGGCTCTCCGACCCAGAGCACTCACAAGTAGTTGTAAATATGGTTCTTCTTGTTCTTGGCCGCATCCAGCCCGCCGCGGCAAATCTCAGCTGCCTTTTTGTGATCGATGCCGAGAACGCGCGTCAGCGGCGCAAGACCGTAAGCCTCGAATCCTGCACCAATCACCCGTTAGCTCGTCGGTGCCGCATGCATGCAGCGACCGTCTTGCCTGTCTCGGCCTGCAACAGGAAGAGCCCCCCGGCTTGCTTGAGCTTCTTGTCGCGCGGCCACGGTCCCCACGGCTGCTTGAAACTGAATTGCTGCACGTCTACAAACCCGGCCTTCTCGATGTGCCCCCTAAGTTCCACCGCAGTCGGGAACGGACGTCCCACCTTCCTTACCGCCTCGCTCAGCAGCTTCACGTAAATCACAGCCCCGTTGTCTTCAGACATCGTGCCGTCGTCGCTGTATACGGCTCCTGCGCCTGATTAGCTGCGCCGCCGCCGTAATGGAGGATGATACCTTCTAAATCGGAGATTTCAACGTAGCCTCCGGGTTTTGTGTGGCTTGTTTTGAACCAATGGAGCATTAGCAGAACTCCCATCTCAGGTGGGCGAGAGTCGCATCTCGCATACCGATAGATCTGTTTCAGCAACGTCGACCAGTCGGCGATAGATACATTCCGCATATGAATAAACGAGAATAAATCCTACGCTCAGACGCCGCAACCATCAGTTCGGGCCCCATTCCGACTAGGAAAAAAAAGGATAGAGTGTCAGCATCAGCAGCCGTATAAACCTTGTCATATATCCATTCCTGCTCGGCGTCATCCACTTCGAACCTGCAATTGGGTGGAACCCACTGCTGCGGTTGAATCAGGCAAAGGTCGGTCCCGATCACCTCCACTTTTGGATATTTTTCCGCCATCTCAATCGCCCAAATCCCTGTGCCGGCGCCTATATCGAGGATGCGCGTTTGATCCTTTTCCACCAGCGGCGCTTTGTACAACTCCCCATCCAGCAGTGTGAGAAAGACCTCATGGTGCAAGTCGAGGCTTTAATTGTCAATAAAAAGAACACTAGCTGAGCTATATTATTACTACGCCTCAGGGATACGTACCGATCGTGCTCAGTCTTTTATTTCCCCGGAGAATATATGAGTTAGTGGGGTGTGGTGCATGGGGATATATATACCACCAGCAGGACTGTTCACGCAACATACGTACCTCATCGGTTGGATGAAGGGTCCGATCAGCGCCAGAATACAGATGGTATCTTCTCCCGTTTTCGTAGAGATATTCGTTGATTGAGAATACGCCGCTCACAACGCTCGATTGATAGCTGCCATAGCTTTACAGGAGAAATCGGGGGAAAGCGGGAGTATGTTAGTTTCATTCACTCACTACGAAATACGCGCAACTAAGTACCTAGAAGAATTGTCATCATCACCCTCCAACTTGACTTATTAGCTTCGGAATCCAGGAACCAGAACTGTGGGAACATACCAGAACTGGATCGACCTCAAGTGTTTGGGGAATTGGTTGGGGGTGTGCCATTTCGCAGGTGCACGAGTTGAGTTGTACCCAGACTCTGGTAACCCCGCACCACAAGTTTTCTTTGCAGCGACTCAATCAGTAGCTTCAACCTGATCTGCACATCTTGCATATAACCCCGGTCTAAGTTTGGTTAGAACCAATTGCTAATGGTGGATCCCTAACCCTGAGACGAGCGTTGAGGAGTACTCACTTGAAAGTATTTAGGGCGTCATACCCATTCATGTGGATTCGCATATCCGGAAGTATTCGAACATAGCTAAAACGGAAGGGCTGAGATGGGCTGGGTGTGCTCATTGAATTATTTGAAATTGGGACGATAGATATCATTAACCGTGTATTCAGTCATGACATCAGCTTCCTTTTCATATCGACCAAAGGGCATCTTGCCTTAATCACGCACAGTCGCACTTCAATGGGTCAACTTGCTTTCCATCGTATTTTCCATTCCCATATGGAATCGCAAGCTGTACAGTACTCAGACATTCAGCTATCTTAGTTACTATAGATTCTTATTCGCATGAGGGGCATGGATTCATTGAGCCTTCGAGCAGGGAACATGCCAAGAAATCTCTTCGGTATTTTTTTTTGGCAGCATCAGTATCTACATTGCTGGTCGCTGACAGATGATTTCAACCTAGAAAGAGCACTGCTGACGGAACGAAAGGCTCTATTCGGATTTGCACACTTGCTTTGACCGAGTGATATTGATTTTGAAGATACAGCCTCCTTTGCGATCTTGAGATGGCCCAGCACTTTTTGTTTGGCCTTGACACCCGGGATATCGCTCGTGTGTTTAGTATGGTGCATGAATCTTCTGCACTAGGGGTGCTCAAGATGGTTTTTTGCAAGACAGCAACAGGAACGAGGAAAATGTGGATGTGAGAGATCTGAAAAAGAATGTGGCGCTGCAACTGTTACGGGTGAGGGAATACATCTCAAGGCTTTTGCATTCATGATTACCTAGCGTTGATCGTAAGGTGGATTATCCTGGAGCTATCTTTCCCTGGACTGCTGGTTCTATGAGTGGTGTACGGTGATTAGACCGCGTACTCTCATCACTGAGAACTCTGCAAGACCATGTATCCTGGCATCTCCTGGGCTTCTGTAGTCTCTCTAGGGCTTTCGGCGAGTCAACGTTCGAATTCCGATATGGAAAATTGGGCCGGGACATGGACAGAACGTCCTGTGACCCGTTCGATCTATTACCATTCTAGGTTTAATTCAACAATTATGTTTGGTAGGGAACAATACAACCTAGTAATGAGGTTAATAGTTATGGACCTAAGGTTAAAGGGCTGAATATAATTCTGGAATTCCAACCCCAACACCTAGGGTTGCCAAGAAGTTACGTCACCTGGCAATGGTAACGAAGCATACACCCTGGTATCTGCGACTCCAGTTATTCCACTATTGACCTTGTTCCTTCTATGGATCGAAGTCTAACACTCCGTCCAGGCAGCTCGGACGCAGAATGTTTTTACTCTTGATAAACTTTATTTGAAAAATATACTGGGTACTACTGTGGAATCATGCGGATTCACGAGCTCGTGAAATACCTTACCAGTCTGTCCGTCTCACATGTACATGTCAGAGGAAAAGAGACTACATCCGTAGACCTTCACCTTACATGTGCATACGTCTGCTCCGGCTCGATTGGTCACACGTTCAATTGTTGTGCTAATTGTATATTGGACAAAGCTATTCTAAGGGTCGAATGGCATCTCCATAGTATATATATGACCCAATATCTCCCTACTTAACTAGAATCTCGCTTTGCAGTTCCCTAGCGAGACTTGTCTTCACGCAACAACCTCAAAACCACCCATCCGATTCAACCCAACCAATCCCTCGATCTAGAATTCCCTGGCTTTTGTAACCTGAAGAATAACGATGGAAGACGAACTGAACATACTTTCAGAAGAGCTGGCGGTGAGACTCTACATGGAAGAACTTGTCTCGACGGAACGACTAAATGCTGGACATGGACAAGCCACTGTTGATAGTAGCAGATCAGCAAGAGCGTCAGATGAGTTCCCCGATTGGGCTCGAGGTCTCGGCGATTTTGAATGGATTCAACGCCAGAAGGAGGAACTGGCTATTTTTGACGCCGTTCGACATGGCCGGCAGGGACAAGATACCAACGGCGAACAACGACAGGTTGAACAACGACAGCCCGAACTTCCGCGTCAAGTAACGGGCAGACAAACGGATAGGAAAGGAAAGCAGAGAGCGAGTGTCGCTGATGTCGACTGCACAGCCTGCATGGACACAATCACAGGTACTGTCCACCGTCTCACCTGCAATCACGCATATTGCACCGATTGCCTTAAGCATCTAGTTCAATCCTCTCTTGCTGGTGAAATTGGGTCATTCCCACCAACCTGCTGCAACGAGCCTGTCGCCACGCCTCTCGCAAAGAACATCCTTAGCTCTGCCAACTATGCGAAATTCAAAGAACGCATCTACGAACGTACTTCCGAAGGGAGTGGCCCCGTAGTGTAGTGGTTGGTCTTGCCACCACTATGCTCATTGCTACGGGTTCGAATCCTGGCGCCACTCCTCTACCCGAGCAGACTCCTTGTGTCGTACAAGTTGGTGTCGCACCACG
>Ga0307515_10015590_pt1 | contig 13985 bp, 10 predicted proteins | sample 17_EM_MG_FD_194513 | JGI IMG/M metagenome (GOLD analysis project Ga0307515, IMG submission 194513) | Populus trichocarpa ectomycorrhiza microbial communities from riparian zone in the Pacific Northwest, United States - 17_EM | ecosystem: Host-associated > Plants > Roots > Unclassified | place... | reverse complement strand
CCCCCCCCGGCGCGGGAAAGAAAAATATAAACATATATCCACTTGTCACCTCCCCCCACTTCCCCGGCGTGGGAAAGTACTGTAGAGTTTCCCACCCTACATGTTTTTTTTTTTTATTTCTTCTTTTTTTGTTATTTTCCTTTTTTTTCCCCCACATTTGTTTTGGTTTTTTTTTCTCTTTTTTTGGGCTTTACATATTTTTTTTCCCAAAATTGTCTTCTTCTTTTATTTTTTGTTTTTTTATTCTTTTTGTTTTTGTGTTTTTTTTTTCAAAATTATCTTTGTCAATTTTTTTTAATATTGAACTGTTTGAAAATTTAGTTCTATAGTTTTTTTCTTTAAAACATTATGAATTACTACAATGTTTCCCTACATAGCTTTTTTTCTTTCTTTTCTATGAATTTTTTTTTTAAAATGGCCTTTGTCGATTTTGCTTCGTAGTGTTTTTCTTTAAAACACTGTTGATTGTTACAATGTTTCCTCACATGATTTTTGTTTTGTTACAGTGTTTCCCCACATGTTTTTTTTCTAAAATTATCTTTGTCGAATTGTTTTTTTAATATTGAGCTGGTTGAGAATTCAGTTTTAACTTTCCCCACAAGTTTTTTTTCATTTTTTTCCAAAATTGTCTTCTTCTTTTTTTAATTTTTTTGTGTTTTTTTTTGAGAATTTTTGTTGATTTTATTTTTTTAATATGGAGCTGGTTAAAAATTTAGCTTTGTTGTTTTTTTTTAAAAACACTGTTGATTGCTACAATGTCAACAATGTTTCCCCACATAGTTTTTTTTTTTTAATTTTTTTATGATTGTTTTTGCTTTTTTTTTCTAGAATTGTTTTTATCGATTTTATTTTTTTCATATTGAGCCGGTAAAGAATTTAGATTCGTAGTTTTTTGCTTTAAAACATTCTGGATTGCTACAATGTTCCCCCACATGATTTTTTTTATGATTTTTTTCAAAATTGTCTTTATCGAGTTTATTATTTTTAATATTGAGCTGGTTGAGAATTACAACTGTATATTTCCTCATGAAACACTATAGATTGCTACAGTGTTTTTGTGCATGGTTTTTTTTTCCTTTCGTTTTTTTTGTTATGATTTTTTCTAAAATTTTATTTGTTCATTTTATTTTTTAAATATTAATCTTGTTAAGAATTTAGCTTTGTAGTTTTTTCCTTGAAAATATTGTGGATTACAACAGTTTTTCTTCATATAATTTTTTTCCCCACAAATCCACGATAACACACAAACATGTCACAAGCCCACAACATCGCGCTGACATGACATCTAGGTAGCCTATATGGCATGTCGTGTCTTTAAATAAAAAAATACAGTCAACAATGGCAACACAATTTAATTTATTCGTAAATGATGCAACTTGGAGCATCTTTTGCATTTCATAATGTTAGCTATGAATATAAAATATAACCATATATATCTTTTGCATTTCATAATGTTAGCTATGAATATAAAAAATGGTGAACCGTGTCTCATCTGTAAATCATTTCGAGAAGCAAATCAACAATGGCAACACTGTTTTATTCGTAAATAAGGCAACTTGGAGCAACTTTTGCATTTCAAAACGGTGAACCGTGTCTCATCTGATCCCTTTTCCGTTTCACCACTTGGATAAAGAAAGACAATGACAGTAAATTGCAAACCGTGTCTGATCCACTTCCAGTTGCAGTGGACAGCTTCCCGTTGCAATATTGTGTTAATTAATTATTAAGCTATCCCTTTTCCATGTTGACCTGACCAAGGAGATGGGTTTTTCTATTTAGCAGCCAATGTCTCTAGTTCCAAACAAGGCAACCGACCTATTTACTTTCAAAATAATTAATATTAAAAACGTGACTCAAACACAAAAAAACTATTCATTGGTATAGTAACATTAAGATTTTGCTCTTTAAAGAAAAATGAGGTGACTTGATGTTAGGGGATAATACAGTCATTTCCATCGGTTGACTAGTCATTAAAGAATTGTAAGGGGTGTATGTGTCTTTTTGCTTTTTAAAAATAATAAAATGATTAATTTACCCTCAAAGTAAAAAAAATTTAAAACTATTAACAAAAAATATTTTTGTTTATTTTTTTAGAACACATTAAAAAGATAGTTTTGCCCTTTCAATCATAAACAAATAAGGCATGTGTGCAGAGGCAATTTCATCCCTTTACATAGTTTTTTTTTTTTTAATTCCAGATTAGTAGAGGGCATTTTAATCTTTTAATATTGAATTAATGATTTTTTAATTAAAAAAAATACTTGCACATGCTTACACCGCGCCAATACATGAGAGACAGCTACATATATTTCCTCTTGATATGGCACTTGACAGCGAAGACAAACAATTTGTCACTCATGGTCGTCACTAAAAAGTAAAGGTCATTTTTTTTTTTAATTTCAATTTTAATTCATATTTTTTTTATTTTTAATTTTTATTTTTAATCTTTTTATAAAAGTTTTGTTTATCTTTAATTTATTTCTTCGATTACAATTCTCTTATCTATTAGCATGTAATACTTCAGGAAGATCCGTTGGATTCAAGGGTTAAAAACTAAATTTATTAGGTAGATTACAATGCTAATTAAACGATTTAAGGGTTAAAGTGAAAAAACTTACAAGTTGAGGGACTGTTGTTTCGTTCTATTTAACTTTAAAGCCCGTGTATTAATATGAATTCCTTGTTAACAAGTCTCTCTTTTCCTATTTACAAAGTTGTCTCTCTAAAAAATAATAATAAAAATAAAGATTTCATTTTAAAATAATTAAGCTATTATTGAGTTTTTCATCCCTGAAAATTAGATGATCCAATTCATTTATCCTCTTGCAAATAAATACTCCAAACAAATTTTACTTGAAGTTATTCAACTAAGTTTATTGAATGATCATTTATTCCAAAATATCTATTAGTTTTAAAGTTCGATCAGAATTCAAAATTAACACATTATAAAACTTAAAACAAAATAATGTATTTTACTCGCAAACATTTTTACATTAAGGAAAACCAATAAAATATGCATTGCATTTAATTTTACAATGAAAGAGCAATTAAAGAACTTCACTCATAATAAAACAAAAACAAAATTATATTCAGTCTTTGCCATTGCGATCTGCATTAATTGAAGAACCACTACAACAGTTGTATTTTATGTGTTTGGAATTGTGGTAGAGGTAGCGATTTAAAGTATTTCTCACTTAGAAATACATCAAAATAAAATTTTTTTATTTTTAAAAAATTATTTTTGATATCAGCACATTAAAACAATCTGAAAATATTAAAAAAATTTCATTTTAAGCAAAAACAAAAATTCACATTTTAAGAGAACACGGTTTGCACCCACTACCAGAACTTCGGGTAAAACCAACGGAATTATCGACGAAATAATTATGTCGGTAATAATTACCGACAGATTCTATTCAGTCTGTACTTCTGTCGCTCTAAACTGACGAAATTATGTTGTCGGTATATACCGACCGAATTACAGATGGAACATATAGAATTTTTTTTAAAAAAGCAGTATGATGACGTGGAAATTTTTGCAGGCGATTTTACCGACGGAATGACCGAGGGATTTAAATCGGGATCTTCATACAGTGACGTGACCCATTCACTGTCAGAATTACCGACGGATTACAAACGGATATACCGACAGAATGTGTCCGTCGGTGATTCCATTGGTAAAAGCTAATATATCACCACGTTGTCGACCCTTTCCTCCCCTATTTCTCCATCTTCTTCCCCATCCCAACTCTCCCCTCCCAAACTGCAAACAACCACCCCCACAAAAAAAAAAATATATATCCCCCTCTTCTTAACACAAGTCATCTTCTTATACTTTTATGGTCACAACATTCGTGTTCTGATTTATTATGGATTTTATCATTTTTTGTAAGTAAATCTATCTTTTTTAATTTTAACATTTAAATGTCAAGTTTATAATTTTTTATTGTTTTTTTTAGTATATGTATTTTATTAGTGTCTGTACATGTTTTATTGTTATTTCTTAAGCAAACTTGTAGTATGAATGTATAATTTTGTAGTTGTTATGGTTTGTTTTAGATTTTGCAAAATTGTATTTGTTTGTAAATTGTTGAAACTTTGTTGAATTACCGAATTAGATGTGTTATGATGAAACAAATAATAGTTGTTTAATAGGTTCATTTTAATTTTTACCAATTGTATTGCGGAGTTGTAATTTCCGTAAATTTATATGTATAAATTTGTGGATGTTGATAATTGATAATGAATATTTAAAAGAAGTCTTTTTTTAGTTTGTTAGATAATGTCGAGGCAAACCAATATTTTTGCAAATTTATTTACTTAACATAGTTAATTAATACATGTTGTCATCATAATTTTATAGAGGTTCGATAGAAGTCATGAATGATCGTTCATGGATGTATCGAGACTCAACCCAAGGATTGCAAAGGATGAATTATTGTAATGGGGTTCAGGGTTTTATTAATTCGCAACATCTATTCCAAGAAATTTTACTGGAGGCGGTATTAGGTGTCAATGCAGGAAGTATAAAACTAAAAAATATCTGCATCCAGATGTTGTAGCAATGCATCTTCTAAACAAATGGTTCATAGAGGATTACATGTGTTGGTATGCACACGGAGAACTATTTGTTCCTAATGAGAGCATGGTAGAAAGGGTGGTTGGGTCAACTTCTAGTGCTAACAACGTGCATGGTGTTGTAAATGAGAACAGTAATCCTTACAGGAATATGGTTATGGATGCAATGAGAATGAATCAAGATAATGTCAGTCAATGTCCAATCATAGAAGAAGAACCTAATGCAGATGCAACATGGTTTTTTTGATATGTTGAAAAATTCTACGAACCATTATGGGATGTTTTAGGAACCACAGTAAATTATTAGTTGTAGCACAGGTGTTCACCATCAAGTCAGATCACGGGTTGAGTGGGGCCGGTTATGACAAAATTATTGAATGGGCAAGAAGCATTTTACCTGAAGGGAACAAGCTGAAAGAGAACTTCTATGCTGCTAAGTCTATGATGAAACTCCTCGGTTTAGGATACTAGAAAATTGACATGTGCCCTAACTTTTGTATGATTTACTACCTTGAAAATGCTGAGCTGACCGAGTGCATGACATATGGGCATTCCCGTTACAAACCCAGAACTAGCATGAGAAAGACTTTCATAACATATAAAAAACTTAGATACTTCCAATCACACCTAGATTGCAGAGGTTATTCATGTCAATAAGGACTGCTGAGCACATGACATGACACCAATCACATAATACGGTTGATGGAGTGATGGTGCATCCTTTTGATGGTGAAGCATGGAAACACTTTAGCAATGTGCATCCTCATTTTTCAGCTGAATCAAGGAAGGTGCGTTTTAGGTTATGTACAGACGGATTCAACCTATTCCGGTCATTTACTGCTCCTTATTCTTGTTGGACAATCATACTTATGGTTTATAACTTGCCACCAGGGATGTGTATGAGGCTGGAGTTCATGTTTTTTTATCTATGGTCATACCAGGTCAGAGCAGTCCGGGCTGAAATATAGATGTTTGTCTTCGACCGTTGATTGATGAGTTGACGCAGTTGTGATCCTTTAGAGCTTTGACTTATGATATATCGAGGAAACAAAATTTTGTTATGAGGACGGCTTTGATGTGGACTATCAATGATTTCTCAGCTTATGGAATGGTTTCTGGTTAGAGCAAGCATGAAAAACTAGCATATCAATACTGCATGGAAAACGACAAGGCATTTACACTAACAAACAGAGGTAAAGCTTTTTTTTTTACTGCCACCGTTGTTTCTTGCCAACGAATCACAGGTACAGAAAGAACATAAATGATTTCTTTGTTAGCAGAGTTGAAATGCACAACTACTAGTCTACAAATGGCTTAAGAGTCTGCGTTTTCCCGATGGACATGCCTCGAACATATCAAGGTTGGTTAATATGGAGGAATGCAGATTGAATGGAATGAAGAGTTATGACTGCCATGTGTTTATGCAAACACTCATACCATTAGCTTATCGTGATTTGTTGCAAAAAGGGATATGAGATGTACTCACGGAGATTAGTCATTTTTTTAGAGATATATGCTCCAGCAAGTTGAATGTTGATCACATTGAGAGGCTTGAAACGAATATCATCGAGACAATATGCAAACTTGAGATGATATTCCCTCCATCATTTTTTGACTCGATGAAGCATCTACCAATAAATTTATCGTATGAGGCAAAATTTGAAGGACCGGTCCAGTATAGATGTATGTATCCATTCGAGAGGTTAGATATTACAGTTTCAATGTAATTCATAATTAAAAGTATTTTCATTTTTTTTCTTAATTGGAATTTTTCGTTTAATTCCATGCAGGTACTTATTCAATCTTAAGAAAAAAAAGGTTAAGAATATGACGCATGTTGAGGCATCGATATGTGATGCCTATATTACTGACGAGATCTCAACATTTATCTCATACTATTTTGAATCTTATTTGAGAACGAGAATCAACCGCATTCCATGACATGATGATGGTGGTTAAGTGCCTTTTAGTTGGAAGTTGTCAATATTCTCCAATCCTGGACAACCCACACCTGAAGATGTTAAAGGGGGAAGATATTTGTCTGAAATAGAGTTCAGACAAACACACAATTATGTTCTATTTAACTATGATGAGCTGAGACCTTTTATTCAGTAAGTATATGTACTACTTAAACTTTGTCAAGGATGTACTATTTATATATTATAATATCATAAACTCATATAATTTGGAGCAACCTTGTAGGCAACATCGACAATATTTACTGTCTAATAACTCACAGCTGACCGAATCCCAAATCTTTCAATTACAAGATAAACAATTTGCCACGTGGTTCAGAACACATGTAAGTACTACCACAAACTCATTATCTCTTGCAAGGTTACTACTAGTCTACAAATGGCTTCAGAGTCTGCGTTTTCCCGATGGACATGCCTTGAACATATCAAGGTTGGTTAATATGGAGGAATGCATAATTCTCATTTATTGATTATTGTTGTACTTGATATACTAAGGTTTATCAAATGGAAGAGAGTGTTACTATTTCATTGTCTTTACTAAGCCTGGGCCTTGAAAGAAAATTTAAGTGCTATAACATGTATTTTGTCAATGGATATGTGTTTCAAACTGAAGAATACAAGTATGGAAAAAAAAACATACAACAACGATGTTTGTGTTAAGGGATCGACTTGTAGTGAGTTTGAAGTTGACTACTATGGTAAATTAGAAGAGGTCGTTGAATTGCAATATCATAGTGAGCAGAATAGAGTGTTTTTATTTAAATGCTATTGGTATGACACCACTGATAAAGAAATCAGAGTAGATCCTTACTATGGTCTGGTTAAAATCAACTCAAAAGCTAGACTCCGCAACATAAACGATGTCTTTGTTTTCACAAAGTAATGCCAACAAGTTTATTACACATACACCCCTTCCTTTAGAAAGGACCGATCAAGAGTTGTTTGGTTATCCATTTTAAAAACAAAACCCAGGGGTCGTGTCGAGGTTGTTCAGAATGAGAACGAAGACACAAGTGTGAGAGATGAAGTCTTTCAAGTTAGTGAGTTGGTTGAACCATATCGAGTTGTTCCTTTGATTGACTTAGAAGAAAATTCAAATTTTCATGTTTTCGATGATAGTCTTGTTGATGTTGACGCAGAGGAGTTGAATGTTGTTCTGAGCTCTAGCGAACAAGCAAATATCGATGAAGATGATGATGATATCCACATTGAAGAGTGCAATGGAGCTGATGACGATTCAATTGACGACGAAGAAGAAGAAAATTCTAACTAACTTTTAGAACACGAAAGTGTAAAGCATTTTTTGTAATGTAATATTATGGATGATATTTTATTACATGAAATATTTATTTTATAATTGTTCACTGTTGTTATTGTGCTGTGCTGGAAGTTTGCAATTTAAGCGTTTGCAAGAGGATAAATAGGCAATACAAACATAATCTGTTATGCACAGTGCGCCATCACCGATGTCCATACAGATGGATACTGTCTGTCAATATTTTATAGAGAGTTACTGTATTTGCCACAATCATCGTCGTCCATACAGACGAACAAAGTCCGTCGGTATTTTATAGATAGTTGCAAAATATTTAATGCATTTGCCACAATCGCCGACGTCCATATAGAAGAAACAAAGTCCGTCGGTAGTTTACCGAGCGTTGCAAAATATTTACTACATTTGCCACAATCACCAACGTCTATACAAATGGATACCTTCCTTCGGTATGTTACAAAGGCGTGACTGTTAGAGTTCTATGTTGGTACAATTGACACATACCGACGGACTCACTAACGGACTGTGAAAATTCCAAAGCGCGGGCATTAATGGCTCTCTCACCGCATGTATATACCGACAGACTATGAAAATTCTTGAGGGTCATTTAAAAATTTTAGTGCGAAATTCAAAATTTACCGATGTACATTTGAAAATTCACCGACAGAATAATTAAAAATAGTATTATTTAAATATGTCATCGATAAAAATGCAATATAAATCCCAGCGACCGCCCTTTCAGTTTATTTTTCCTCTTCTTCGTTTCTTCAGCTTTCAATCTCTAAATCTCTCTATTTTTTTTTATCCTTTCATCTCTATTTGTGGTTGTATTTTCATCTTCAACAAATTAAAAGGTATGTATTGTGGTTCAATATATGTAATGATTTTATTTTTTTATATTTTATATGTTTTATTAACAATATATTTTTGTTTTGTTTTTTTGTATTGTGTGTAGATAAAGTCTAGAAATAAACACACTATTAATGTAAGCATTTTTCATTCCTAAAGCCTATAGTTTTTTTTTTTTTTAAAATTTGTTGCCTATTTTATTGTTTTTGCTGCCATAATAATTGATTATCTTGTTGAATTTTAATTGTTATTCTTGAATTTACCTTGTAAATAGTAATTGAAAATATAGGATTAAATTTAATTATTTTATCTCAATTTTACTCTATTATTACTTGATATGTGCTTGATTATTTCCATTAATTTTAATTATTATTGATGAATTTCTATAGATGTTAGTTGAATATATAAAATTAAATGTTATTTTTTTGCTTTATTTTATTGCTAAATTTGTATAGATGTTAGGTTATATATAAGATTTTTCAATGGAGTCAATTGGTTTGTGGCTTTTGTCAATATTTGCAGGTTTGAAAACTTTGGGTAGTCTCCAGTATATGGAAGGTGCTGCCGAATTTGTTTTAAATAATCGAATTTAATTATGTAATTATTTGTATAAATTTGTGTAAATGCGTAAAATAAAATCAACAACACGTCGTCAGCATATGGTTGCAGCTAGTTCTTCTAGCAGCGATTATGACTTATCCTTAGGTGGCGATCAAAAAGAGGCAGCTGCGCCTACTCGCGATGCTACCTATTCCAGCGCAGAAGCGATGTGCCTTCACAGCGCAGAGGCGATGTGCCTTCACAGCGGGGTCAATTCACCCGCAAGTACCAGGCACATTGGAAGGACGACTTTTCAATGTAAGTTTGTTTTGGTTTTAGTTTTTTTTTATACTTGTAACATAATTTATGAACAACTAATTAATATTTTATTATTTTTATTTATTTTCAGGTTCACAAACATTGAGACCGCCCGAGTAATAACATCGGCGTTTAAATCATTGATGGAGATTCCATTATTTCAATGGAGTCAGCTTTCCAAACATCCTGATTGGAGACCTTATATCGATGCATGGTTTTGAAGATTTCAGGTAGGTGTTAACTTCTAATTTCCAACTTATTTTTAACAAATTATTTTATAATTTTATATCTCGTACTATTTTTATTTTAAATAAATTATTTATACACAACACAAGTTCGAGTAGGATAGCGCGCATGATAATGTTGCGAAGAGGGTGTGGGAGAATCATGCGGCAACTAGGTAACATAAAAAACAATACAATTTTTTGTTTTATAATTTTTTGTTTTAAAATTTAATTTGTCATTATGGTAGTAGGTTGCGTGATTTTTTGTATGACCCACAAAAAAGCCAAAAAATATGCGAGAGATAACGATCTACAAGGCTGAAATGACGTGGTGGTTTGGAGGGATTTCAAACCACCATACATCCCGGGGGATATATGATCGCAATATATTGAGCACGTGACATCTGAGCGGTTCACACGACGCTTACAGTCTGATGCCGACCGGTGCCGACAACTAGAACCGGCAAATTTATGGTTTGGTGACCACGCACACCAGCGACTCCATTTCGTTCAGTGCACATGCGAAGCAGATGATAAGATTAATTTAAATGAAATATATCGTTAATTAATTTGTTGCTACTTATAAATATATTTAACTTGTAACATATTTTTTCTTACACGCTACGTCTCTTGGACATGAGCCGAGCCCAATGGAGCCGTTTATAGAGATGCATATGCGAAGTGAAGACTGCCAAAAGGGGGTGCAACAATTCGTGGACAATCAAGCTCAACACTTCGTGGTATGTTCGTTCAATCATTTTATTTTGTAAGTTATTATTTTCTTGAATTGAATATGATGATTTCTTTTTAATTTTCAGGAGACCTATAATTGCTGATTGAGAGAGAGATATGAGGATGATCCTTCGACCCATCCGGATTTCAATCCAGATTTGTGGATGGAGGTAGGATCATCTGAGGGACTCGATAAAAATCGGGTGTGCGGGCTCTCCAACACTACGGCTGAGAACTTGCGGGCGGCCCGTAGTGTCTCAACCGTTGGGAGCTGCTAGTTAGTATCAAGCTCCCAGTCTAAGGAGTTCATGGCCTTGAAACAACAATACGAGTGACTCTCGATGGATTATGAACAACTCCGCCAAATGGTCATGGACATTAGATCACAGATGAGGGATACATGTGCGCTTCGTTTTTGGCCGTGTGGTCCCGAGAACAACCAACCTCCTCCTTCAGCTCCGCTATTGTTCTAGTTTAATTTATTTTTTTGGAAACACATTAAATTTGTAATGAATATTTGGATGAATATTATTTAACTTTATTTTTATATTTTTAATGTTTCATACAATTTTATTTGCATAATTGGTTTTTTTTTTTGCTATTAATAAATATAATTTATTCTAAATAAATTTTTTAATTTTTTTAAATCACAACCGATGAATTTCCAGACTTACATAGTCCGTTGGTATTTTACGGAGAGTTAAAACATATTTACTGCATATGCCACTATCACCAACATCTATACCGACGGCCAAAGACCGCCGGTATTTCATAGAGAGTTGTAAAATATTTACTGTCTATGCCACATTCACCGACATAACTTTTTCATTGGTGAGTTACTGCAGGAAATACAGATGGAATTATTCTACCGGTATATTTAAAGACAGAGTGTGCGTCTTACACCGACGGAACATTTCAATTGATAAAAGTATCAAATATTGTAGTGACCGCGTCCCCATAATCTTTTCCTCTCGCATACGCATTGATGTAGTTGAGAATCACCACCACAAGAGCCACTAAAAGCCTCCTTGCTATCTTGGTTGTGAAAAGCAAGTCTTTCTCCTCCTTGCTTTCTCCTCTAAAAGCCTCCCACCTCCCATGCATGGTCCTTATCCGGAGAAAATGATAAATTAAACAGGCGGTAAGAAATTGATATCGGATTGACTCTTATCGTTGTTGTGATGGTTAGATTGAAAAAGAAGAGAACAAATGACAGAGAGCAATTAAACATACCTTATGCCTGAGATTGACAAGGGTGTTACCGGCTGCATCTTTCAGAAAACGACAATCATGGGGGCTTAATAGTTTACTTTTGACCTGGAAGATGAGGATGCCATTAATGTCAGACACCTTAAAATCACTGTTGACGGCGAGTTCAACAGGGTACTGTGGGCCTATTACCACTGTTAAATAATATTTATGTAGTATTTATTTACTAAGGGTAGAATAGTACTTTCAGTTTAACCTATATATACTTTATTTGTATTTAGGTTAAGCCTAAGCACTCATAATATACAGTTTATTCAGAATTCTAGCCTCCTTTTTGTGTTTGATCTTAATTATTTTAACATGGTATCAGAACTGGTTTTATGGGACGAGGCTTAATCCCGAACACAACTTCGGGGTTTGGGGCAGAGCCCAAAAATTTTTTGGAGTGAGATTTTGTCTTCCGCTTCTGCAAAATTTGATATTTCGTCAGTTTCTGCAATTATTTTGGTATTTTGTCTTCCCTTCAACTTTTGCAATTCGGTATTTGCGTTCATTTTTTGCAAATTTGTTTTGTGTTTTGGAGTAATCGTATAATTTTGAGAAGATATTTGTTTAGTTTCTGCAATCTCTGTTCAGTTTCTGCAATTTGGTATTTTGTTTTCCGCTGCTTTTGCATTCTGGTTCTCTGTGATTGTTGATATTGGAGCTTTTAATGCGAAATTTTCTGAAGGGTAAGAAGATGTGGAGGTATGTTAGTGGAACTTATATGATACCTAAGAATATTGAGGAGGGGGATGTTGTTTTGATAGATACATAGGAAGCAAATAATGCAAAGATCATTACTTGGATCAACAATTCTGTTGAGCATTCGATAGGTACGCAGTTGGCGAAGTATGAGACAACAAAAGAGGTTTGGAATCATCTGCAAAGGTTATTCACGCAATCAAATTTTGCAAAACAGTATCAATTAGAGAATGACATACAAGCTCTTCATCAGAAAAATATGAGTATTCAAGAGTTTTATTCTACTATAACAGATCTTTGGGATCAATTGGCTCTTACAGAATCGGTAGAATTAAAGGCATGTGGTGCTTATATTAAGCGTAGAGAGCAGCAACGATTGATATAGTTTTTAACAACACTTCACAGTGACTTCGAAGGATTTAGAGGTTCAATTCTGCATCGTTCTCCACTACCTTCTGTTGACTCTGTTGTCAGTGAGTTATTGGCTGAAGAAATACGTCTTCAGTCTTATTCTGAAAAGGGAATTCTTTTTGCTTCAAATCCTTTTGTACTAGCAGTACCTTCTAAGCCATTCTCTAATTATCAGAACAAGCCTTACACAAGGGTTGGCTTCGATGAGTGTAGTTTCTGTAAGCAGAAAGGTCATTGGAAGGCTCAGTGTCCTAAGTTGAGACACCAGAATCAAGCTTGGAAGTCTGGCAGTCAGTCACAATCTAATGTTCATAGACCACCTCAGGGTTATAAACCACCACACCATAATACTGCAACAGTAGCTTCCCAGGCTCTATTACTGATCCCAATACTTTGGCTGAGCAATTTCAAAAATTTCTCTCCTTGCAGCCACAAGCAATGTCTGCTTCTTCTTCTATAGGTTAGTTGCCTCATAGTTCCTTAGGTATGTTGTTGTAACCATATTATTCGATAGTTTCACCCACATCTACCTAATGTTTTGTCCATGTTTTATATATAAAATGCCTTGATATTCTTTGTTTTATGTTTTGAAGGCATTTTTGGATGAAAGATGCAAAAGGGAGTAAATTGGAGGTAATTGGCAGATTTGATGTTCAGTCAATGTTTTGTGCAGAGCGTGAGTTCTAGAGATCGAAATGAAGTGATTCCAGTGGCACTAAAAAGCTAACATCCATACCTTTCTGGAAATGTAATTCAAGAAAAATAAAAAGAGAAAGATCATGGAAATCACATCCTGCAAAGTCAAATCTCGCATTCTGCTAGTGTTGACCTTTGGCCATTCAAAATTTAATATCTGGAGTTACAGAAGTCCAATTAATGCAAACTCAATTTGCGTGGATTCCTGACTTAAAGACCTATAAACGCTTCAAATTGCAACCAAAAAAGATGTCATATGAGGGAGATATGAGTTTTCAAAGATGACATCTGAATTCTGCCAGCAAACAGGTTTCGTGAAGAAACAAGTCCAAATTACATTCCGAAGCATCTAAACCGACATCCAAGTTTTTATATCAGCAATTTAGCTCTTCTAAGTCAGAGCTTGAAGATTTCATGCAAGGCTATTTCTCCTTT
>Ga0307515_10015588_pt1 | contig 13986 bp, 4 predicted proteins | sample 17_EM_MG_FD_194513 | JGI IMG/M metagenome (GOLD analysis project Ga0307515, IMG submission 194513) | Populus trichocarpa ectomycorrhiza microbial communities from riparian zone in the Pacific Northwest, United States - 17_EM | ecosystem: Host-associated > Plants > Roots > Unclassified | place... | reverse complement strand
ATGATTACAGTTTCGAAAGATGTATATGATGAAGAAGTAAATGTATGATAAATATTATACTCTTTGTAATTTTTATATTTACTTTTGTTTCTAAAATGTTATACAATGAACTAAAAAATTGCATATTCTAAACTTTATGAACAGGCACATCCCAATCATGACAAGTTTCTCAACAAAAAACTTGATATGTACGAGGCAATGGCAATTGTTCTTGGAAAAGACATGGCAACCGGAAATTATACCAAATCATATGCTGATGTCAACTTAGAAGAAAACAGTGAAGAATAATCACGAATTGAAAATGAAGGTGAATATGAAGAAAGTTATAAGGGAAAAGAAACATCTTCCTCTAGTACACAAAAGAGGCAACATAGGAAGAGAAATCGCATGTATGAAGATGATGGTCTTGAAAAGTTATCTAAACAGATTGGAGATGTAGCATTTGCAATTCAAAGCCTCAGCAAAAATCAACTTGATGTTAATGCGCTGTATACGGAAGTGATGAAAATTGAAGGTTTTGATGAGATCATTCTTGGGGATGCATTTGATCATTTGGTCCAAAATGAAATGTTGGCAAAAGCATTTATGGCAAAAAATGCTAATTTGAGGAAAATTTGGGTTCAGAATTTTGTGAACCACCACTACTACAGGCCTGCTTGCTAAGATGGTTTGACTATGTTCAAAATTTGGGTTCAGACTATGCTTGTTATTTAATGAGTATGTTTACTTGTTTAATTCGGTCTAGCATGTTTATGTTTGTAATTTGAATTAATATGTATGTATATGACATCGAAACTTAATATTTATGTATGATTATGTTTGATGTTAGATATTTATATTTATATCTTGATGTTTATTTGATATATATTAAAGGGATATTAAAGAGATAATTGCATTTACCCATACAAAAAAAATATTTATCCAAAAAACCCATAAAAATATTTTTGCATGTATTGATCTTATAAAAAATTCTTCATACAAAAAAAAACTCAAATATATAACTCTTACCATAAACTAATTTGGCTTTCTTCATATGAAAAAAAAAAACTTATTTTAAGCTTTTAAAATTGAAAAAAATATATTAATAGGCTTTTTGTAGAAATATTTCATAAGCTTATGTATGAATATAGGATATAATAAAAAAAAATCATCATTATACTTTTTAGATTTCATTTTTTTTATTGTAAGTGATTAAATATTTTATATATATTAGATAAACTTAAAAAAAAAATTAATTCATTAATAAATTATTTTCTAGTTCATTTTTCATAACATAACCAAACACTGGAAAGTGTTTTCCAGTTTATTTTCCATAACACTACCAAACATCGGAAAATATTTTCTCGGAATTCACTTTTCAGGAATTCACTTTCCCCGAAATTCACTTTTCCAAAGGAATTCACTTTCCTACAAATAAATAGGGCCTTAATATAATTATGTAATGTAATTCAACCGCATAGCATGGTAGCATGGTAGATGCTTGCATTGCATACCCAGATGGGTTACCTGACCTTTCTCCAATAAAATAATAGCTATATTATTTTACAGATCACAGGGCTCTGAAGAAATAAAAATCATGTGATAAAACAGCTTGTATGTTTTCACCTTTTATATTTACCCCACATGAAACCGTGAGGGGCTATGTACAAAATCTCAAGCACAATCAAATCGTGTGTGTTTTTGTGTGTTGTTAGGAAGTGTGATAATAATAATATTTTAAAATAATTTTTATTAAAAAATATATTAAAAAAATATATTTTTTTATTTTTTAAAATTTATTTTTGATATTAGCACATTAAAACTATTTATAAACATTAAAAATATTAGTTTGAAGAAAAAAAAAATTTAAATTTTAATGGAAAGAATATTGCCGACATACATAGAATTTATTTATTTTTTATAAATGTATTAAATTAATTTTAATATAAATGAAGTATATAAAACTTGATTTGAGAAAGATTTGGTTTTACGAAAACATTCCCATCATTACAAAAAAATATTAAAAAAATATAGGGAACAGTGATTTCATTATTTGCGTTCACTTTATGGATCAAGAATTAATCATACAGTTTCATTTTTTCCGTTAAAAATCAAGAAACACTTTAAGTTTTCAAGATTTTTACCCAAACCTTAAGCTTTTTACACCAGATCTCATCTAGCCCTCAATTAAATATAGCATGTTACCTCGAGTGAATTTGGATCAATCCCCAAAACCACTTGATTACCTCATCTCTTTCACCATTGCTATTTGTTAATGGGCGAATGGAAGCATGCAGCTTTCACACATGAGTTAGCTGGGGTTGAATTAAAGACAAATTGGCCTGGAAGAGATGAATTTGGACCACCAAAACCATGGGAGCTTTGCCGAACCTCATAGGTTGAGGCATGGTCCATCAAGACCTAAAACACCCATTAAGGTCTCTTGTGCTTGGAGCACGAACCGTTTATTTCTCATTTAAACCATTTTTTTCATATTGATCCGGTCAGATGCAGATTCTTGTATGATTCACCTCTTCCAAGATCATACGATTTTCTTAGATGTTCATCATGTCCAGATACTTTCCCCCCAAATATTTTACAAGCAAACCTTCGCTTCATAACTTGGACCTGGTTGCACTAAATTTGGAGCTTAAATAAAGTGGGATTAAGTTAGGTAATTTAATTATTTTTACAGATGAAATTAATACATGAAATATCCTCAGTACCGTTCATGAAAGTTTAAATGTTATGATTTAATTAACATGATAGGTCATATTAGCCGTAAATTAAAAGGAATTCAATCTGTTAACGAAAAATAGGGTTTTTAAATTAGTCCATTTAATTTATAATATTTCTTTTATGAAAATCAAAGTAATGTATAAAGCTATATATGCATCGTTACAAGTACCAAGTAAAATGTTATCACAAGTTTTTTACTATTTACTTTAGATTTTTTAATCTTGATAGTAAAAATTAATTTAATCAAATCAAGTTTCTCTGTATATATCATTAGTCATTACAACATTTGTTTTTAGGTGATGTTTTAATATTATGTTCCAATTGTATTTTTGAATTTATTTATTTATTTTTTTACTTTTAAATTATTTTTTTAATATTCTTGAATCATTTTAACATATTTTTAAATAAAAAATACTTTAAAAAATAATATTTATCACGAAACGCTATAATTTTGTAGGGAATTTTTGTCTTGGAGTTTTTGTTTCTGCTTCCAAGAACTACAATATCTACCATATGTCCAATGGAAACCATCTGTTATCCCTTTATATAGAGGACCTTTCTACGTAACCTCACATCTATATCGTGGCAAAATGGGACTCAATATTAGACAACAGACATGACCATGAACATGAACATGAACATGAATTGATCTTCAACTCTATTCCTAGGAAATCATATCTCCTGTAAGAAAACGAACATGTGGCAGCCTTAAAAGCTAAAACAACGGGGGGGAGGGGAGATAGATTTGAGAGGCAATAAGGTTGTACGATACCACTGTACATGAAAAGGCATTGATGTTTATTTACTTACTGTTCGTGCACAAAGACACCCTGTCCAGACAGACCCCTTTGATCAAGGAGAGTGGGCAGGACGTAAAGAAATACTATTAATTATATACAAGTTATATTTACGGATTTGTTTTTTAAAGCGAAGGTCTCTGTGATTCGATGATTGTGATATTAAATCCTGTGGTTTAAAAAATGGAAATTGGGTTCTTAACATTTTGAATAATTTTGGGGCGAAACTTCCATTGAAGTCAAAATTATTAGCTCAAAAAGACAATACATGCACACAATAATCTAATTACTTTTTTCTAAGCTATATTATTTAGTTAGACAGCAAATAACAAAAGAAAAGAAATCAGAGTTTCTCAAGTGCTAAGTGCTAGGTTACAGCCCTTATAAATTCTAATTAATATGAAGTATGATCTTAATAAAATAGCTCAGTTCAATCACTTTATATAGAAAAATCTCATAAAACTTGATGAGGTTTAAAAAATCTAGATAACTTAAAAACAAGACTTATATGTCGGATAATCTATTAATCTCTTGATTCTAAAATCTAATTCACTTTTCTTAATCAAGGTAGCTGGGTAGCCAATATATACTTAATGTCTGGTACGCCAGAGTGAATAGTGATCAGTACATGTAAAAGATTCTAATTTGTAGATTTAAGGACTCATTGATACTTAAGAAAGTATATTTTTTAGAGAAATGGTAATGATATTTTAAAGAAATAAACTTTAAAAATATGTATGTTAAAACTATTGAGAATGATAAGATTATAAACCTGCTTTTTTTAAATGATTTTTATGATTATAACTCATGAATCTTGTTTTTTATATAGAAAAGAGGGCATGAAATGTCATTTTGACCTGATAACTTTTAAAGTGGGATAAATATCTGAAACACATTATTAATGTTAGAAAAATATCCATTATATATAATTAACGGGGGTAAATTATAGGTCATTTTGAATACTTTTATACACTCAGCGATGTAAAGAAATGAATATCTTTGACCTTAACATTTTATTTTATGGGTAATTAAAAAAAAAAAAAAAGAGATTAAAGCTCTAAAATTTAATTGAGAAAAGAATATAAAAATAAATGGGAAAAAACTAAAAAAAAAAAAAAACTATAGCCTTTCTTATTTGTATTAACAACAATCCGACCCTTTTATAAAACAGAGTTCATAAAATTTTCTAATAAAATTTGAGCACAATTTAATAATTAAATAGAAAATTATAAACTTTTTCATCAAACAAGTCATTTGATATTTCCAAACCTCTTTGAAAATGTTATCTATTTAGTCCATCAACATATCACTCGATAAGAATAATCAAATCACAAACAGCCGTTGCCGAAAACCCTTGCATATACATGAGGCCACATTAGAGAGCATGAAATACAAGCTCATCAAATGTAGGGGAGGGGACAAATAAAGGACGAGTTTTGCTGTTACAGGGGCCTAAAACTACAGCTGCAATCCCAGCTTACAGTCGGCCATTAATAACAAGTGGGACCAAACACTACCTAACCACAAGAAAAGATGGCATAACATAACCTTCTCCTAACTTTAATTAAATCTTTAATCTTTCTCTCCTTTTGCTTCGTTTCCTTTTTCCTTTTTTTTTCTTTCGATCACTTGTTTGTTGGCATTTGATCACTCGAAGGAGAACCCTTTTTTCCCCCTTCTTTCAATAAAACCCCCCCGGCAAGACCCACTCAAAAGCTTTTTATCCAGCTCTCACATTTCCTCAGCTTTCTGCTTGTGACATTAATGCTACTGCTTGCAGAAGCATCCGATATCTTTCTTTTAAAATCATCTCCCTCCCTCTCTCTCAAATCTGCACACGCGAACACATACAAAGGTGCCCATGTTTCCTGCTCTCAACACCTTTTGCTCATCAAAGTTAGACCCTAAGCAACAAGCCAGCACTCCTCCTATTACCCTCCTAAGTCTTTCTTTCTCTCTCTTCGTCGCTTGTTGTTTTGCATGATGGTTGCATGTAGAAGACCTCTAACTCTACTTCTTTGTCTCTTCTTCTTGTTCTTCATTTTCTTTGTTGGTTACTCTCTTGGTTCAAGGTCCACCCATGTATTTAAATTCAAGCCCAAAACTCAGTACAAAGGTCATTTCTTCAATTTGTTGCCAAGACATTTACCTATACCAACTTCTGGCCCTTCAAGGAGACACAACGACATTGGCTTACAGAATTGGAAATCACCATGAAGATTAAATAGATTTCTTGAAGAAAAGGTGACTTCGTATTTTTTTTTCTTGAAAACACTGAGGAGTTGGTGGGTACTGTATATGGGGTTGCTGGGTAGTATAATTCTTTTTTAATTAATGGGAGGTTTGTTGACAAAGTTTGTTCAAAGAAATTGTTATGAGTATGTATTGTTTCTCCTTTACTCTCATGGAGAAACTGGTTGGTAATTTTGGTGTGTATCAAATGTAGACAAAATCACTAGCTTGATGACAGAAGTCTAATTATTACTTCTTTTTTTTTTTTAATATATATACACATATTTTTCTGTTTGTGGGTTAATTACAGATAGATCAAAAATATTACAGAAAAGAAGTTTCCTTCTTCATTGCAAATTTGCAGATTTTCCCACACGTACCCTCTATTTTGCTTATGTTTTTGAGTTATAGACATATATTATGTGTCTAATATATGTATGTTTTTTTTTTTTTTTATATCATCTATATATTCTCTTTTTAATTTGGGCTCGTGTATATGTATTTTGATTTTAGTATCCATAGCTTGAACTACTCGATAAATTAATTGTTCATTATGATCCATAAGGGTGGAGTTTTCGGGAGTCATGTGGCATTAATTTCTTTTTTCTTTTTTTAATAATAGGCATTAATTTCTTTCTTTATTATCAAGTCATATTAATAAAGAAATTCAACAATACCAATTCGTGAAATTTAATTATTTTTAATGACATTAAAAGGCTATAGCTCTAATTCAACCAAAATCTAATTAGATCTGCTCCACCAATTAAATTTTTCTTTCCCCCCCTCAAGTTTTCTCTAAAATTGAATATTTGGTGTAACTTTATTCATTGATCTCATGGTCAAATTAATTAAAATGGTCGAGTGAGGATTAACTTTAGGAAAACTAGGCTTCTTACACTTAATTTTTTGATTTAAGTAGTAAATATTGTTACACCGAAAACCGTAATGGTAAGCCTCCTGTGATATTTCCTCCAGCAAACCTTGTTCACTGCCATTGAATACAAGGCAGGGGAACTCTCATGTGCAGCAATGCGATGCAGTTGTTGATTTGTGCTTTTCTTGATTTGATATGCACGTATAAATCAATGCTTACATGTCCCCTGCCAAGCCAGAAAAATTATATGTCTTCCACCATTACAGTACTTGTATTTCCTTTTCTTTTCCATAGCAAACAGCGATTCACTCCATCAATCTTTCCGCCTCGACATCATGAAGTACAAATTATTCATGCGTACGTACGTGTATCCATGATACATGTTTAGATTCATGTATGTGTGTGTGTGTGTGTGTGTGTATTCATCATCGATTAACCCAATTTTCAAGTAATGATGAGGGAAGTGGACCTTTTGGAATGCCCATCTCTCTATCTTTTTTCCATGGATATAGTGAGATGAATTTGCGGAATTATGGGCTTTTTCTATATTTGTGGTATTTATCATAACATGTTATCATAACAAATAGCAAAGGACTCGAAAAGCCTCCATCAACTCAAAGCTTTCCCCTTTGATCATGACCACCCAAGGGAAGGAGGGGTCTTGATGGATCCACTTGTTTGGTTATTATTCACAACTCCATTGGATTCCATAAACATTGAGTTTTGGAATAATGAGAGGACATTTATAAGTGGAGAATGATGTATCGAGTTTTTCTCAATAGATACACGGTTTTGCACTGGCAAAATATGATTACAAGTATTTTTCATTATTACTGTGCTCATTTCAAGCATGCAAATGTTGCTCATCCTTCCATTAAAACCCAAGATAACTATGAACGTATGATTAAGATTAAAAGCTCCATTTCCAGCTAATTACATATAAGAAGATGAACTCGAATTCAAGATCTGATTCTCTTTGCTTTGCAAAGGAGCCACAGTCGACGGGGTCATAAGAAAAAGAAAAGAAAAGTAGAATGCTCCTCTATTAATTTTAAATCACAAGGTTGAGATTGTTAGGGTTAACATAAGGTTTAGAATTACTCGTTTTCTCTGTACCATATTGATTTTATTATGTTAATCATTTTATTTGAAAAAAGAAGAAGCTATAATTAGCCTCTTTATTATATGAAATATTTGAGTGTTTTAGATTAAATAACATCAATGGATCAATTGCTAATTGAATTTGAGCATTTTAGACTAAACAACATCAATAGATCAATTGGATTTTAACGTGTGTCTTAGTTTTACTGAAAATAAGATAGAGGGGTTAATTTTATGTTTAATGACCGTAGACCACACAACAATTAAAGCATCACCCAGCTTATTCATCACACCTCTCAAATTCAAATCCAGAAAAAATAATTTTCTATTATTTCATGAGGGAGGGTTATTCTCCTTTTTTTCTTTTTCTTTTTTAGAAATTAAAACCTTTGACTATAACGTATAGTAGTTTTTTTTTTTTTTTGAATTAAGCTACGTACGTATCTGTTAGCTAGTGTGTTGTCATTATCATACACCCATATGATATTAACAAAGAAGTATGAAAATTATACGTAGTTCAGTACTGGTTACGTACAGTGAAAGGTGTTGAAAAGTTGAAGTCGAAAGACATGCAGGGCAGGAGTCCAAGTTTGAAAATTGGAAGTTGAAATATATACATGCATGCTTCTTATCCAATTTCTTCATGCAATTAAAATTGGATAACCTATCATATTCTTTATTGAAAATTTAGGCACTTTGCGTTGAATCTTGCTGTTCTAATGTATATTTGGGAAATAATTATTAATTAATTTACTTGTCGGCCAGCAAGCCAATTCCTTTCATATATATAACTTTAATTTTTACTTTACAAAATATATATACACTGCAAAAATAAAGGCCGTTCCTTAAAAAGAATTTTTATTTAGGTATGTCATGCTGTGTTAATGAAAACTCTATTATCCCTTTTATTTTGATATTAGATTATTTTAATTATAGTAGAATTAATGAAAAAACTAGATTTTAATACCACGCTTTGCTATTCATTTTTTTTGGAGCCTAATTTCATGATATAAAGTTTTCATTTCAATGAGAAAGATAAAATTTAAAGTGAGAAGATCATAATGTAATGTAAGCACAAAGAAAATATATGGTCAATCTCAAAGTTTTTAAGATTTTTATTTTGATAAAAAAATTAATTTTATTTATTTTGTAATTTCCGAGTAAGAGATGAAAGAGAAATTTATTAGAAAATGATGAAATTGTTGTTTAGTCACAATCCAAAAATAAAAAAAGAGCAAAAGATCTTTGTGTCAATGGATTTTTCTTATCGAGAGGAGCTCGATGAAAGTTATTTTTCCTTTAAACATTCAGTAAAAGTAGATCAGGCTTGGTTTTGATTTTTTTTATTCGATTGATTTTTATTTTTTGAGTGATTTTTTTTTATGTTTTGGGTTGTTCGGCAGTTTATATAGCCTTTGTTTTTAATGAAAATAGATAGAAAATGGATTTTTAGACCAAACTCTTCTTGATTTTTCAGCCAAACCCCTAATTTGTTAAATTCTTAATTTAATTAATAATTTATTGTATGTATTATTTTATTAAATATTGTTTTACTTTTATTTTTTTTGAATAAGAATATAACGGTCTTTTTATAATATTAGAATTGTTTTTGACAACCCATCATTATTTGCTTGATTTATTCGGTTTCTTTCTTGATAATGTATGTTTTTATTGTTATATAATTAAATAAAAATTATTTTAGAAAAAAACAATGTTATTAAGCTCAGTTCAATCTATGATTCGAGTTATGAATTTGACAATTTATCTCAAGTTGGCCTGCCTGGGTGATTGGAATGTTATGGTCTTGATATTTGCAATTTTCCCCTCCATATACATTAAGTTTTGAGCTCATTATCAAAATTATACTTGTACATAGAATATTTATATTTTTTTATTACATCCATGAAAAGTTTTTAGATTATCAGTAATTTTACTAATTAAACTAACACGCGCCTCACAACATGATATCTATTCCATGGTGTGATGAGACTTTCTTGGCATTTTTACTTCTAGTTCATAAGTTTGATGTAAAATTAGCAGGGACCCTTGATTGAATATTTTTCTCAATGTTTTTGCATATTTTTTGGGAACTCCTTTGACTATGGCTTGAATAGTACTCCAATTCTTTTCCCTGTTTCATGGCAAAAAGTAATATAAAAGCACCCAAAAGGTTTCCCTAAAGAAACAAAGAGCTAGAAGTACAATGATGGGCAATGCACCAAAACAACAAATTGTGGCCCATGAACAGCTTTAAAATAAATTTTAAAAAAATGGAATAGAAGAACCCCCATGAACTATGTGCTCCAAGAAATCATGCTAATCATTAGTTTCTATCCTAAAACCTAAGACTCATGCTTTTACCACGTTTTGTCGCTTAAAGATGGCAAATGATGGCCATTTTCTTCTGCCAAGACTGCTGCAACTTCATGTCAAGAATTCCCAGCTTTCATCCCTTTCAAGAACTTTACGAAGATGATGTAATATCCAATATTGCGTTGTGGGTGATTAGGTTTTTCGTTAATCCATTGCAAAGAATTAAGGGAGGCCCATTGATGTAACAAACTCCATTAAATTACCATGATTACAGCAGTTTTTTTGTGCTCTTTAGGGCCCACGGTAGCTTCTAATGACATTCAAACGATAAGCTTCTGTTAATATATTTCAACTTTTAATTTGACTTTGTTTTCGCAGAAAATATTGACCTATTTCTTTTATATATATAAACTTTGTTGTTAGATTATTAACCTTTCGAAACCAAAATATATACCTATTTAAAACAAAGTGAAATTTCCAATATGAGAAATGGGTACTTCATGGTGATTATTTTCGGTTCGGTTTGATTTTTTTTTTTTTAAATAACCAAACCGAATTTTAAAAAAAAAAAACGAAACCGAACCGAAACCTATTCAAATCAACCGGTTTTGGTTTTTTTGGACAAAAACCGGTTCAAACTGGTTTGGCTCCGTTTTTTCCGGTTTGACTCGTTTTTTTCCGGTTTGGGTTCGGTTCGGTTCAGTTTTTTCAGTTTCAAACTTATAAAACCGAAACCGAACCGAACCGGTCATTTTTTTCAAAATTTTAATCGGTTTTTTTCACGGTTCGGTTTTTTCGGTTATTTTTTTCCGGTTTTCTCGGTTTAATCGGTTTTTTTGCTCACCCCTAGTACGTATTATATATATAAAGGATAACGTTTCAATCTATCTTTATTAGGAAAATCTCCAATCAGTCTCTATATCTTTAATCGTGTCAATTTAAACTTCAAATAAAGGTTTAATTAATCCTCCCGTCAAAATTTTCCATGCAAACTGAAGATCTTGGCATGTGAAATGGTAACCAATCACCCAAATAGAGTGGCATATATATGATAGATTGTGCTCATATTATATGTTTTTGAATGGAAAATCTTGACGAAAAAAAATAATTAGCACTTAACATTAATTAATTTGAGGCTCCAATCACCACAATTAACTAATTAGAAACTTACAACGTTATATAAGAGGATATAATTAGTTATTATTATCGAGATCGACTGGTTTTCATGGTTACTATAAACCAACATAAAATGTTGAAGTACAATGTCAACATGTTAATGTGTTGATTACTATATCAGTAAGTCCATTGAAGTTCTAATTAACTACTATATATTAAAACAGAATGAATTTTTAATTAATGCGTGTTCCTTTAACAATGGTTTTTTTTTCATTTATTTTTCATTACAATTTTATCTTTAAATATCATGTTTGTCTATCTTTATGTGTTGGTATTTTTTATATATATATTAAAAAATTTGAAGAGATTCTGAAACCGAATTAAAGATCAATTTTACATAATAAAACTTAAGGTTATAACTGAGAGAAAAATTGAAATAACAAGGATCTAATTAAAAATTAACATATTCCTTTTTTATTTTAGTGTGAAAAACTTTCTTTTCATTCAAAGAGTGTTATTTACATATTTTTTATCCTTTTGGTTTAAGTTTTTATGTTTAGGTCCCAAACTTCTTCTTCTCTCTTTTTTTTTTTTTGAATTTTTAGTTCCTAAGTTTTGAGAGATTAGAGAAAAAGTTGCTAAAAAAATGAGAATGAAAGAGAAAGAGATCGGTTAGTCATATTTTGACCATAAAAATATTAATCTTGGTATTAATAGTTTTATAAAGTGTCATTAATATGTTTTTGAACTTTTTATCTAACCGGAAAAAACAGATTGAGACTGTATAATTTTCTTATTTAGTTTAATTTTGGGTTTTTTAATCGATTGAATGACGTTTTAAATTTAAAAATAAATTTTATGAGGTTCTTAGGATGTTTCATAAGTGTTTTTAGATGAAAAAAAAATTAAAAAATAAGTTTTTAGAGTAAAACAAAAATGAACCTTACTTTTCAGCTATTTTTTATAGTCAAAATCTTAACTGCTAAATAACTTGTCATCTGTTTTATTTTATTTTATTTTTTAAAATAAATAAATAACTGTCCATCCATTTAAAAAAAACAACCAAATGTAGAGGCCTGACATGCGAAGCTTGCTTGACCTTTTTTGTATCGAGCCAGGTACATAAATTAGGCCTAAAAAACGAATATCTTTACAATCGAAGTAAAAAACTATTTTTTCTCAACGAAAAACAAATACACCGAGGCAAAGATATAAACGATTTTTCAACAGTTGAGATTCAAATGGAGACTTCCCACCAACTCTTACTTTTCCTTAGATTGCTTCAGTCAAGTTTTTTTTTAGAAAAAAATTGAAAAACCGATTAAATTAAAAAAATAATTAAAAAAACTGAACCGTGAAAAAAAACCGATTAAAATTTAAAAAAACCAATCGGTTCGGTTCGGTTTTGGTTTTATAAGCCTACAACTAAAAAAACTGAACCGAACCCAAACAAAAAAAACCGAGCTAAACCGGTTTGAACAGGTTTATGTCCTAAAAACAGAACCGGACCGAACCGAAACCGGTCGGTTTGAACTGGTTTCGGTTTTTGTTTTTTTTTTAAAAAAATTAGTTTGGTTATTTTTTTTTATAAAAACCAAATCAAATCAAAAATAATCACCCCTATCCTTTTGTATCATACAAATTAATGATTGAATAATATATAAAATCGGTGTTTCCACGAGTCACCGATGGCTTATATATACGTGTGTGGTTTGAAACGTATATAAAGAACTGATGAGTAATTAATTTAACAATAATTTTCCAGTGCAATAATATTGTATATACAGCAAGGAGATTACAATCATGAGATACTCACTACGTACTCTCTATAATTCTTTTTCGATAATATTTGAGATACTCTATAATTAATTATCTCCTGTGAAATAATAATATTCTTGGTTGACAGCCAGGATATTGTTCTGATATAGAAATTATTGAAGCTGAGAATTGACAAGTGGATATGATCTGAAATCATGATGATGATGATGATGATGCTAAAATGCAAAAGAAAGATAAGACTTGTGAGGTATGAGTGATCTTTGTGAAATTGGCTCTACTCGCACGCTTCATTATTTGATTTGTCCATGTTTTACAATTATTAGCATGAATAATTAATTGCTTTTATATAAGATTCTTGGGAAAAAAAAAGGAAAGAAAATTTGAAAAGGAATTTGTCTTTTTTTTTGCCTCAACTAATATTATTATATTTTTGGAGTTTAACCTTTATTAATTTAGTATTACATAAATAAAATATGTGCACATATAGGCTATAAGAAAATTAAAGCTATTATAGAGCCTCTCTCTTTGTTTAATTACCTTTTTTTAGTTAATATAAAGTTGGGTGAATTTCATGCTCCAAAATTAAGGGTAGTTCTTATTAAAGAACCATCTCAACCCAATAACTTAAACTTTTAGGTGAGGTCTCAATATATAATTTATATTATTCTCTAACACACACCCTCAAGTGAAAGCTCTTTGATCTTGAAACTTGCACATGCCTATATTATTTTTGCTTGATTTTTTTTATCAAATAAATGAGGATGGTGAGATTCAAACTCGTGACTGTTTGGTCATCAAGACTCTAATACTATGTCAAAGAACCAATTCAACCCAAAAGTTTAAGTTGTTAGGTAGGTCTCAATATATAATTTATATTATTTTCTAACAGTTCTTGTATAATTTGTATACTTTGATCCCATATTTTTTCATGTTCTAAATTTTAAATTTCAACTGCTAAATTATTTTATTTTTTAACATGAATAATAAAGTAAATTTAAAAATTCTTGCTAGCTAGGGAAGAATGGGTGGCTCGTAGAACAATTCCAATTAAGTGTT
>Ga0307515_10015586_pt1 | contig 13989 bp, 15 predicted proteins | sample 17_EM_MG_FD_194513 | JGI IMG/M metagenome (GOLD analysis project Ga0307515, IMG submission 194513) | Populus trichocarpa ectomycorrhiza microbial communities from riparian zone in the Pacific Northwest, United States - 17_EM | ecosystem: Host-associated > Plants > Roots > Unclassified | place... | reverse complement strand
TTGTCAATCTAACCCATTAAATATCAAAAGAATTCTCTATTCTCAGCCGTTAATGAGCATAAAACAATCCATAGATTTTGCTTTGTTTTCTCTTCTATGCTCTCCAAGTGGTTCCCACATCATAAACCAAGTGGTCCTCGCCAGCCTTGAGGAGAGGATGAGACATACTCTCTACACTTCTTCACCCCACAAAACCCATACAAATGAGAAATTTCAAATTTTCAATTACCTTCATCTTCCCGAGCAGTTCATGGACCTCAAGTAACGCGTAAATTAAACATCATTTTCTCTTCCATGCACCTAGTTCATAGAGCAAGTGGTCCTATCACTCAGCATTTTAGACCTGAACTCACATAACAGCTCTGCTTTGCTTTTGAATCTCACTATTTTCACTCTGTAGATCCTCTAAAGGGATTGCATAAGCAACAAGATAAGTTTTTGCAGATTCCTAGATGTTACAAAACAGTTAAAGTACTCAGATTAATTACAACAAAGTTTCCTGATTTTCTATACGGGTTCTTCACCATGTCGTCCAGAATGTACATTTTCGTTTGAGTTCCTTCATTAACTTCTCCATTGCTACTCTCACGGTCGCATTCTCGTTAGAAAACTGATTTAACCATAAATGCATGCAAAAGTGCAAAACATAAAACACTGACAGGAGAGAAGCTTAGCATCAAATGTTGATGGTCACTAAACCAACTGCAACTTTGGTGAGGGTTTAGTTTCTTCTAATTAGGAAAACTTCCCCTTTTCACCATAATCGCACAAACGACTCATTCTCAGTGATTTGCCAGCTGAAAACTATGCAAGACTGAAGTGATGGATGCCATATGTACAGAGTTAAAATGTTAACCATTAGCATGCAATTTCCCCTGATTTCTTTCACTTCCAAGTTATGATAATGGTTACTGTAACATGATCTCAAGTGGGCTGCAAAAGGAAGTGAGGGACCGCAGGGTGAACATGGGACATGGTCCCTGCAAAACAGAAGCATTATATATGTGGTCCCTTCACATTCTTCAACTTATAGCTTCAATTACATACTAACTCCATAACTAACAAATCTGAGAACAGAAGCTTGGAGAGACTAAAAAGCAGGCATACGGATTTTAATCTATCTAAAGCAAAGGCAATGCAGCCACATTAGACTCTGTAGAAATGGTAGACATAGTTTGCTTCTGTAACTTTTTGAATAAAAGTTTGAATGTTTTCTTTCTACCAATTTCTTGAGTCAAATGTTGAAAGTATCTAAAGGAACAAAGATTTGGTTTTTTCATATATCAATATCAAATAAAAAGAGAGGTAGTTCAGATTCTTGAGAATGCTGAATGCTACACTGATAATAGGCCTAGGCTCCATGATTTTGTCTCAGAGGAGAGTAAACATGTTTAATGCCTACAAATAGTTGTAGTACCGACACTAGAAATATTTCTTTACAAGCAATGAATGATGGTTCCATGTAAATTCGTGACCATCATATCTGATTCTTCCAACTAAGATGGTGGAAAGAACTGTCTAACGTGTAGCATTCTGGGCATGGCACAAGGTGGAGAGAACCTCCTCCAAGCACCATTTTCACGACTCCATATGCTGAATCATGGCATCCATAAAGCATTAATACTCTCCATAACAGATTATGGCACCTTTAAGATACGTTTCTGTTGTGGAGAACTACTAACCTGCTAATTTGGCATCTACTTGGAACTTTTCAGGCTGTTCAAGGCTGAAATGTTTTCTTGGAAAAAAGGGAAATCTTGATAAACTATGCATATTGACAAATAATCCACAAAAATAGAAAAAAAGAGCACAAAAATCTTGCCTTTTATCTGGCAATCTCACAACCCTAACAACACATTGTTGTATATTTTACCTAGCTTAAGCACTATGGGCGACTCTGATTACTCGAGCTTCAAAGAGACTAATTAGTTTTCAATTTCATTTTCCTCGAGCTTAAAAATCCCTAATCCTTCTTTTTATTCTTCTCAAGCTCAAGATCAAGTACTTCCTTCTCCCATGTCACATTAATCAACAGTTTGGAGCAACACAAACAGATGGTTTAAAAGAAATTTGTTGTATATTTTGGAGAACCCTAAAATCATAGTTACAAGATTCAGATCCAGATCACAAACTGATTGGGTCAATTCTTGGGTCGGCAGTTGATTAGGCAACCTAATTTTTTAAAACCAAAACAACATTGTTTTGGGAAAAAAAATTCAAAATAAAACCCCATTTAAAACCAGGTTTAGTGCGGTTGTTCACCAAATTGATGACAACAATACCACGAGGCATGAAGCAAAAGATAGGGACCATCAAGGCTTGTGCCCCGACAACACGGTAAAGCAATCGCCCTGGCTGGGGAGTCCATACAGAAATTATCTACCTAAATGGGCTTTAGTGCTCCCAGTTCTGTTGCATTTCTGCAACAGCGTCAGTCTACAGAACGCACAGAGAACTCGAGCATAAATTGAGGAAGTGCACTTACAAAAGGTAAATGATTCACCACAATTGAATGGCTTCATAGATGAAATCTTTTTTGAGAAGCCAAACAAAGGAAATGGAACCTCAGATATCCACTATTCCAGGAGGGTGAACGGGAAACCAACCTTTGTTAGCTGTCACCCACCATAAACACAAGCTCTGGCTCCCTGATGGAATTCTTCCTTGAGAACAAGTTTTCAACCAGAACCTGAGAAAATATGTAAATGACTATGCTCTATTTACAAATTCAAAGGGACATTGATTCAATGCCAATACTTCACAAAACCACTAATAAGTTCCTACCTTTACCATTCACCTTCTAATTGGTAAGAGTAAAACTAGACGCCTAATCTAGCAGTGTGATGATAAGATACCACAAGCCCTTTCCCGCCCCTTCCCTCTAAACATCTGTTTTCCACATCATATTGTTAGTAGCATTTTCATGAGATCTCTCTAGTGCAGCAACTTTAGCACGATGGGTTGAAGCAGTCACAGCAGGCTTTACCCTCTGACTGCGAGGAAGCTCGCAGGTTTCACTAATAGAAGCAAACCTTAATTCAGCAGGAGGAATAAAACAGTCCATGGACAGGCCAGGGACATTGAATGCCACTTCTTCAATTGCCCATGCTTCTTCCATTCGGGTTCTGGTGTGGCTCATTGCTGTATCTCCAAACCGGAAAAGGGTTACTACTGAACGCCCGGAATGAGCAATCATAATACCATCCACTAGCCTGTAATCATCAAGGAAAGAATTGATTGTGGTCTCCCAGTAAACGGCGTCACCTCCATTGTTCTGGATGCGGGTCAAATGAGAGTCTTCTAAATGAACAAGGAGTCCTGTTTTCTGGCTGAAGTAGCCAAACAAAACATGCCTTATGATCTCTGCTGGCCCTTCACTCCTAGCCTTGAGAGTTGCAGGATCTGCACATATCTTGAGGATAAAGCAATCATCTCCATTGATCTTCTTCTCCCCAATGCATCTTGCATTAGTAAACATGCTTGCAGTTGTTCTTGGATCAAGGCCCTGGGATTGAACATGAGCATTTAAACAATCATTAGATCAAAGAACTGCCTGTATGTTAGGTAGTAAAATGAGTGAAAGATGAGAAGCATCTCACCTGAAGAGCACGGCGCAAGGGTCTAACAGGACCTTTAGCAGCATGTGCACCAAGCCAAGGTGTATGCCTCCACACAAGCTTCCCATTGCAGCCAGCATGAACCTTGCTTCCACCAAGCGCAAGCTCAACATACCACATATCTGGATTCATTTGCCACAAGACAAACCCACCAGACTCTGCAGCTTTGGAAGAGTTCCTATTTCTAGTGACCTTGTTAGCCGTCTCAAATTCTGAAGCTATCATCCTCACCTTACCCATAGCATACGCATTGTGAATGGAATTCTGAAGCCTTTGCCCTCCTGATGCTGCTGTATACTGCTGTAATATGTACTGTGCAGATGAAGTTTCCTGCAATCACCAACATAAAACCACCTTAGCATGTATATTATTAAAATAAATGAGCATACCCCATCGATCAATCTAACAATAGCAAAGAGTCAACTAATCAACACCATCTTTATTATTATTTTTTTGAAGTAAAAAAAGAAAAGAAAAAGATAATTCCAAACACATTTCCCCCTTTGTTTTAACTAAAAGCACAAGCAACGAATTAAAGAGTAATCATATCGTATTGCGTATATTTCCAGATACACAAACCCAAGGAATAGAATCTTACATCACAAAAAATGTGAGTGATTGTCTCGAGAAACTCTATAATGCTGAAGCTGTAACTACTAAAACTTATAGCATAGGAGGGAGACTGATACAAGAAAATATTTTTGAGAATTAGAGAGATATTCTTCTCACTTTTAGTGCGTCAGAATATGATTTTCTCTCTTATTCTTGTTTCTATCTTTTTTCCAATGCTGTAAATATTGATAGTTACAGCTCCGAGTACCGCAAAATCTTCCGAGTGATTCTATCAACAAACATCTTTTTTTCTTAACATGAAACGAAAATTAAGAAACCCACTTTGATCTCAACATTTCATCAAAGGAATCAACTTTTTGCATAAGAACACAGTAACTTTACTCAACTGAAGCAGTGACATTACTGTAAAGTAAATTAATGCTGAAAACCAATTAAAAAAATAGCAGAAATCCAGAAAAAAAACTTCTTTTTTGTGTTATTTTTAAGCAATCAAATAATTCAGTATAAAAACTAACGCAGAGAAAAATTGCAAGAGAAGGGACTCACAATGGGAGTATCTTTTATACTAAGGTGAGGCAAAGGCTCAGCAGTGCTGACGTGAACCGGAGCAAGCGGGGCACCCAAGACACCAAGCAATAACCTCAGATCGGACCGTTTACTAGTGTTATTACAAGCATTTGATGAAGAAGACACAACTGAAGACGGTCCTCCTCTTGAAAGTTGTCCTTTCATCCACTGGCCCCACTTGCCTTCCATCCTTGAATCTCCACCGTCATCTTGATCTGGTCCCTCTTTCAACGGTGATAAAGCTTCCGCTGGCCTCAAGCTCCCTGATCTAGGAATGATCAAGGGCTCTGGCTTTGCCACGTGCTGTCCATGTCCTTTTCTCCTCCTTAACAAACTAGACATCGGTGATGCACTCCTCGCCGGACTCTTCGCTCGTGACCTCCCCGGTGATAGTCCTCTAACAACTGAAAAGAACCCCTGCTTCCTCTCCATTTTTACAGTCTTGTCACTGTTGCAAGAGCGAAGCTAGCCAAAAAAAAGAAGCAAAGCGAGTGGAGAGAGAGGGAGGGAGAGAGGGAGGGAGTGGTGTGTGTGAGAGAGAAACCTGTAAAGATAAACTGATAGAACTAAATCATTTGCCGCGAGACAAGAAAACTGTAAAAGGAAGCCAGTGTGTGTCTATATGTTTTGTTTTTACTGTGCTTGTGTTTTTCATTCTACGAGGAGGAGTTGATGACGTTGGATCAATTCCGTTAAGTATGTTGCTCCTCAAATGATATTATTTGATGTTCAATTTCATATTTTCATAGTTATTTTAAAACTGGACTGGCTGACCCGGGCTATAATTAGGTTAAATTAAAAAAAAAAATGAAAGTAAAAATTTAGGTTGACTGGGCAAGAGTTTATTAAAAAATTAATTGCAACCCATTATTTATTTATTTCTTAACAAAAATAGCTTGGTTTTGTTTTATTAAAAAAATAAAAAATTAGAGATTTATCTGAAATACGGTGATTTAGTTAAAACTTATAATCTAGATTTTAAATTATATCAACCATCAAGCTGGATTTAAAAATCTAATAAAAAGTTTCTTGAAAAAACCCATATATAAAATATATATGCTATTACTTAGAATTTATAAGTTATTAGTCGATGTAAAATACCAATATCATCGTAGTTATTAGATGAGGGATTTGAAAACTAAAAGTGTAGATAATATAAATGATAATGTTGACTCAAATCTCTTGACCAAAATTAGCTTCAAATAGTATTTCGAAAGTTATTGATAAAAGGAAAAACTCTATTAATATTGAATAGAAAAAAATTCCATTTAAATAAAAAAAACTTAACAACACTGGAAAATAAAAATAAAAAAATAAAATTAAGTAAAAAAATATCACTGATTTCTGATTTGAAACTCGCAATAACTTTTTTCCTAGAAAAATGACTTTTAAAAGGAGAAATAGTATCTGAAATTTATGAGCGGACTTACCTAATACAGAATTATTATTGGTACGAAAGAAAACGACAAGGACACACAATAATCTTTTTCTCGTGACAGAAATTATTTAAAAGATATTGATTGTCATGGAAAATCGTATCATCGCCGTTAGTAACGGTCAAAAGGGGTTAGGTTACGGTCAAAGGATCGATAAAGAAATGCTAACGGGCATGGGGTGTAGAGCTTAATTTTTAATAATTAGAGAGTTCAGTGATCATTAATTAGTAATCAGCATGTTAAGCACGCCAGCAAGGGTGCAGTTTGTTTTTGTTTCTTGATTGTTTTTTTAATCCTAATATTTCTTACATTAACTTTTCAGTATTTTCAGATTTTCAAGGTTTTAGGTTCCGTTACTCCATGCAAATTTTTTTTTAAATATATATATATATATATATATATATTTTTTTTCTTATTTTTAAAAATAACTTTTAGTGTTTGATGTTAAAAAGAAAATATATTAATCAATAAATGTTAATTGTATAATATTTTATTTTTTTAATTTCAGATGAAAAAAATGAAAAAAGAAAATATATCTGTGTATACCTCTTGTTTTGAAAATTAATTAGACAAATTTATTTTATATCTCTAATTCTTAAACTAATTATATTTTTGTTTTTTTTTGTATTGAATATTTTTTTTTGTTATGAAATACTAACAAAAAAACAACATAACATATAACATATGTTAGTACTTGTTCAAGAAGAAAATGAGAGGGAAATAAAAATATAAGAAATTATTTATTATATTAAAAAATGTATTTATTCTTTTTACAAAAAACAAGGATCCATGAATTATTTTTATATTGAATTTTATGTTTCTATTTAAAAATGAAAAATATTTTTTTTTATATACCTAATAATTTTCAATGAAAATTGTATGGAACGATGGGCAAAAGATCTTGATTGGACTGCTTAGGATTTACACAAAGAGAACACGCTGTTTAAAAACAACATCATTGGTGAAACTTCTTTACAGAAATTATACTCGTTTTTTCCTTTCTCCTTCTCCGTTTCGGGCACAAAAAGTGACTCGATGGCTTCATAAAACATGGCCATCCTTCCTTGTTTTTTTATAGCCAAAACTTGTGCAGTTTTAGGCAAAGGAGCCACTGAATGGACCAGGTCTCGAACAAAAAGATAAGTAGCCCCCCCAACTTTCCTGTCTCTAATTAATTGCTAAATTAGCCACCTTTTGAATCTTTGCAAGCACTGTAGCTCAATCACCATCGCCAATCACGGTCACAGCCCACAGGAGCTTCTTCTCCCTCGATTTTTCTTGATGTTTTGTTTGAAATGAGGAGGCCTGGTATAGATACGGAGTGGTTCAAATTTGCACTTCTAAATTGACCTAAAGTCGATGGACATTATCAACAAGGGGACAGCTCATCGACTCCCAGAATTTTTCAACATTATGCCATTGTTTCTTCACTTTTAGTCAATGGCCTTCTAGCTAGTCAAATGTTCTTCCCTTCCCTTTCTTTTTTTTTTCTTTGTTTTTGTTTTTAAATACAATTATAATAAATCAAATGTTTCCTGTCATGATTGCTTGAAAGAATGCTCCACTTATTGAATGAACATGGTGTGATCTGAAATCAACCACAATGATGTCAATTGGGTTTTTTTCCTTTTTCTTTTTTCTTCGATTATTGAATTGTCAATCTACCGGCTTCTTTATTGAAAATATCACAATTGTTTGATTTAATTTAATTTGATCAAGATAAAAATATATGAATTGAGCATAATAATAAAGTTGCTGAGAAGATGAGCATATAATCACAACTGACTGAATATAGTAAGCATAATTGGTGTCACCCTAATGTACTCAGCACCAAAGAAAACCATCAAAATAGCAAAGAAAGAAGAAATTTAAGAAGAAATCACACTCTATAGTTTATGTTTTTATAATAACATAGTCTTGCTGAATTTATTTGAGAGCTATGTTTAGCTGCCTAGCCACGTCAAGTGATGCTAGGTAGGTGGGCATCAAATCATATTTCTACCAAATCTTAGGATTTAACGACAAAGCAAAAGTCAAAAAGAATACAAAATCGGCGATACCTTCAATGGGTATCGGATCACATGTAAAGCTCCAGTGGATATCAGGACATCTCGAGATCTAAATATGTTCTCCCAACAAGATCCTACAGCTCCCCCGTTCTGCCATCGTGCCATTCGATACTTTAGTATCTCAGTTAATGTGTCAGGATCATGCATGATCCACCCAGTACAGGTTGCATGCAAGAAGACAAGCAATTCTTCGAGTAGTAATTCATTGCATAGTTCTTATATCTGTTCTGGTATAATTGGGTTACTGAATCCTCTTATCAACTTATCTGTTAATTACTAGATGAATTACTTTTGCTCAAAACAATCGTGGTTTTAGTTTTCTTTTAACAAAATAAAAACTATTTGAAGTTAACCTAGTTGAGTCTCGAGTTTGGCTAAATCAACCGAATATATCCAATTTAATCAAGCTTTGAATCCACTGGGGATATTAAATTTAATGACTATGGTTTATTTACCAGTGTTTAACACATATATGATTGGTACGAGGGGCCCTCGAGTTGCATTTCTGTTGGTCACTCAGTCCTTTTTTTCTCACTTTATAAATAAATGCCATGTTTCCTCTTTATTTTTTACATTCAGACGCAGCTGCCGAATCATTGCTTCATTCTTCAAACTCAAGCAATGTATTCTCTCCACCTTTCATTTTTGCCCTCTTCATCAGTCTGTTCATGCTTTCCTTTTCTTTCTTTGTTGGCCTTTCTTTTGCCATCCCTTTTTCAATAGAGCACTAATTAAATAAAAAAAATCCAATTCACGTATATGCTAAGCTTATGATTGCTGTAATGACTTTAATTTATTGTTTTTGCTGGTTTGGTTCCATTTCTGCTTTTAATTTTTAAAGTCTTTTTTAAATTAATTTTTATTTAAGAAAACATAAAACTTATATTTTTTATATGGTTTTTGATGATTTTGATAAATTAGTGTTATAAATTAAAAAAAATAAAAAAATTATTTTAATATATTTTAAATTAAAAAATATTTTTAAAAAATATCACGCATTTTACTATTCTCAAGCACATAACCCTTTTATTTTATAAATCAGGTAAAATGTCCTTGTTTACTTAATTCAGATACAAAGATAAATTAAATGTAATCAAAATTATGGTTATTTGAAGTAATGAAAGTAAATTTAATCATTTCTTCTATTTTAGGTACAACGGAAAAGGAGGGGAAAAAAACTAGGAAGCTCAAGAGAAACAAAGACCCATAAGATCTGCTTGAAGAAGGTGATTCATTCCTGGTGGGGGCGAATCCCAAATGATTAAAGCATTTGAACCCTTCGCTGCTAGCTTCGCCAAATAGTCAGCACAATTAAGCATTGCCTTCCCTGTACGTAAGAGAAATTCCGACTTCTCAATCCCTTGACAACAAGTTTTCTGATGTATAAAATCCATTAGCAGGTAACTTGTCATGAAAGATAAGCCAAACAAGAATATTCCTAATTCTCTCTGGAGCCAGCCTGCAGCTTGATTGACCAAGACCATTTATGCCCAGTCACCAGGTCTCTAGATCTTGATATCAACTAAGAGTAAGTTAGCTAAGGTTTAAAGAGACCCGGAACTGAAGTGCTCTAGGCAATAAAGTCACAAGCTACTGAAGAATTAGGAATAGGAATAGCCATAATTCTATGCTGCAAGCTCTCTGGAAGCATTGTATTGAGTTCATCAAAGTTCCAAAGACCATTCCCTCAAAGGCCCTTAACGTCTAAGACCATGTCCATGATACTGACGGTTGGAACCAAGGATGTTAAGGTTCCTTCCTCAAGCCATCGATCATACCATAAAGACAAGCTACCCATGCCAATTCTCTATATAAACCCTTCCCATAATAAAGAGAAAGCTTTGTGAATGGACTTCCAAGTATATGAAACAGAATTCATTGGTATTGGATTATGGAACCATGAATTATTGTTCAAGTATTTGTGCTGTAACATGTTTACCCATAATTTATAGGGGCTATTAAAGACATGCCACACCAATTTACCCAACAACAAAATATTAGCGAGCCTAGCATCACGAACTCCAAGTCCACCGTATTTCCTAGGCTTCGTCATCGTCTCCTATTTAACAAGGTGAAAGCCTCTCCCCGAATGCTTATTTCTCCAGATAAAGGTTATCACCACCCTATCAATGCCATCGCAGATAGCTTGAGGCACCCAATAGTTATGCATTGAAAAAATATGGATCGCAAACACTACTGACCTTGAAAGAAGTATGCCCTACTCTGTTCAATAATCTTCCTTTCAACCCGCTAGCTTTCTGTCGATCTTTTCTAAAATAAAGTTGAAGCCGGCCTTCCTAACTCTCTCTTGAAGCAGCGGGAACCCCAGATATTTTCCTAAGTCGAAGCCGGCCTTCCTAACTCTCTCTTGAAGCAGCGGGAACCCCAGATATTTTCCTAAGTCGTTGGCAACCCTGATAGATGAGAGCTGAGATATCTTAGTTCAGTAGTCTCTTCTACTCACAAGTTTCGAGCTCATAAATCTGGACTTTTCATAGTTCATTTCCATCCCAGAAACTCTTCAAAAAAATCAGATTAGGCTTTATTGACAAGCCTTGCATGCGAAGTCGTGGCCTGTGTGAAAAGGAGGATATCGTCTATAAAAAACAGGTGAGAGATGCATGGCCCTTCTCTAGACACATGAATAAGCTTCCACTTATTGTCTTCCACCATCTCTGCAATCAGGCAAGACAATTTTTCCATACAAATCACAAAAAGATAGGGCGACAGAGGATCTCCCTGACACAGACCTCTAGCAGGAGCAAAACTGGGGAGCTTTGACCCATTCCAGAGTAAAGTCAAGTTCGTAGACCGAATACAAAACATAATCAGCCTAACAGTGATGTCAGGAAAATCAAATTCCATAAGCGTGGCTTGCAAGAAATCCCACTCGACCCTATCATAGGCTTTTTCCAAGTCAATCTTCGCAGCTAGAGACCCTTGTTTACTCTTGGACCTGTGCATAAAATGCATTATCTTCTGAGCAATTAGAGCATTATCAGATGTTCCTCTGCCAGGAACAAAGCTACATTGAAGTGGGCCAATCAAACTGTCTAAGAAAGGTTGAAGCCGGTTCACCAGGACTTTGGTAATAAGTTTATAGATCACATCACACAGACTTATTGGGCGAAACTGCTTCATATAAGTGGGATTATCCTCTTAAGGAATTAGGAAAATTAGAGTCTCCACTAATTGAGGATCAAAACTGCCAGAAACAAAGGCTTCTTTCACTAGCTTCCAGACAACATCTCCAACCACACTCAACATTAGTGCAAACCAGGGATTTATAAAAGTTAAGTGCCTTATTCTGCAACACACTATCCTCTGTGCACCAGTCTCAATTAGATAGAAATAAACCATTCACTCGGTTTCTCTTCCTACGAGCTGCAACCAATATGCGGAAGAATTTTGTATTCTTGTCCCCAAACTTGACCCATTTTTCTCTCGAATTCTGATACCATAAGAGTTCCTCCTGACAAAGTACCTTGTTATATTCGCATTGCAGGGATCTCCCAAAGGAAGCCAGGGAGTCTGTTGGAGAATATTCCAAGCATTTATAAACTCCCTTCAATCTAACTTCTAGCCTTCTTTTATTTCTGAGAACATTACCGAAAGTGTTTCTATTGAATATAATTGCTCATGCTCATATTATTCGCTAGAGCAGCGCCTGTTGTAAGAACATGCATCGCATCGATAATACTAAGGTTAAATATAAAATGAGCCGAATTCCTCAAGCTCTCCCTGTCATTGCCCATATAAAGACCCTTCTGAACTCTTCTTCCCTTGACTTGCCCGGCCCCCCTTGGTGGCTATAGAACCAGCTCTTCCTTTCTAGTTCTTTTCTTTTTATGGAATTTCTTTGTGGTAATTAGATGTTTCGGGCCTGCTATATTCTTCGATCCACTCGGCTCTCCTTGAACAAAGGTAGGCCTCAGACCCACATCAAACCCCCCATTAAGGCCTGCACTATGAGGCCCATGATCCCTCTGAAGCCCATATGACTTATCATTAGCTGACCCAAGAACTGCATATTTATTGTTAATCTTAGTAGTATATTTTTCCGTAAATGAATCCCCTTTACTCGTTGAATTGAATTTTCCGTTTCGAGAAACCACTACCCATTCTCCATGAAATTCGGACTCACATAACTACACAGCTTCTTTTGCGGGATTATCTAGACTTACTGCACCCTTAAGGTTTGTCTCAATCGCCGTTGTACTATCCCTTCCAGACATTTTTTCCGGCGAGTCATTCTTATTGTCTAAGGGGCAGGATCTCCCATGATGACAATAACACCCACATCTACCACAAATAATACGCAGGCCCTCGTATTCCACCTTGTACCGGTGGTCTCTAATCCATACTTTCCCCACCACTGGAAGATTTAAATCTATTTCTATGCATATCCTTGCAAATTGTCCCATCTCCATATTCAAGGTGTTGAAATCAGTTTTGATAGAGTGCCTAGCGCTGTGGCTAGGGCTAAAAGAAATCTCTCGTCAGAATACACCACATTAAGATCTAGAATTCTGACACAGACTAGAGTGTGATCTCTTTTATCGTAAAATCCAAGGACGTCCATTGACCACTTTCAACCTATCACACTCCAGATCAAATTTCAATATCCATGCCCGGCGTCCATCAAGTCAAAATCACCCGTGAGTTGCCAAAGAATTCAAACGAATCTTCATCTGAGTACCCTATGTGTTTCCCTAACAATTTAATGACTAGAGAATCGCCCCATGGACAACACAGATCACTGAAGGTTTTGTCACCAAGGAATATCTTTGGCAAGAGGCGATTCCCATTCTCGAACTCAGTCATGACCAACTGATTCCCCATCATATCAGTTTTTTTCACGCAAGGAAAAGGGGTTTTAGCCCCTAAAAACTTTATCCTGAAAGGAGAGTTTGTCTCTTTGTGGCACTTTTGGGACTCTGGAATCTCCTCCACCGTCAGATGGCTTGTCTGGGATAGTATTGCAAAAGGGTTCTCTTTCCATGAACTCCACTTCCATCGGAAGTTTTAGATTCTAGAATCACGACTCCAATTATTGTTATGCTGTAACTTTACTCACATATCAATTCGAAAACTAATCAGATAAAAAAAATAAAACTCTAAGAATAAAATAATATATTTTTATTTTATAAAATAATCATTTCGGTGTGTATATTCATTTTTATTTTACATTGCTAAAAAATAATTTCCTTGTTTTTCATATTTAACTCAAAAGAATTGGTTTAATAGAAAAATACTTTACAATGAAAAATTAAAACATGAAAAAAACAACTTATCAAGAGCCGGTGAAATGAAAATTCCTCGTTCATCAAAATAACGGGGTCCTGCTTTAGTGGCTGGGCTAATTATCATTTGTGGGCTTAATCTAAAGTATTTAGCCTTTGGTTCGGGACCTCTATTATTTATTTATTTATTTATTATTTTTATTCACTCCTTTCTTCAGACCAAGCCGTGTTCAATGTAAGACCATGTTTCCAACAACGCAACGGGCTTCGGTCATTTAGGCCAGCTTCCAAAACGACAACAAATCATGAAATGATATTATTTTACGCAATAGGAACCTTACTGTTCCTTAAAAAATCTTTTCATCATTCATCAACCGAGCATTGGAAACTCAACTTGCTTTACATTTCCTCGAACTTTCGAGGACACAGAACTATTATAGGGTCACACAATTCACAAACAATTTGCTTTGATGATGGGTGGGTC
>Ga0307515_10015585_pt1 | contig 13989 bp, 5 predicted proteins | sample 17_EM_MG_FD_194513 | JGI IMG/M metagenome (GOLD analysis project Ga0307515, IMG submission 194513) | Populus trichocarpa ectomycorrhiza microbial communities from riparian zone in the Pacific Northwest, United States - 17_EM | ecosystem: Host-associated > Plants > Roots > Unclassified | place... | reverse complement strand
CAACAACCAGTTCCCATGCAAGTGAATTGATAATCAAGGTGCTCTGTTACAATGGACTGGTTTCAGTTTATTAAGGTGTTTAACATCCCTTGACATCCTCCCACACCCTCTGCAACAAGCCAAACCCCTCTTTCTTACCAAAAATTTCAAGGAAGCAACAGGATAGAAATATTTTCCATCAAAATTGAGGTGACAACTCAATCATAAATAGTTAAAATGATGTGAAAAGCAAACTCCTGCCAAATGTACAAGATCCAGACAAACAAGATGGAAAATTTAAACATGGACAGACTGGGAATCCTTGGGCTTTTACCTTTACCCTTATCAAGATCCATAGCCATTGCTCGACTGCCTATCACTCTAGAATTCGGCTGCAAGTCCTGAAAGATCTCACATGAAAGTATAAAATCAAAAAAAGATTTAATAAGCCACTCCAGAAGCAAAGTGAATTAGTTTACAGAATGATTTGAAGACAATTTATGGACCCAATATTCAAATAAATGAAATAGAAAAATATTGCAATCTCATGAATAAAGATCTTTGCATTTCATCATTGGAGATATTTAAAAAAGAGAAGGTTGGAATAACTAACGGGTGATTTAGCTGGTGGCTTTGTTCTCTGTGTCTGCTTGTACTTCAGGATGGTCCAGTCAAAAACATAATCAAACTCAAATCCTGCAAGAAATTGGAAAATATGTAGATCAAAACATATTACATAACTACCAACTCTGAAAGCCCACATGGATGTGACTTTACAACAAAATGGACTGCTAAAAGTAATGGACCAAATATTGTTCATTATCGGTTTCCAGGCTTCACAGTCCTCAATGACCAACAAACATAACTTCCCTATCATCCCCACTCTGAACCAACATTAAAAAGAATCCCTCACAATTTAATTAATCAATTACCTTCTCGAGTAAACAAGACATGAAAGAGGCGCTTCAGAAATCCATAATCAGGTCTTTGGTCAAATGTTAAAGAGTGGCAATAATGGAAGTAAGAAGCAAACTCCACAGGATGCGACTTGCACAGTACCTTTACAAAACAAATGTGATGTCAACAGACTATAAAATAGAAGGTAGAGATTCAAACTAATACAAGGAACCAAAACTACATACAGAATTCAAGTTTGAGAACAACAGCTCTCAAAGCCTTTTTCTTCTTTACATAACAGATGAGATATTGAGGCATTTAGTTATACTTTATTTTCCTTAGAACCGATAGATACACTGTAACCTTAACTTTATCAACAATTTCCTGTGTTAAACCCATAAATATTAGACCAGAAAGTAAAATGAAAAACATACTTTATGTTAAAAACCTGAAACAGGCACATTTTTTGCTTATATGATCCCGACAGGATAACATGTAAGCCACATTTATTTAATAATCTTCTACACTTTTTGTTCAAGTAATTGCATGATTTTCAGGTTACTATATTTTTTTGAATTTCAGATGAATGTTTACAAATGTGATATATGATAAGAAGCATGATTTGATGACAGAAGTTTGAGGAAAGGGTCACCTTTTGAAGAGCCAGCCTTGTTATCTTCCCCCCCTCTAAAATCAGGATTTAACTTCCAAGACGATTAATGCATTTGGCCACATACCTCAATTGGAGTTGATAACTTCTTCTCGCATATTTTATTGTACTTTTGCTTCTTCGTTGCAGCTTTCAGACCCTGCCATGGAAGGCTAAATTCAGAAACCAATTATCAGATAGTCAATGACCAACTAATCATATCATCTAGTTAAAACATCAATCAGCCATCAAAATGATCAAGGTATTAAAGGAAAAAATGACCAAATTTACAACCCCCTCACTAATAAAAATATTTTCTCTACATACACTGTGGCAGCATACCTTCCTCTCAAAAAGTATAAAAGAACATAGCCAATGGACTCCAGATCATCTCGACAGCTCTGCTCTGAGTAGCAAATAAAATGTGAGTGTAGACCAAATGGTTCATTTGATATATCAAACACGTCAACAAAACCTCTCTAACTTACCAATTCCTAGATGAGTATTGCAACTTGCATACCGGGCAGTTCCTGTTAAGTTTTTGTTCTCTCTTTTCAAAGCAGGAAAGGGAAAGAAAAATGAAGCTTTAGTTAATCATGGAAGACAAATAAAGATTAAGGGGATGGTTGTTTACATGATATGCAAAAACAAAGGAACTGAGAAAAGTAGCATACACATCATCAACAAAGGCAATCAAAAATGTTATATCACAAAAGGTTTTAGCCCAGAAACCTCAGAGGTTTTCTAGCTGTGAACATATCATAGTGTTCTTCATACATGTTATAAAGTCATATCTTGATGCTAAACAAAATAAAAGACCTTTCAGGGATAACAACAAGCCAATAATATCATCTCAAAATAAAAAACTGAAGATAAAAGGCCAAACTCAATTTAGCAAACCCAAGCCTTTGACAAACTAATTTAGATGAATAGCTAATATAAACTTTATGAATGAAAAAATCAAGGTTCCGACTTCCACTTTTGAATGCTATCTAGCATATACCAGACTGGTAACTGTTAAGCCTGTGAGCAAAAGCCATGTTCGTATCTAAACTACAAAGTTTCAAGTATCATGAATGACTTGACCCACTTTCTCACATGAAAACTGCTTAACCAATTTCATTCTCATCTATTTAGACAACCAAACAATTTAGACAACATGGAAACTTAGAGAAGAGATATACAAAACCCACTAGAAGCCAAACAAGACCTTGGTTATGAAAATAGCTACCTGTAAGGAATATGTTGGTGTGTTGTTGTATCCCTATATCTTTTTGCAAGCCCAAAATCAATGACATAGACCTGGTGCATGAAACAAAATGAGGGGACATTTATTAGAAAAGAAAAAAAAAACTCCAATAACTCATTCACATATAATTAAAACACTATTGCACAAAAACACGAAACAATTGCCTGATTAGCTTTCCTTCCAAGACCCATGAGAAAATTATCCGGTTTAATGTCCCTATGCAAGAATCCCTTCGTATGCATGTACTCAATCCTCGCAATCTCCATTCAAAAAAATCAAATAACCAACAATCAAAACTCATCATCCAAACCAAAGAACCACATTCGAATACAATAAAACCGAATAGCATCGCCAGTTATTACCATCTGATCAGCCAACATTAGCACCGTTTTAAGGGAAAACTTCCTCCCACAGTACACAAACAAGTCCTCGAGACTCGGACCTAGCAAATCAATTACTAATACATTATCGCCTCCGTCTACTCCACACCATTTTATATTCGCAACACCACCTGATTAACACAATTTCCAAAAATTAAAAAAAAAATCCCTAAAAAATAAAAGTGAATTAAATTTAAAATAACAAGTTTTCACATCCAAAAAGGAAAAGAAAAGAAAAGAAAATCACTAATTTCTGCGGGGAAAAAAAAACTTACTTCCACCACGAAGAATCTTATACAGTTTGGCTTCGTAAAGTAACTGCGGATGCTTTGCACTCCTATTTTCCTACAAATTAATAAAAAGTAAAGCTTAATAAAAAAATATGAAAAATCAAAATTAAAAGAAAAGAACAAAAGACTTACAATTTTGACAGCAACGATTTCACCAGATTGAATGTGAGTAGCTGTTAGAAAGTAACAAAAGAGGAATTAAGAAAATCAATCGTGGAGGAGTAAACCATGTGAGAGAGATAAAGAAAAGGAAGTACCGAGAAAGATTTCGCCAAAGGATCCGCTTCCAATTTTGCGACCCAATTTGTACTTCTCTCCTATAATTCTCTCCATTTTCATGCATTCAATCTATAATTTTCTTTATTTATCGGACGAAAGAGAAAACAAGCACAAAGAGAGAAGGTCGCGACGACGACGAGGAAGAGGGATCGCTGCATTTGATCTGACAATTTTTTTCAATATTATTATAAATTATGTTTTATATTATGAAACAAAAAATTCAAATAAAATACATTATTAAATATATAAACTATTATTAAATATATAAACTACATAATAAAAAAATAATTCATAAAAACAAAAAGTGAAATTCCAATCAAAAGTTGAATAAAAATCACAAAATGAAATGTCGGTTGTTATGTAATTAAAAACTTCAAGCCTGGCATTTGAGTTAAAAACAACTAAACCTCATTGTTTTTTCTTTTAAAGATTATGATATTTTTGAGGTATATAAATAATAATAATAATAAATAAATAAAAAAAACAATTGTCAATGACTCCACAGGATGAAAAAGATAACAAGTATCGTCTAGAATGGAAGAGAACGGTAAGACGCTTTTAGAAATATCTAAAAAGATCATTTTTTAAAATGAGGTTATCGCACGCGTTACCGCAAAGCAATAGCCAATAGGTTCTCCCACAAGTTGTCACATAGTCGCCACGTGAGATTTTTTTTTCTTTTACTTCCAAATTATTTTCTTTTAATTTAATTTTTAATTATTCAAAAAACTTCTTTAATTTAACTAGTGTTAAAGGTCACTTTTGTATTTTTACGATAGTTTTTAAGTAATTATTATGTCAGATAAGAGACAGTATTTCACTAGGTATAGAAAAAAAAAACTTTTGCAATTAAATTAATAATTTAAAATGTGTTTTTCAATTTAATGTAGTTATTTAATATCAAATTATTTATTTAAATAAACATGTATTTAAAAAATATTGAAATACCGGAGTTTCTGTTGGTAAATTACTTTACTAAATTACTATCGGATCTGAAATTCTCAACGAGAATCTCATAAACAACAAGTTTCCATCAAGAAATCCGTTGAGAATTTATATACCGATAAAAAAAAGCTTAAAGGCAGAGAAAATATTCCACCATTGATAGTCAATTTTCTGGTAGTGATGCATTTGAGTAGAGAAGAAAGAAGAAGAAATAGTCAAATTGTAATCAATTTTTGTTTATTCGGGAGGCACATGTGGCGTCTGGGCAACTAATCAAACAGTGCTAATTTAATAATTATTTTGTCAACTCAATATGCTATTATTGAAAAAAACTCAGCAGCAGAGCATCTCTTTGTTCTGGTTGTGGTTAAAAATGAAACGGGCTGTCTATCTGTACCTGGCCCACCATCATCATTTTCCAAGTTCCTCTTATCTTTTTTCCGAAGTATGAGGATGATGCAGTGACTTTCATTTTCAACGCCAGTCTCTCTCTCCCTCTCCCTCTCTCTCCTAAGAGAAGAAGATAAATGGATTGCCCATCAGAACATGGACAGATGATCACAGAGCCACTCTTGAGTAACCGAAAGGGTGGCATCAGAACCTTACCATTCATCCTAGGTACTCACTACCTGTGTAGTAGTACACAGGCATATTTGTCTAACCTTGTGATTATTTTTTTTCTCGAATTTTGTGATGAATTTTCTATTTTCTGACAGCGAACGAGGCATTCGAGAGTCTGGCAAATTACGGGCTGTTTCCAAACCTGATACTTTATTTGACAAGAGAGTATAGGATTGATGCTGCAAAGGGGGCACATGTTTTGTTCCTTTTGTCATCTGCCACAAATTTCACGCCAATTCTTGGAGCTTTTCTTGCTGATACTTATGTGGGTCGGTATCGGATGATTGGTTTTGGATGTATGGCTAGCCTTCTGGTAATATTTCTGTTTCTTTCCAAGGTCTATTTTTTCCTTCTTTTCGAAATTACAGTTGCTTGACGCAGGAGCTGAAAAAAAATCATTAATTTTTTGTCGTTGCTCCAAATAATTTAGCTCAGCCGTAATAATTTGTTTGCTACCCGACATATGATATCTCCTAGCGATCCAGATGTATCCTTTCTTTACCTCATTTGTCAAAGTTTTACTGTAATGGAGGACCATGTTTTGTATGTTAGCTATGAAGATGTATCATCTATCCTCAATTTCTCCATCTGTCCGTTTGTTTTTTCTATGAAGATGTAACAAGAGACTTCATTTTGAGTTTAACAAGGATGAGAATTAGAGCATGCTCTGCAGCTTACTGACTTACAATTAAGGTTGTAAGGCTCTCATGAGCCCTGTAAAGTACTAAATTAAAATCAGAACAAGGAATCACTTTAATTTTCATGGTACAGGGGATGGTTCTGCTGTGGCTAACAACTTTTCCTGAAGCAAGACCGCCTCCTTGTGTCCAATTTAGTTACAACTGCAAATCTGCAACTACATTGCAGCTTTTGCTTTTATATACAGCTTTTTGCTTTTTGGCCATTGGAGCTGGTGGCATAAGATCGTCTTCCTTAGCCTTTGGTGCTGATCAATTGGGCACGAGCAACAGCCTTGAACATGCTAGAATACGAGAGAGCTTCTTCAGCTGGTACTATGGCATAGTTGCAGCTTCAGTGTTTCTTGGTATGACTTTCGTTGTATACATTCAAGATAACATAGGGTGGATGGTGGGTTTTGGAGTTCCTGTGGTGCTCATGATCTTGTCATCTCTTTCATTCTTCGTGGCTTCTCCTTCTTATGTCAAGTCAAAACCTAAAGCAAGCTGGATCACTGGGTTGGCTCAAGTTGTTGTGGGTTCCATTAGAAATAGAAGAATCAAATTATCATCCCAAGCCACTGATAAGGTGGATTATCATACTACGGGATCAATGCTTCTTGTGCCAAGTGAAAAACTGAGGTATCATAGTTTTTTTAGGTTATGCACTTTGCGTCCTGAGTTTATAGAACTGCAAGTTTTGCCCGCATAGAATACCAACTATGCCTCTGAGGTCACCATTTGCTTTTATTGATACATGTAAAAGAAAGGAGGATCAGCAACCTTCTGAATGAAAAATGTTGAAAATTTTGTTTTTTAATTGCTTTCTCCTTTTTCTGGCATTTCATTAAGTTAGGCTAAGAGTTGAGATAATTAGCATGTGAATATGCGCGTCATAATCTGTTTCAATGAGTTTTATTGTTAGTCCTAAAAACTTCCTTTTTGCTTTACCCTGTATTAGGTTCTTAAACAAAGCTTGCATTATTAGAAATCCTCAAGAAGATTTGACCCCAGATGGAAAAGCTTCAGATCCATGGAGTCTTTGTACAGTAGATCAAGTAGAAGATCTAAAAGCACTAATCAAGGTAATCCCAATATGGTCAACCGGAATGCTCAAGTCTGTGAATGTAAGCCAAGGCTCTTTTTTAGTGCTCCAGGCATCCACCATGAACCGACACATTACTTCAAAATTTGAAGTTCCTGCTGCCAGTTTCCCCTCAATTGTGGTTCTCGTTATCACAACGTGGGTTGTTCTCTATGATCGTATAATTATCCCTCTAGTATCGAAAGTCAGGGGAAAAATCGTTTGCCTCAACTTGAAACAAAGAATGGGTATTGGTATTCTATTATCGACTATTTCCATGGCAGCATTAGCAATCGCTGAGAGTTTTAGGCGGGCAACTGCAATCAAGGAAGGATTTCCAGACAATCCTAATGCTGAATTGCACATTTCAGCAATGTGGTTGTTACCGTATTTTGTCCTGAGTGGATTAGCTGAGGCTTTCAATGCTATTGGACAGAACGAATTCTTTTACACTGAGTTGCCTAAAAGCATGTCCAGTGTAGCCTCCACGCTTCAAGGGTTAGGATTGTCAGCCGCAAGCTTGGTATCCAGTTTTATAGTCAGTGCTGTTCGAGATTTCACGAAAGGAGAAGCTCAGGAGAGTTGGGTTTCAAGCAACATCAACAAAGGGCATTATGATTACTATTACTGGCTTCTTACAATTTTGAGCTTGGTTAACTTCATCTATTATCTTGTTTGTAGCAAGACTTATGGTCCTTGCAGGCAAGAAAAATGGTTTAACAGATGACTGCTTTTGGTTACAGTTCAAGAATTCTTAATCATAGCATGCATTTTTTTTTCTTTTTCTATATAGTGAACACTCTTCAGGACATGACTCATGTGTTGTTGAAGAACGGTTTGTATTTGCGTTTTAAAAATATTTTTGAAAAATTTTATTTATTTTTTATTTATTTTTGCTTTAAATTAATATTTTTTTTGTATTTTTAAATTATTTTGATATGTTGATATCAAAAATAATTTTTAAAAAATAAAAAAAATATTATTTTAATACATTTCTGAATGAAAAGTACTTTAAAACACAACCGTAACTATACTTCCAAACAGACTTATTAACTCAAGAAAAAATATCCTCTTTAATAGTTAACCCTTTACCACTTGAAAATATTACCAGATAAATTACTAGCTTGATGACAACATTATAACATTAAGATCATATGTTATTATGTTTACATGAACTATTTCCTCTTCAAAAGTTCGTTTTTTAAGAAGTGAATTTTTCAAATAGTTATTACAAAGCATCTGGGGTTCATACAGCTATTTATAATATTCTCCTTGCTATTGGATATTTTTTGAAATCTATTTTATTTAATTATATATATTTGTGAGAAACACAATGATTAAGATTCTCGAAGAAAAATGCATTTTTCTAGTCAAATTTATTTGTTCTCAACAATATATTGTTTTTATTTTAAATATTAAGAAAATATTTTTTTAATAAAAATAGTGACAATTACAAAATATTTTAAAAAAACATAATGATTTGAATTAAAGTATCTTCTTAATTGAAACTTTGTTTCTTCACTCGTGTATTTATTTTCTATTTTGATAAAAATATTTTTTTATCATAAACATTGTTTTGTTTAAATGAAAACTTATTATAATTATAAAAAAATTAATAAAATAAAATAAAATAAAAATTATGAATAGATCATTTCTACGCACTTGTATAAAAAATTATATAAAAAATAAAAATAAAAATAAAAAATAACTAAATAAATATTTTATTTTCATTGAATATTAATAATAAAATTTTAAAAAACATTTTGCGTATTAGGTTAATATGTAATTATTCATAAATTAATTGTTAATGTTACCATAAAAAGCTTTAATATTCTTAAAAACTATGACATAATTGGATAATTTTTTATATATTATTTTAATAAATTTACTAAAATTAAAAAAATTGTAAGAATATAAAAGTCAAAGGCTATTTAAGAAGAAGTTCGGGTTTATTTAGGTCTGAAAAGATGGTTCTGTGTGCCTAGTCTAAATTAAAAGTACATGCACGTATGAGTCTAAAATATTGTTTGGCTAGGTAAACCTTGTGTTATTTTCTAGCCTAAAAGTTAGGGTTTTACTTTTAAAATCTTCAAAACTCAACTTTTAACTTGTTTTAACATGAAAACACTTCAAAAACATAATTAAAATTACTATAAAGCCATTTTCAACCCTAAATTACCTTTTAATCAATTTAAAAGTAAATCAAACTCAATCAAAATAAAAATCATGAATCACAATGATTTTTATTTACATGTTTAAAGGTTAAAACTATCTTCATTAAACTATCTTCTCAACATCTAGAAACTAAAACATAACAAAATTAAAATTTATGATCAAATCATGAAAATCTAAAATAATAGGGTTAGAACTAATAAAAATCAGAACTTGATGGACAAATTGAAATTTTCCTTGCCTTGTGAACAGAGTACACAAGAAAGGCTCTATTTTTTATGTTAATTCTCGTCCTTCAATTTTCCAAACTTTTTTTTTTTTACAATAATCTAACATTTTATTTTGTGAAAATGATTTTTAATTTAACATTGAAATATTATATATCGACTGACCGAGCATGCAAATCAAAACCAATTTCAATACATAAATTGTGCCAATATAATTTGCAACGATGAATTGGAAAGAAATAAAAGGGAAAAGTGGGCTATGAATAGTGAAATGTGAAACTGAAATTAACCTGACGAAATTTTCATTTAGAGTTCAGAATCAACTGATAGATGAAATACTAACCTGCAAACATCATGTAATTGAAATACTTATCCTATGAAATTCATTCTTTCAGGTTTAGAACTTAAAACTAAAAACTGTTGAAGAATTCGGACAATTGATTGCCTACCTACTGTATATATAGCAGGTCATCACTCTATATATTGATTTTAATTTATGAAATTATAAAATAAAATTGATACCGAATCTAATTAACACCTAAGTGATTTGATTTCCACTATATATAATAAATTAAATACATTGGATACCATTAAAAACAGCTCTTATAAGATGTTTAGTGGGACGATGGAGAGTGTGTTTGGTATTGCGGTAGCTGTTGTGGTTGTGGTTTGAAAAAAGTTGTTTTATAAAAAGTACTTTTAGTTGAGGTTAGTTTAAAAAAATAGATGTTTAGTTAAAACTGTGGTTGAAATTGAGGTTGAACAAAAAGTAATTTAATGTGTTTGGTTAATAATGCTTTTGAAATTGAGGTTATAAAATAATTTTAAAAAATATATATTAATATTGATGGTTTTTAATTTAAATATTGTAGATTTAACTATTATTATTACATCATGAAATAAATCATACTTTATATAAAATATTTTTTATTGGTTCATTAAACCATCTACATTTCCATCACGTACGAAATACATCCGACAAGAACTACAGTTTCCATAATTTTTTAGCGTGTAATAAAATTAGATAAAATATTATCATATATAAAATTCACTCTAAACTAGTTTTTTAAAAAAAAAATGTTAAAAAAATTAACAAAAAAAAAAGTGTCCACGCAGTTCAAGAGAATTACATTGTTCACTATTTTTATTTAAAATTCATTGAACAGTGCAATTAACGTGAACAGTGCAAAAAAAACAAGGAATTCTTGCTTTTCAAATACTGCGTTTCCAACGCAGAAAAGAGGTGAGACCCAGTGAACAGTATGCCTCCTTTTTCTTTAACCAAACGGCTGCAACTGCGTTTTAAATAAAACGCAGCCACAGCCGCAGAGCCAAACGGGCTTGGAATGAGATAGAAGCCATCTCCTTTTCTTCTTGATCATAGCTTCTTTTTCTCTAATGCAATTGTTTAGTTTTCTTATTGGGTTTGACATGAATAGTTGAATATATCTGACATTAATATAAAATTAATTTTTATATTTCGTCTAATAATTTAAAATTTTAGCTCGAACCCATTCTTTGATAGTATATGAAAATTTTAATGATTAAGCTCTCAGGAGTTTGAATTTCATCATTCTTTTTTCTTTTAATTAATAAAATTAAAAATAAAATAGTAATGAATGTACTAGTTTTAAATCTAAAATTTTTTTATTTAAAATATTTACTAATCTTGAAATTTCACCAAATAATTTACCTTTAGATTAAAGTGGTTATTTAACAAAATTCTTTACAAAGAATATTTACTAATCTAATGATTCCTTGACACAAAGCCAATACGCCCCTGCCATTTTCTTATACCACGATTACTATTAATGCTATTGCTATTAATGCTTCACCAAAAAATTGCTTTGTTAATGTAAAAAGATCCCTTAAGAAAATTCGGTGTCTTGTTATATATTAAAATCAAAATGATGAAAGCCAAAACTAAGGTTGTTTGTCGTAAGTTAATAAAGATTCTCGTTTTTTAAATTTCAGTAAGTTGTTTTTAAATCTGTGTAGCTTATAAGTAAATTTGATTTTTATTGACTTAGATTAAAATTTGTTTTTAAATAAAAAAACTCAATCAAATCGATTTTTTTCAAGAAAGTTAAAATCGGATTTGGAATTGTGTAACTTGTATTGAAACATCAAGACTATAAATAACCAATCTCTCACCCAACACTTTTAAAGAGACACAAATGAGAAGTGTAGAAGACTCCACGAAACTTAATTAATTATTTGATAAGTCAGAGTACTTCAATAAAGAACAAAAAACTGAGCTAAACCTCTTACACACAATAATAATTATTGAAATCAAAATATGTCCCCCCAAGAAAAAACCTAAATACAATCTACATAACCATATTTATAATAGATAAAAACATTCTAAACACTGTTTGAAAATAATAAAATATTTCTAAATAAAATAGAAAAAATAATTCTAAATCAACTAGAAAACTAATACAATTTTCACATTATAGCTTCTAGATCTTATCGTAAGGCCTTACCAATATTCAATTGCCTTGTAATTTTAAGCTTATAGAACATGACGTTTGAAAACTTCTGGTAAGATTTTAGACCGATCCAATAATTGGATAAAACATTATGCTTGTTATAGTAAAACTATACATTAGAAAGAATAAGTTCATTACCGCCTCTAATGTTGGAATTAATTAGCTCACCATTGTGAAATAATTAGGTCCATGTTGTAGATGGAGCAAGCCCTTCTTGCACATAGATTAGATTGACTAAGGTATTATAATCGCTTGTTGATGTTACCTTTTTTAAATCCATTTTGGCCTAAATATTCTAAATAAACTCATTAAATGCATCTTCTAAATAAGCTTATTAAATGCATCTTTGAGTTTCTTTACCCTTGATCTTATAATTGAACCAATTGGAACTTACAATGGATTTTTTGGTGTAGTATTGATCGTATCATCCCCTATATCAAACAAAGAGAGATTAGAAATATTAAAAACAACATTAACATCATACTCATCTGATAGATTCACTTTATAGGCATTATCATTAATTCTTTCAAGGATTTAGAATGGTCTATCTCTTCTTGGGATCAACTTAGATTTTTTTATTCCATAAAACTTTTTTCTGTATTTGCACTCAAACTCAATTACCTAGTTAAAAAATAACCATTTTCACCCTTTATTAGCTTTGAATGCACATTGCTCATTTTTTTAAATATTTTTCGCCTCACATTCTCATGGAGAGCCTTTACTACATGTGGTTTTCTATTGCCATCAAGAATAACCTTTTCATAAATAGGTAAAGGAAACAAATCAAAAAGAGTCGAAAGATTAAAGTTATAGACAACTTTAAAACCAAAACAATCAATAGTAGAATACACACTTCTATTATAATCAAATTCAATAAATGACAGATAATATATTGAATGATAGTTCTTAACAATATAATTAAAGTTTTATTAACTACTTATGTTTGATCATTTGTTTATGGATGATAAGTAGTAGAAAATAACAATTTTATTTCTAATATCCCCATAAAACCTTCCAAAAATAGCAAAAAAAATTCAACATCACAGTCAAACACAATACTCCTATATACCCTATGTAGTTGAACTATCTCCTTAAAGAATAAATCTATTATGTTAGTTGCATCATCAGTTTTATTACAAGATATAAAATGTGATCTTAAAAAAAAACATATCCTTAACTACAAAAATAAAATCCCTACCTCTTTTTTATCTAGAAAAACCTAGCATAAAATTCATATCAACCCAAGGTTCCTAGGGCATTGGTAAAAGAGTATATAAACCATGAGGTAAAACTTTAGACTTAGCTTATCTTATGCTATGCATCTATCACAAATTCTTTGCACATCTTTTTTTATATTAGGCTAACAAAAATGCTCATACAAACTATTTAAAGTTTTAGCAACCCTAAAATATCTAATTAATCCACCCCTATGAGCTTTATAAACTAGCAATTCCCGTATAAAACAATTAGGCACATACAATCTTTTTTATTTAAATAAATATTCATCAACCTTATAAAATTTATCAAAGGTTGAATGTTAATATGCAATACATACTTGGTCAAAATCAACATCCTCAATATATAAATTTTTCACATACTTAAAAATTCTAATAATTTAGTGTTTAGAATTGAAAGAAGTACATACTCTCATGAAAATGTATAAAACATTATGTTTTCCTTACCTAACTTGTACTTAATTATGTATGAGAATGTTTCAATGAACTCTATCCACTTGACATGCAGATGGTTCAACTTTCCTTGACCTTTAAGATTTTTTAATTACTTATGATCGGTATGGATCATGAACTCATTAGACCATAAGTAATGTTACAAAGTTTCTAAAGTTCCTATCAAAACATAAAGCTCATTATCATAAGTATAGTAATTCAATGTTGCACCATTGAGCTTACCACTCAAATAAGTTCTGGGTCTTTTTATCTTGTATTAAAACTGCTCTAATATCTATCATTGAGACATCACATTCAATCTTAAAGATTTTGTAAAATTAGGCAATGATAACAATAGAGCCAAAATTAATTTATCCTTTA
>Ga0307515_10015584_pt1 | contig 13989 bp, 10 predicted proteins | sample 17_EM_MG_FD_194513 | JGI IMG/M metagenome (GOLD analysis project Ga0307515, IMG submission 194513) | Populus trichocarpa ectomycorrhiza microbial communities from riparian zone in the Pacific Northwest, United States - 17_EM | ecosystem: Host-associated > Plants > Roots > Unclassified | place... | reverse complement strand
AATAAAGTTCATTTTTATAAAACAAAAAAATATATAAATGAATTAAAATAATATTTTGAAAAATCAAATATAAACAAGACAATTGTTTTTTAAAAAACTTACATTATAAAAAAGGCATGTAAAACTTTTTACATGGTGCGAACATTACCCCCTCGTTGGTACGCAACATACGTCAACAATTTTTTTATTAAAAAATTCAAAAAACAACATGAAAATATCAAAATGCCCCTCATAATCCATGTAAACCAATGTGAAAGTAAAAAAAAGAAAAAAAATCTCCAAGTACAAACATTATTTCTTGTCTTTTCCAATTACAAACAAAAATTATATTCAATTTGCATGAATTGCTTTTATTCAGTTTCCTTTTTATTTTTTAATTCAGAATAACAAATCTAGTTATCACGAGAGCGATGAGAACTCAAAAAAATATATATATATATATATATGTTGATCTCGGCGGTATAACTGAGCTGTAAAGTCCAGTCCACTTTCTTTACTTGCGAAGAAACAATTCTTAGTGATTAAAGAAATAATTTAAAATTGATATTTTTCTTTTTTTAATTATCATAAATAAATTTATATTTTATTGTAAATAAGAGATTTTTTGTCTCGTGTTGTTATATGACTAAATATTCTCCATTGATAATAGACCCCATGAAGGTGAAGAATCGCCGCCACGAATTCAGTTTTACCTCTACCCCACTCGATAGCCGTCGAAGGTAAATTGCAAGGCTCTATCCCCGCCACCACGATGGCTTCAATTTCTAGTAAAGTCAGGCGAAGTTAGTTTTTTTTTTTTAACTCATAATATAATATATTTTTAATTTCTAACTAAAGACAAATAAAAAAATATTTTTGAATTTCTAAATCTAAAATATACTATTTACAAACATAACAAATATAATATAAATAAAAGATCAATATCCGAATGATTTATAATATTATCTTTCAAATAAATAAACTGCAAATTAAGAAAAGGAAGTTAATAATAACTTATGAAGCTATATCAAAACAAGAAAGATTAACCGGTAAGATCAAATTTGCTTTTTTAAAATTATCGGTTTGAGTTTCATAAATTTCTGGATCATTGATTTAAATAATTGTTAATTTCAGGAACTGTAAAATTAATCAAAGTATATACAAACTGATTTTGACATCTATATTAATTTTAAAAAAACAAAAAGAATTTTTTTTTTTTAGCCCCATCTATCTATGTCTTTATGGAATTTAAAAATCTCCATAGCCGTCTCTGTTGAATAAAACCCAGGCGAAGCCAAATGACACTAACACCGGCTCTCTAACTAACATAACCACGGGTGCTTACGACGCTCCCTCAGCACCACCACCAATAAATGGACGAAACACCTATCTCACCGAATCTAGAATTTCACTGCTCACTATTTTCATTTTAAAAAAAAATAATAATTAAAAATAGTGATTGATTCATTTGATTGACTATTTCCAAAATAAATAAATAAATTAATTAAGGAAACGCGAAAAAATAAAAAATAAAAAAAATCCAGAACGGTAGAGTCCACAGGAAAGCATCCTAATTAATCCCCACACACCACCATTTTTTCAATAAAAAACTCCCTCTCTCATCTTTTCTCTCTGCGTGCTTGTTTTTGCTTAATCACGATCAAAAGCAAAGCACCAAATTTTACTGTTTTAGAGAGAGGAAAAAAGAAGAAGAAGAAGGGCAGTCCAAGTTAGCATTATTCCTGGACCACCTGGCGATCGTACGAGCTAAGAGTTGAAGGTGGCTGATCCTCTGCTCGCCACGCCACAATTACACACAGTGATTCGCCAATCAAAGTCATTATCACGAATTTCGAGAAATCCAATTCTATTTTAACTGATTCGGTCCGCTCTCCGCTGATTTCTTTCATCCGGAGTTCAATTCTAGAGAGAGGTTGATACTGATAGGATCTTGGAAGGAAAGGCAAGTTTTGTTTGATGTGAAGTTTTGGTGTTTGCTTGGATTTTGGATGTTATAGTTGTTTAGAGCTGAAGGAAGTTTTTTGTTGGTGTTCCTCCTTTATATAGATATTTTGGAGCTTTGGATTCGCAGTCAGAGAAGAAAGGAGAGATTTAGTGAGAGAGAGAGAGATTAGAATCTAAAATTAGTCGAAATGGTGAGTAGCAATTTGTTTCACTGTAGAAAGCATTCATGGCCTCCCGAGGAGTATATCAGCAGAAACACCTTACAATTGGTAACCTCTCCCTCTCTTGCTATGGTATTATAAATCTTTTTCTTTTTTGTTATTGATTTGGGTCGTTTGTTTGGTTTCTGAGAAAATTCATGACAAGTAAAAAATAAAATAAAAATAAAAATTGGAGGTTGCTATTTAAGATGTACAAAAGGATCATGCCTTAAGCTACATATTGCTTTAGTGAATCAGCAGAAACTTTGTTGGCCTTTGGAGTTGCTTCTTGTATGTGTAGTTTTTGAAATCTAGTAGCTTAATTATGCACAGCAGCATTAACTCTGCTAGTTATGGCTATTGTGTTGTGAAGACTTCTTGGAAATGAGGTTTTCTAGATGAGTGGTTATTCTGTTTGATTGATTCCTGGGCTGCTCTGTTAAGAAGTGATGCAAGTTTAGTGGCTTGATATATTTTTTCAATCAATCGAGTAAGGGGTTTGTATAGATTGACTGGGGCTCCCAACAGGCTGCTCTTTCTAAAAGGCCACATGTTACATATAGATGTTTGAAATCAGATATATGATTTAAAGACCCACTCGAAATATCATGCCTCAAAAAATGGTACACCGGGTCTTGGTGATAATCGTATCTTTACTAGATTTTGTTTAGACAAGATCATTTTTTCTACAGTTTCAAATACACTTCTCAACATACTTTTTTTTTCCTCTTCAAACTGTAGTTTGATTTTGATAGTGCTGCCCCACCGGAACAAGCTTGGAGAAGGAGATTAAACAGCCATGCCAATATTCTTAAGGAATTCAGCGTTACATTTAAGGAAGCGATACAGATGGTGTGTGATATGATCTTTGTAAATTTTAATACGTATTTGCTGGTTCAAGGGACAGAGAAGTCTTCATATATGATTTCCGTTTTCAATTTCTGTGCTGGTTCTCACTTTTTGTATGGTGTTGGAATTTGAAATATTAGGTTAGATTGGGTATTCGGCTATGGTCTTATGTCAGGGAGGAAGCATCTCATGGAAGGGTAATTCTATCATTTTCCTTATTTCAGAAGCTCTTTATTTATCCTTTAAATACAGTATATAATAAAATTTTAGCTACTTGACTAAAGTTGGGCCTGCCTTGATTTGTGTAGAAAGCACCTATAGATCCCTTCACCAGAGAAAGTTGCAAGCCATCAGCATCTCAGGGTGTTCCACTTGGAGGAATGGGGTATGTGAGCCGTATATGATCCTCCATTTCATCCTAACGTCTCTTCTAATTTATCTGTCTGATAGGGTCAACCTTGCTTTCTCTTACAGAAGCGGAAGCATATCCAGAGGTTTTAGAGGCGAGTTCAGGCAGTGGCAAATTGTACCTGGTATATGTGAATCTTCACCTGTCATGGCAAATCAGTTCTCTGTAAATCTCTACCTTTCACAACCTATTATCTGTTTGCTTCATGCTTTCTGACCTTTTGAGTTGTTTGTTGCTATTTTTCCTTTGATGTTATGTGACATGAGTGTCCATGTTGGGGTGGTACTGCAGATTTTTATATCTAGGGATGGAGGGAACAAAAATTATGCATCAGTTTTGGCTCCTGGCCAGCATGAAGGGATAGGGTAAGATGAAATTTGATGGCAGCTTTTATGCTGCTTCTCTTAGGAAGAAATTGTATGACTGGGGCATATTACTTTCTTCAACGGCAGCTTTTATGCTGTTTTCATTAACGTGTTGAAGGAAATGAAATTATAGTATTTAAAGTGGAGATTCATATGCTAATTTTGCTGTAATATTGTCACAGGAAAGCTGGTGATCAGGGCATTTCATCGTGGGGTTGGAACTTGAGTGGCCAGCATTCCACATACCACGCTCTATTTCCAAGGGCATGGACAGTATATGATGGTATTATTCTACTCTATCCTTTTCTGTTTTTATAAGAGTCGTGCTTTCCTCTTCAATTCTTATTTTAATGACGGGACTCTTGTTTTCCAGGTGAACCAGATCCTGAGCTGAAAATCTCCTGTAGACAGATATCACCATTCATACCACATAATTACAGAGATAGCAGTCTTCCTACTGCTGTTTTCGTCTACACTGTATGTTCATTTCACTTTTTATTTCAGAATTCAGATGTGGTTAAAATGAAATTATTAATTATGTACGTGGCCAGATCTTATTGCTACCCACCATTCTGTCAACATATGGTAATGTGTACCTGGGTGCACATATTGTGAATTTAATTCTACGTATTAACTGGAGAAAGAACCTTCTGCAAGGGGAAAAGAAAACAATTACAGATTTTTAGCTGACCCATAAACTTTTGGGCTTTACTTACTCTTATGTCCTGGTAAGCTATTGGACTTCAATGTCTCCATATTATACTCAGGGTATGCTAAAGCATGATCAGTTTATCATGAAGCTTGACGAGGTTATCTCAATCTAGAATTACATCATGGGTTTTGCGAGACTGACTTGAACCAAGAGACTGTAGATTTGTATTGGTTCGTTTGTCTTGGAAATATGGATGCATATGGTCTTTTTTGAATTGTATGATCTTGATGGATCACATAACTGAGATAATTGAATCCTTTAAAGCATACCAAGCTTGTTTATATTTTTTATTGAAGCTTCCATCTGTTTCTGCTGTAGTTGGTGAACACCGGAAAGGAAAGAGCCAAAGTCAGCCTTCTATTTACATGGGCGGTAAGCTTCATTTCACCATGTTTCTTTTTCACTATTCTGGGCAATTGAAAGATATCGCAAGTCATAAGACAAGCTATTGATGCATGATTTGGTGCAGAATTCAATTGGAGGAATTTCACACTTGTCAGGAGATCACGTGAATGAACCATTCATGTTAGTATATGCACATTTCATTCCATGTTCCTTATGTTCATTCATGTTTCAAAACATATTTTGAATTTTTTCTTTTACTTTGACAGAGGGGAAGATGGAGTCTCCGGCGTACTTCTACATCACAAGCAAGTCATCAAACCTTAAATGCTTATGACGGTTGGTTTGCATATTTCTCTTGCTGTTTTATGCGTCACAGGGGGTGAAAGCAGAGGAAACTGTTTGCCCCACCCGTTCCTTAAAATAGGAAAATGAACATTTCAGTGAAGATGATGTGGAGGCAAGGCAGAACAAAAGCACCTTAACCCTTTGAGTAAACAAATGAGCTGAACTAGCATATTACTCACAAAATATTTGGCCATACCATCACACAGAAAAAAAGGGTGTGCAGTAATTAGCCCAGGCAAAGAAATATAAAATGGAAATCACCTGGTGGAAAGACAGAATCAACATCTCTAAGGATATTTGTATGGTGCAGCGGCTGCAGCCCTCAGAACCTTACGCCAATATAATAATTTATCGAGAATTTCAAGGCTTTTCTGCAATGCATCATGCAGGATGTTGGCTTTTTTTTCTTTTCTTTGGCTGTTATGGTCACTTTACCTGGTAATGAATATTGGATGACAGTGCCTGGGACACGTTGCCAATATGAAAATGGAACAGTACTAATGTCAGTTATAATATGCCTTAATGCATCTATATAAAAAAAAGATTACCTTATTTTTGGAATTTGCTTGAATAGGGTGCATGGTGGCATATACATCTGTGTGTGTGTGTGTGTGTGGAGAGAGAGAGAGAGCAGTCAAGTCTTTCATTTGTTGATAATCACCATTAAACAACAAGCTGATGGAGTTGTTTATGGATCAATCCATGTAAACCCTGTGACTTTTCTGAGACCTTTTGCATTAAGTCAGCTTCCACCACCCTCCTTTTGATGTGTTTTTTATTACCATGTTGAACGATCTTAAGCATGATTCTCCTAGGTGTCAAATTGTCAAGGACTTGAAATTCAGTCATGAAGAGTGAATTTTCTGTCATTCTTCCTTCACACAAAAAAGTAGTAGAAGCTGATGATGCAATTAATTTAGGTCATATAAACCTAGGTAGCATGCAAAATGCTGCAATTGGATCACTTGACCACTCTTTTCCTATGAGCATCCCTGCTTGTTTCATTCTTCTTATTCTTCTAAGCGTTTTCTGCCCTTCTTCACTTTTGGACTTTTTTTCACGTTTAGTTCCAGCCTTGAAGTTTCAACATCCATTCTGTGCCACTATTATTTGAATGCTGCATATGATTGTCAACGAAAAATCTTGCTTCAAATCTTCTAATTGTCTTAAATATTTTATTTATTTATTTATTTGGTGGATGTTATGGAGTTTCTAATAACATCTCTGGTGCCAAAAATTTTGATGTGTCATTCATTTCATCTCACCCCGCATAGGCCTGTCATGGAAAATCAGGGTTCCCCTTTTTATCTATCTATTGTTAATCTTCCCTTCCATGCTTATTAAAGTCACTGCTTTCCTTGGACAGGTGCTTCTTTTCTGAAACTTTTGGTACATTTGGAATTTTTTAAGTTTAGTTTAATCTTCCGTATCATGGAAATTATAGTTCTCCATTCTGAATTGTTAGTAGTATCTATTTTTGAAGCATTTCTAATGATTATCACAATGCTGCAGGACTGCAAAGGGCAACCCTCCTGTTACATTTGCAATTGCTGCATGTGAAACTCAGAATGTAAGTGTCACTGTTCTGCCAAGCTTTGGGCTGTCTGAAGGAAGTTGTACCACGGCAAAGGCAATGTGGGGCACAATGGTGCAGGTACTGGTTTCATGTCTTTTCATCGCAGCAATTTCTTGCTACTTTTGAAGGCATTTGTCTCAGATATGATTGATTAATTGATATTCATACCTGGAACCTTGCTGTCCTTATAGTTTACCTGGAATCTTACTTTTGAGCTTTCATATGAAGAATGCTTTTTTTCCAAATTCCTTGTACTGTTTCTCGAATCTGATGTCCACAGCTGACATTATATGCTTTGTGGAAAAGAATTGAATTTGAACTTGTTCTCCTGCATTTCAAGGATGGACATTTTGATCGGGGGAACTTTAATTGCGGACCAAGCATGCCTTCATCACCTGGAGAGACACTGTGTGCCGCGGTTTCAGCTTCTGCCTGGGTGGAACCTCATGGAAAGTGCACTGTTGCATTTGCTCTTGCTTGGTCATCTCCAAAAATAAAGTTTTTGAAGGGAAGCTCCTACCATAGGTACATCTATGATTACCCTTTCCCCTTTTCATGTTCTTTATTGCTGCCTATGTTTTTAATTTGTATTGCTTGAAAGTCGACTAAAATCTTGTATCCGTGTGTTCAGTGTTTTTATGGCAGTCTTATATTCTTTCTAGGTGATTGGTATCTTCTTTTTGAGATTTTAAATTCTACTTTGTATTTTCTTTGACTAAAATCTTAGCATTATAAGTCCTAAACATCTTCAGGCTCCCAATTGTTACAAGTGCATTGTAGTGCAATGATAACTCATCAATGTGAGTTATGGAATATTATTTTCCATTTGTTGGCTGGACGACTTCAACCTTCATTCTGTCAGACTTGCTGATCAGAATTAGAGCTTTATGTCCTCGAGCCAGGAAATAAAACTGTCATATGATGATGTAACAAACCCATTTTAACCTCCTTGATATTTAATTATCTAGCATATTGGTTTGGTTTTTGCCTGTACATTCTCTGCTGGGTTATATACCATTGAGATGTTGATTTTCTGGTAATGTTTGATTGTTATTTCATTTGGCTGTATCTTTTGCATGGTATTTCATGGTGTATTATGGATAGTGCATGTCTCTAGCTCTTTGTGCGGTTGAATCATGTTTTTGATTGTATTGCTTACACAGATATGACAGGAACACTATTCTGTGAAGAGAAAATTGATTTCTGGGCATGTTTCTTTTTTTGCAGGAGATATACAAAATTTTATGGCACTTCTGAAAGAGCGGCTCAGAATTTGGTGCATGATGCGCTGACAAGTATGCATGTTTGGTTTTCACTTGTTTAGATTCTTCTAATATAACCATCTTGTTTGCTAAGCAGTCTGCCAACAAACCCCTTGCTTTAAGGTTGCAATTTTTAGTTTAGTTTTAGCTTCTAGAGTTTTTGTGACAATCTAAACTTTTTGAATATTGATCAGATTACAAGCAGTGGGAGGAAGAGATTGAGAAATGGCAAGATCCTATCCTCAAGGATGAAAAGCTACCAGAATGGTAACTCCTTTGACCACAAGAATGGCTACCAATTACTTATCTCGGAATCTGAACAGCAAAAAACACCTTAAAAAACCATCTTGATGTGGAGGACGAGCCATTACACTTAATGTTGGGTGCATATTTCTTGGAGCAATACATTAATTAAAGCTGCCTTCAAGAGGCTAAAATACGTGCAAACAAAAGAATAAAACAGTAGATGAGTGCATGTACACATGGATTTGTGATCTCAATCAGTCAAAAAAACCGTGCAAGAAAGACCATCTTAATGCAGGGAAGAAGCCGGCATATAGGCGTTGTTTTGTATCTTTTGAGGCCTTAGATGTGTGAATGCACTTGTGCATGTTGTTGCCCCAGTCACACCTTTTTAGTTCTTACAAAGTTTTTATTAATCATGTTCTGCACCCGAATAGCACCAACTGTGCCATCATATCTGATGTCAGCCTTGAGAGACACCAATGCCACTCAGATTAACTTTTGTGGTTATGTTCTTTTCAAATGCTTAAATGCTGTTACTTTCTGCGGGCACATACATATTCCTGTTTTCTGGGTTATATTGTTTTAACACCATAATTAAAATCGCAGGTACAAGTTCACATTGTTTAATGAGCTCTACTTTTTGGTTGCTGGTGGGACAGTTTGGATTGGTACTCATCTATACTAACTGCCAAGTCTTTCCTACCATGATATTTACAGCTACTTCTGATGATGCTCTTATCATAAGTGCATATTTTGTTTTCATCACTCAGGCGTCAGTTATTATTTGCTTTATATATATATATGTTGTTGTTGTTGTTGGTGCTAGATATGGTTCATAAAGGAAACTAACATTAGCATAATCTGTACAGACTCTTCCCTTTCAAGTGCAGATACAAGAAATGGTCATCATCGGTCAAGAGAAGTAGAAACCACAGGGATCAAAGTAACTGAACCCCAAGTAAATTGCAATGGAGGTCCAGATCATACTACAACTAATCATCATAACACCACTAGTTCTGAACAAAAAGAAAACAACAAGGCATTCCATACAAAGTGCATATGCAAAGATGAATCAGCAGTCTCTCGGGAAAGGGGGAACCTTGACCACACTTTAGATCCTTTCACATTTCTTGATCCTCTGAGCGATGATGTTGGTAGGTTTTTGTACTTGGAAGGAGTTGAATATATCATGTGGTGCACATATGATGTGCACTTCTATGCATCCTTTGCCCTTCTTGCATTGTTTCCCAAAATTGAACTCAATATTCAACGTGACTTTGCCAAAGCTGTGTTATCGGAGGATGGAAGAAAAGTAAGGTTTCTGGCTGATGGTAGTGTCGGAATTCGCAAGGCTAGAGGAGCTGTCCCTCATGATCTTGGGACACATGATCCGTGGAATGAAATGAATGCATATAATATACATGACACCAGCAAGTGGAAGGATCTGAATCCTAAGTTTGTGCTTCAGGTGTATAGAGATTTTGCTGCAACAGGGGATATGTCGTTTGGAGTTGATGTGTGGCCTGCAGTACGCACTGCCATGGAATACATGGAACAATTTGACAGGGATGATGATGGTCTGGTTGAAAATGATGGATTCCCAGATCAAACATATGATGCGTGGACAGTTCATGGTGTAAGTGCTTACTGTGGCTGCTTATGGCTTGCCTCCCTTCAAGCTGCTGCTGCAATGGCCATGCAACTAGGCGACAAGTATTTTGCTGAATTATGCAAAAGCAAATTTGCAAAGGCAAAATCAGCATTTGAATCAAAACTATGGAATGGTTCATATTTCAACTATGACAGTGGCTCGAGTAATAACAGTAAATCTATACAGGCAGATCAACTGGCAGGGGAATGGTATATGGCATCTTCAGGTTTGCCGTCACTTTTTGATGATGTTAAAATCAGAAGTGCTCTTAATAAAATATATGATTTCAATGTAATGAAAGTTCGAGGAGGTAAAATGGGTGCTGTAAATGGAATGCATCCGAATGGAAAGGTGGATGAAACTTGTATGCAGTCCCGTGAAATATGGTCCGGTGTCACCTATGCTGTGGCTGCTACCATGATTCTCTCTGGAATGGAAGACAAGGCATTCACTACTGCTGAAGGCATTTTCACTGCAGGCTGGTCTGAGGAGGGCTACGGGTAAGTTCTGTGCATATTATATTGTTTTCTTATTTTTGTGTGTTTGCAGAACAAGAGTCAGATATAGAAGTTACTGACAGTTAAGCAGGAAATAATACATATCCTTTTCCATCCATGCCCACTGCCGTTTCATTTATTTCTTGAACAAAAAATAAGGACAGTGCACCCCCCCCTAAATAAAAATAAAAGCAAATAAATAATTTGAACTCTTTTTAGGATTAAATCAAAAGTGTTATTCTTGAAGACTTACTGTCGGCTGTTTTTGGTCAATATTGAACCTACAATGTGTAACTTTTACCTTGAGAAGTATGATCTGTTCATCGTTCAAGCAAATCCATGCATGGATGTAGTTGGCTTCCCAGCTAAAAGAAACTTGAGTTTGGGCTTTCTGATAAATCCATCATTTTAGCCATTGGGAAGAGCCTGTCCTTGCTTTCTCCTTGTTGTACTGTCTGTGATGTGTTTTTTTTTAATGTATAATAACTGTGGGTTAATCTTCCTTTCTGCGGAATACAGATACTGGTTCCAGACTCCAGAGGCATGGACGATTGATGGGCACTTTCGGTCCCTTATTTATATGAGACCCCTTGCAATCTGGGGCATGCAATGGGCACTATCACTCCCGAAAGCAATTCTTGACGCGCCAAAGATCAACATAATGGAAAGGAGCCTTCTATCTCCTAGTACAAGATTCTCCCTTATAGGTGAAACAGGAGTTAAGAAGATTGCAACTAAAGCTAATTGTTTGGGCAATTCAGTTTTCCATTGTTCATGCTGATCTTACATACAAGTCTCGTAATCTTTGTAAAGAAAAATGTTCAATATATTTTTTTCTTCCTTTTCCCTTCTTGAACTCTCTTCCATAGGAAAGTAGGGGGAGAAGTTTGGGAAAATCTTTCTTTCCTAGACAGGCAATAAAAAAGCTAGGCTGTTACCTTAGTAACCAATTTTAGTTGCATGATAAAGATGAGTCTTTCCGTCTTTAAATAGACTTTCTTGTATTTCAACGAGTTTGGTCCTCATGGTTTGTTTATTTATTTATTCATTTTTCTATCTGTATGAGAATGTAATATCATGTAATCAAGTACAAGTTACTTGCCAAGATGTGGAATGCTCTAGTTTCATTGGAAGGCCACTTGACATTGAAATCGGTTCTTTCAGGCTGCTCGGCATGTGTTGTTGTGCAGAACTCTCTGAAATCTTGATATGCAGAATCTCTTCTAAAGTTTTGCTTTCAGAAACATAGGAAAGCAATGCAACTTTCCAGGTATGAATAGGATATGCTAGGCCAACAAGCTAACTAGATTTATATTCAGTTTGAGATTGTGGTAGCGGTTGCAGTTTAAGGTGTTTTTTTTTGTTTAGAGATCATTTAAATGATGTTTTTTTTTTAAAAAAAAATTATTTTTGAAATTAGCATATCAAAAAAATATGAAAATATATTTTATTTAAAAAAAATTCAAATTTTAAAAAGATGTGTTTAACCGAATTCCCAAATGAAGTTTACCGGAAACATTTAGCTGGGGGCGTAATTCACTTGAATGATGCTGAAAGAATTGTAAGGAAAATCATTCAATGATTCTATAGAAGTTCCGGACTTACAAGAAGCACTCGACTCACTCTTTTCTTTGTCGATTTTTAATTCTCTGCCTTGTTAAATTTTGTTCATTCATCAAGTGGAATGGAAGTTTTCATAAACGTGGTTTGTGAACAGCTACTACATGGACTTGAACCTCACCTGTTCTCCTCTCGCAGTTTGGTGTGGGTGTATCCTGCGCATTATAGTTGTCGGGTCTAGAAAATGGCTTGGATTGTTGTGTCATCAAATCAACTCTTACTGTTTATTTTATGAAGTTCCTTGGTATTCATCTAGTCAGTTTTGGATCTAGTTTGACTATTAATCTAACTCGGATAAAATGTTTTTTTTATTCAACTCGGATAAAATTTCGAGCAAGTATTTTGAGCCAGCGCTTTAGGCTGGGTTTCACAATTATGCTAGTTTATTAACCGCCGGAAAATTCTTCATTTGTCCAGAAATAAGGCTGATTCCCACTAGTTCTCGGCCGATTTTTCCCACTTTCTCACAACCAGGAAAGTGAGACTTCGTGTGGTCTCATTCTTGCTTTTCTCCTTTGCCTTTTCACTTTCAGCAATTTGTAAAAAAGGTTATGCCATCTGATCATTTGATTGTGACGTGCTAGTAAAACGCTGGTCGTAGTCGATAATGAGCTGGTGCTGTTGGAAAGGTTTTTTTTTTCTTCTAAAGCCAGCTAGTTCACTGTCTTGTCTTAAATCAAAGCATCTCCCTAAAGCCATTGTCTACGGGGCATGTTTTGTTCCATAACATTCTAGTTCTTTATTTAATTTTTTTTTAAGGGAAAGCAATTCATTCTCCTGTCAATTTCATTGGTGAACGTGAGAGAACAGCGGGCACTGGAGATTTATTTTTATTTTTATTTATTTAAAACACTGGAAAATCGAAGAATTGGTGATCAACGAGGCTTCTAAAAGAAAGGTAAACCTGATAAACTAGCAATTTCGTTTTTTACTCCGAGAAATACAACAGGAAATTAATTTATAATTTTTTATTATAGAGAAAAAATCAAAGCAGGATTGTTAGAAACAAGCATACTAAACATACAAAAAGAAACAGAGGAGGAAGACGACATGCTCATGTCTAATATCCGGATGGATCAGCTCGATCCCATCAAGATAAGCTTTGACTTAGATAATATCAATAAAAATTAAAAACAGTTAAAGTTTAGATTTATCCATGTTAATTTAACAGACTCAAGCCCTCAACTTTAGGTTAGACTGCTTCAATGCAGCAATGATGGTGACAAAAGTTAAAGATCTCAACCCTGTCAAAATCGTCCAAAAATGATGGCGGCCCCGACAAAAAAAAAGAAAGAAAGAAGGTTTGACCATGTGAATAGGACCACTCTTTCCAGGAGCCTGGATCGTGAGATAACATTATTAAAGGATACGCCAGGTCTTATCTAACAAGTGTAGCCCTTCAATTATTTTTATTTCTCCTCCTCTCCGACCATTTTGATATCAGTTTAATAAACCTTGTTTCGGGAAGAATATTTCTATTCAATAATTTAGAGTGGAATTTTGTATTTTTTAAATAAAAAATACAGGAAAAATATGTAATTTTTATCTCAGTTATCTTTGTATTTTCTATTTAAAAACAATAAATTAAAAAGAACTAAAAGAGCGGTGAATTAACTGCTCATTTAGATATAATTTAATGTGACAGAGACAATGAATTTATCATCTTGCCTTTTAAAAAAAGATGATAAATTCATCTTTTAGCTTTTGTTATAACTCATTATTAGTCGGACATAGACAGGAATGCGACTCCAGTACGTTTCCTTTCTCCTTACTTATTCCCAGCATATATTCATAAACGAATCAGATGATTTTTAGGTTTAAGCAACAAATGTTTTTTTTTTTTTTTGAGAAACAAAAATGGAATTTCTGTCATATAAAAAAATATCTCTTTTATGAACGGAAAAGAGAAGAAGAAAAGGGAAAAAAAATAATAATGTATAAATACTCCACTTAAATAAATATTTTAAT
>Ga0307515_10015583_pt1 | contig 13990 bp, 14 predicted proteins | sample 17_EM_MG_FD_194513 | JGI IMG/M metagenome (GOLD analysis project Ga0307515, IMG submission 194513) | Populus trichocarpa ectomycorrhiza microbial communities from riparian zone in the Pacific Northwest, United States - 17_EM | ecosystem: Host-associated > Plants > Roots > Unclassified | place... | reverse complement strand
AGCTCGTTGCCGCCATTCACGTCGCAGGGCAGCGTCGGCGTGCAGGCCGTGCCCGGAATCACCGGGGCCGGATTCGGGCTCGGCGCGGGGCTCGGCGGAGGCGGTGCGGGGGTCGGGCTGGGTGCCGGTGTTGGCGTGGGCGCCGGGCTGGGGGCCGGCGAACTCGGCAGCGGCGCGGGCAGCGGGCCTTGCACGGCAAACATGCCGACGCGGCCGGCACCGGCCGAGGCCTGCACGGCGCCGCGCGTGGCGTCGGCCGTGCGCAGCGTGTAGGCATAGGGCGGCACCCAGTTCTGCGCGACCGGCACGCCCTCGCAACCCTGCAGCTCGATGTCGATGACGCCCGTCATCGGCTTGCCCAGGTCGTCCTTGTCGCTGATGAACCGGTGGCCGCTGCTGCGCATCGAGATCGCGTCGTTGCCGCCGGCCAGCTTGCCGCAGACCTCCTTGGGCTTGAGGCCGGTGAACTCGTAGAAGTTGTTCTCGTTGATGACGTCGGACTGGTAGCGCGCGTCCAGGCCGGAGGCGAACTTCTTGTCGACGTCGTTGGTCGTCGTGCTGCCGCTGACGAGGTTGTTGTACATGTGCAGCTGGCCGAAACGCACCAGCGGCAGGCGGCTGTAGGGGTGGTCCCACCAGTTGCCGGTCATGGTCACGTGCAGGCGGCCGGCGTCGCTCCAGGCGCGGCCGGAATCGCCGTTGCCCACCAGCGTCGTCTTGTGGTGCTTGGTGAAGATGCTGTTGGACACCGTCACGTAGTCGCTGCCGCGAATGATGTCGAGCGCGCCGTCGTGGCGCGTGTCGCTGGCCAGCGAGTCGGGCGTATCGCCGTCGCTGATGGTGACGTGATCGACCCAGATTTGCTGGGCGCGCGTGATGGCGATGCCATCCATGTAGGCATTGCCGCTGTCCTCGGGGTTCACGTCCCAGGGCGTGTCCAGTGCCAGGTTGCGCAGGATGATGTTGCGCGTCCAGGTCGGGAACAGCTCCGGGTCCTTGCCGGCGGCGACCCAGGCCTTGAAGTCGGCCTCGGAACCGGCGGCGGTCGTGGCGGCCTCGATGCCGATCAGGATCTGCGTGCCGGTGATGCGCGCCGGCCGGCCGTTGCTGTCGTTGATGCCGACCAGCGTGGTGTTGGACGGGATGGAGAAGCTGCCGCCGTTCTTCTGGTCCAGATAGCCGGTGTACTCCTCGAACACCGTGTTGCCATTGCGCCAGCGGAAGTCGATGTGGCCGACGATGCGGATGATCTTGGGCTCGTTCTTGGCCTCACGCAGCGCCGCCAGCAGCTGCTCCTTGTTGAACACCGTGTAGATGCGGTTGGCGGCGGCCGACGAGCCGCCGGTGACCAGCACCTTGCCCTTGCGCGACTGGCCGTGCCAGCCGATGTCGGGCGCAGTCTCGCGCTCGAAGCCCAGCACGCCGTTGGTCGGGTCGACGGTGGCGAACTGCCAGGCCGGCAGCTTGGGCGCCGCGCGGAAGTTGGCGGGGTTGTGCAGGCCGCTGATCGTGGTGGGCGCGGCATAGCTGCGCGTGCCGACGTCGAACAGCAGCGGCGCGGTCGTGTCGGTCAGGCTCTTGGCGTCGATGACCGGGGCGGGCGGCGGCGTCACCGGCCGCGGGTCGCGGGCGGCCAACGCCTTGGCGGTGGGGCCGTCCGTCGTGGCCGTGGTGGTGTCCAGGCGGCCAGCCGACGGCTGCGCGCTGGACTGGGGGGAGGCGAAGTTCGCCGGGTTCTCCTGGCCGCCACCGCAGGCCAACAGGCCGAGCGAAATGGACGAAGCCAGCAGGCCCCGCTTGGGCTTGCTTGAAATCATGGACGTGTCTCCTGGGCGCGCTCGTGCGGCGCGCAATTCGTTGTGCATGACCGCCCTGGCCTGGCAGCGCGACCGGCAGGCAAAGGCCCACCCGGCACCCGGCCCGTCAGGGGTCAGGCGCGCAAGCGCAAAGCAGTCAGAGGGCGGGGAATCGGCAGCAGGCCGAGGGGGGGCTTGGCGCTCTCGCGGCACCGGCTCGCGAGGGCGTCAATCAGGGGAGCGGGCACAGCAGGCGCACCGCACTGCATCGGCTGGCGAATCCCCGGAAACCCGGCGGTTTCCAGAAATGAACTCGGTTCAGCGAACAGTTGGAACAGTGTTTCGTTTTCACATCCCTAGGTCAACGCCGGGCTATCCCTGAGAGCATTGATCTGGGGGGCGGGGCGAACCCGCGGGCAGCGTTGTCAGGCGTCGGCTGGCAAGACCGTGACCTGCTGGCCGTCAAAGCTGACGACCTGGCCGGCCCGCATCTTGGCTGTCTTGCGCAGCTCGACCTGGCCGTCCACCTTCACTTCACCGGCCGCGATCAGCACCCGCGCGCGGCCGCCGCTTTCGACCAGGCCCGTCGCCTTGAGCAGCTTGTCGAGCTCGATGTAGTCGCCGCGGAGTTGGAGTTCAAGCATGGGGATTCTTCTGCGCGGATTCGCGGATCGCGGTCAAGGTGGAGCGGGATGTGGAAACGTCGCTGGACAGGCGCAGGTGCAGCAGCGCGGGTTTGCCTGCAGCGATGGCCGCGTCGAGTGCCGGGCCGAACTGATCGGTGCTTTCGGCATTGAAGGCTGCGAAGCCGAAGGCCTCGGCGAGCTTGGCGAAGTCGGGGTTGAACAGGTCGCTGCCCGACACGCGGCCCGGGTACTCGCGCTCCTGGTGCATGCGGATGGTGCCGTAGGTGCCGTTGTCGACGACGACGACAAGCAGCTTCTTGGCGCCATAACCGGTGGCCGTGGCCAGTTCCTGGCCGGTCATCAGAAAATCGCCATCGCCGGCGATGTTGACGACCCAGCGGTCCTGCAGCAGCGCCGCAGCGACGGCAGCCGGCACGCCATAGCCCATCGCACCGGAGGTCGGCGCGAGCTGCGTCTTGCCATATCGATGCAGCGCCGTGTAGCGGTGGAAGCGGTGCAGCCAACCGCTGTAGTTGCCGGCACCGTTGGTGAAGATAGCTCCCTCGGGCAGCTTGGCGTCGATGAGGTGGATGACCTCGGCCATGTCCAGCGGCGCGACCGGCGTGGGCACCAGGTTGGCCTGGTAGTCGGCATTCGCGGCGGCGGTCCAGTCGCGCCAGGGAATGTCGGCCGGCGGCGCCAGCGCGGCCAGCGCCGGTGCGGCCTGACTCATGCTTGCGTTGATCAGCAGCTCGGCCGTGTAGACCCGGCCCAGCTCCTCGGCACCGGCATGGATGTGGATGAGCTGCTGGGTCGGCCGCGGCGCCTGCAGCAGCGTGTAGCCGCCGGTCGTCATCTCGCCCAGGCGCGGGCCGATGGCGAGGATGAGGTCGGCTTCCTTGACTCGTGCGGCCAGCCTGGGATTGATGCCGATGCCCACGTCGCCGGCGTAGTTCGGATGGGCGTTGTCGAACAGGTCCTGGAAGCGGAAGGCGCAGCCGACGGGCAAGTCCCAAGCCTCGGCAAAGGCCTGCAGCGCGGTCGTGGCCTCGGGCGTCCAGCCACCACCACCGGCAATGACGAGCGGCTGCTTCGCTGCGGCCAGCCGCTCGCGCAGCTCGGCCAGTGCAGCGGGCGTCGGCGCGGCTTCGGCCGGGCGCGCGGGTGCGACAACGGGCGCCGTGATGGCCTTCGTCAGCATGTCCTCGGGCAGCACCAGCACGACCGGGCCGGGCCGGCCCTGCATGGCGGTGTGGAAGGCGCGCGCGACGTACTCGGGCAGGCGCTCGGCGTCATGGACCTCCCCCACCCACTTGGCCATGCCCAGCGTGCCGGGGCCGAACATCTGGCGGTAGTCGACCTCCTGGAAGGCCTCGCGGTCACGCTGGTCGCTGGCGACCTGGCCGATGAAGAGGATCATCGGCGTGCTGTCCTGGAAGGCCGTGTGCAGGCCGATGCTCGCGTTCGTCGCGCCGGGGCCGCGCGTGACGAAGCAGATGCCCGGGCGGCCGGTCAGCTTGCCCTGCGCCTCCGCCATGAAGGCGGCGCCGCCTTCCTGCCGGCAGGCGATGAAGCGGATCTTGTCCGCGTATTCATGGAAGCCGTCGAGGACGGCAAGAAAGGATTCGCCAGGAACGCCGAATGCGGTGTCGACGCCCTGGGCAATCAACGCCTCGACCAGCTTGTGGCCGGCGAGGCGTGGGGGGGTGGCTTGTCTAGTCATGTTGAGACTTTAGCGGCCACGCCGCCTTGCGCCTCGCAGCCCTGGCTGGTTAGCGGTTCGGCTCCGTCAATCGATGCGCCACGCGTCTGGCCCTGTCCAGCAACTCGTCCTTGCGCGCTTCACGCAGGGCCTGCGGCGCATCGGCAAAGGCCTTCAACGCCAAGCCCGTCGCGACGTAGGCCCCCGCCAAGGAGTCGGCGTCGGGTGACCGCGTCGTGCCCGAGAGGAAGCGGTCTCGCGTCCAATGGCCGGCGTGATAGGCCACGCCATCCAGCATGTCTTCCGACTTCCTGGGATATCGCACCTGAAGCAGCACGTCGCGGCACAGGGCGGCCAACACCGCTGTGCTGTCGGCATCGAGCGGGGCCTGCCGCGTTTGGGCGATGAGGGGAAATCGCTTCAAGAGTGCGCGCTCCGTCGCCGGGTCCAGAGGAAAGACTTCCGGCTTCAATGCCCGATTCCGTGCCTGCTCAAGCCGGCTCCACCGCTGCGCGTCCAGCGTGCGGCTGACGACCGTGGCGCCGCCCTGTGGTTCGCGCACGAGATAGACGGCATACGGCGCGCGAAGCGAGGGTTCAACAAGAAACTGGCACTGGCGATAGGCGTGTCCACCGAGAAGCGCCTCGCGCAGCGCCAGCGAAACCGGGTCGGGGGCGTACTCCGAGGCGAAGACGCCGGGCTCGGGCTCCAGTCCGTCGGCAGGCGCAGGCCGGGCGAGCACGAGAGCTGCCACAACCGTCGCCGCAACGACAAGACCGCGAAGTGACATGGACGGACAGCCGAAAAGGAGGTGCCGCACTTTAGCGGCGAGGCGGGCGGGCTCGGCCGTCAGCGAACCCCGTCGATCGCCCGCTCCATCATCTTGTCCTTGAGCGTGGCTTCCTGCTTCACGTCCAGCGCTTGGTGAAGCAAGGGCGCGCTGCTCGCCGACACCGCCTTGCGGACAGGCGTGGCCGGCAGCACGTTGACAGGCGCCGCAGTCACGGCCTGTTCCTTGTGCCCGGCTGGGCAGTCGGCGTTGGTGTACGACACCTGCTGACCTTTGACGCACTTGCGCAGGGGCGCCGCAGCCGGTGCCGCCGCCGTTTGCACGGACCCGACCCAGGCCTGCACGGGCTCGCGCTTCTGCCAGGCGAAGACAAGCGCTGCCAGACAAGCCGCCGCAATGACAAGACCGCGAAGCGCCATGACTGACCTCAATTTTCTGATGCCGCCGCAGCCTCTTCCCGCTCGGCGGCGAACAGATCCCACACCGCCATGAACATCGCCGCGATCACCGGGCCGATGACGAAGCCGCTGATGCCGAAGACGGCCATGCCGCCGATGGTGGAGATGAGCACCAGGTAGTCGGGCATCTGGATGTCTTTGCCGACGAGGATGGGGCGCAGCACGTTGTCCACCAGCCCGATCACCACCACGCCATAGGCGATCAGCGTCAGGCCCTGCCAGATGGCGCCCGTGACGAGGAAGTAGAGGGCCACCGGCAACCAGATCAACGCCGCACCGATGGCTGGCAGCAACGACAGGAAACCCATCAGCACCGCCCACAGCAGCGCACCCTGGATGCCGAAGAACCAGAAGGCCAGACCGCCCAACGCACCCTGCACGGCGGCGACCAGGATGTTGCCCTTGACGGTGGCGCGGATCACGGTGATGAACTTCACCGCCAGCTGCCGCCGGTGCTCGGGCGCCAGCGGCACGGCATCGCGGATGCGGCGGCTCAGGGAGGCGCCGTCGCGCAGCAGGAAGAACGCCAGGTAGAGCATCACGAAGAAGCCGACAACGAAGTCCAGCGCGTTCTGGCCCATGCTGTAGACGTAGGTCGCAATCGCCTGGCTGCCGCGGCCGATGGCGTCGCTGATGCGGGTCTGCAGCTCTTTGACATCCGTCAGCCCGAAATGCTCCAGCAGGTCGTGCAGCCAGGCCGGCAGCACCGCGACGATCTTCTCGAAGTAAAGGACGAAGTTGGTCTCGCCCGACTGCACGCGCTGGTAGAGCGCGGCGCCTTCCTTGACCAACATGCCGGTCAACAGCGTCAGCGGCAACACGACCATCAGCACGACCAGGAACAGCGTTGCCAGCGCCGCCAGCGTGCGCCGCTGCTTCCATCGGCGCAGCAGCCAGACATGGATGGGCATGAAGACGATGGCGATCACCACCCCCCAGAACACTGCGGCGCCAAAGGGCAGCAGGATCCAGACGAAGGCCGCGCTGACCGCGACCATCAGCGCCAGGAAGACCTTGTGCTCAAGGGCCGGTGAATTGACGAAGTTCTTGAAGTTCATGCGGCGACCGGTCAACCCAGGAATGGGCGATGGGGCGCATGGTACGGGCGACAGCCAGCCTGATGCGTCAGTCGTCGACGGCCTCGACGCCCTGCTCCTTGAGCCGGGCGAGGTGGTCGTGCATCGCCTTCAGCTGCTCGGCCGAGTGGCCCGGCCACTGCGCCACTTCGCCCGTTACCCGCAGCGGCTCGCGCGAGCGGTAGGACTTCGTCGGGTTGCCGGGGAACTTCTTGTCCGTCAGGTTGGGGTCGTCGACGATGGGGCCGGTGGGTTCGACGGTGTAGATGCGACCGGGGCCATCGCCGACGGCGAGTTCGGCGCCCCAGATGGCCGCGTCCAGCGTTGCGGACAGGTAGACGTGGTTCGCCGTCCTGCGCTGGCCGTAGTTGGACGCCTGGCCGGCTTCGATCAGGTCGCCAGGCTTCAGGTCAGCTTTGGTGCCGTGGTAATACAGCGGCGCTGGTTCGTCAGGCGTCGTCATCATGGGATGAAAGCCTCAAGCCGGCACCGCGGCCGCGGACCTGCGGCTCAAGCCCAGCCCCACCAACCCTGCCGACGTGATGCCCAGCATCAGCGCCGCCGCCGAGCCGGCGAACACGCCGCGCGGCATGCCGTGGTCCAGGATGGCGCCGAACACCGGGGCGGCCAGCGCAAAGCCGATGTCCAGGCCCGAATACACCGTGCCATAGACGCGCCCCGTCGCCCCCGGCGGCGAGGCGCGCTTGATGAGCATGTCGCGCGAGGGGCCGGCCAGCCCGGTGCCGAAACCTGCCAGCGCCGCAACCGTGGCCGCCAGGCCTCCCGGCAGCCAGCCGCTCGCCACCAGCAGCAGCAGCGCCGCAGCAAAGGCCATCGCGATGGCAATCGTGCGCTCCAGCCGCTGGGCCCTGGCGACCAGGAAGCCGCCCACCACCATGCCCGCCGCGCCGGCCAGCATGTAGCCGGTGACGACATAGGCCGTCAATGCCAGCGGCAGGCCGTAGATCTGGTGCAGGGCCGGGCTTGCAAAGCTCTGGATGGCCGACAGCGCCGCCGTCGTCCAGAAGAAGAACGAGAAGCACAGCCACACCGACGGCAACTTCAGGAAGGCCATCGGGTGCTCGACCTTGGCGCCGGCCGCCGGCTTGGCGTGGCCCCAGGAGCCCTGGCGGTCGTCAATGGCCGAGCGTTGCCAGAACAGCAAGGCCATGACGGCCAGCGCGACCAGCGCGGTGCCCAGGTAGGCGAAGCGCCAGTTGGCCGTCGCCTCGGCAATGCCGATGGAGAACACCGGCGCGAAGGCCCAGCCGAGGTTGCCGCTGATGCCATGCACCGAAAAGGCATGGCCCAGTCGCGGTTGCGACACGCGCTTGTTCAGGATGGTGAAGTCGGCCGGGTGGAAGGGCGCGTTGCCGAAGCCGGCGAGTGCCGCCGCCAGCATCAGCCCGCCAAAGCCCTGCGCCAGGCCGGCCGCGATGGAGGCGAGGAAGAAGCAGGCCATGGCCGCGAACAGCACGGGGCGCGCGCCAATGCGGTCGACGATGAAGCCCGACGCCGCCTGCCCGGCACCGGAGATCACGAAGAAGGTCGTCACCAGCAGGCCCAGCTCGGAATAACTCAGGCCGAAGGCCTGGATGAACGCCGGGAACAGCGGCGGCAGCAGCATGTGGAAGAAGTGCGAGGTGCCGTGGGCGACGCCGATGGTGGAGATCGTCGTGACATCGCGCCGCCGCTGCTGGCCGGCGTCGAAGGAAGAAGCGAGGGTCGTGTCCATGCTCGCAACTTTAGGAAAGCGTCGGCAGGCCCAGTTACGATGGTTCGTCAAGTTCTATCGAAATCCAGCCATGGCCAGCAGGCAGAGCTTTCCCGCCTTCGCTCCCGAGCGCTTTGCGCCCACGCCGGAGCGCCCGCTGCGCGCCAAATCGCGCCTGCTGGAGCATCTGGCCGACATCCAGCCGCACCGCCATGCCTGGGCGCAGCTGGTGTTCTCGATGACGGGCGCCGTGCGCGTGAACACCGAAGCCTCGACCTACATCGTGCCGCCGTCGCGGGCGGTGTGGATCCCGCCCGGCGTTGTGCACGCAGTGACGGCCATTGAGCAGTGCGACCTGCGCACCCTCTACCTCGGCCCCGACCTGCTGGCCGGCGAGGCCTGGACGGTGGGCCGCGTGCTGGACGTGTCGCCACTGCTGCGAGAGCTGGTGGCCGCCCTGCCCGGCGACCCCGACCCAGCGCCGCCCGAGACGCCGGACGATGCGGAGCGGCGACGCGGCATCGAGCAACTGGTGCTGGTTGAGCTGAAGCGCGCCCGCCCGCTCGCCCTGGGCGTCGCCCTGCCCAAGGACGCGCGGCTGCGCAAGCTCTGCGAGGCCATGCTGCGCGAACCGGGCCGGCACGCCGGGCTGGACGAATGGGCCGCAGAGGCCGGCGCCAGCCCGCGCACGCTGAGCCGGCTGTTCCGCGAGCAGCTCGGCAGCAGCTTTGCGCAATGGCGCTCGCAACTGCTGCTGGCCCACGCGCTGACGCTGGCGGCGCGCGGCCGGCCCATGAGCCTCATCGCCAGCGAGCTGGGCTATGCCAGCGCCAGCGCGTTCACGGCCATGGTGACGCGCACGGTGGGCATGCCGCCGAGCCGGTTCTTTGAACGCGCCTGAAATTTATTTTGACGGCCGCGAATCCGATCAGCCTGCCAGCGCCTCTTAGCTCCCGAGGGTCGTCCTCGAACACTTGGAGTTGCGCCATGGTCTATGTGAAGAATGTGCCGAACGGGGAGCGCTTGCTGCGCGTCGTGCTGGGCGCTGCGGTGGCGGGCGCAGGGATTGCGATGGTCGGCGGCATGGCCGGCTGGCTGATCGCGGCGAGCGCGGGCGGCCTGGTGCTGTCGGGACTGTTCGGCTTCTGCCCGGCCTGCGCCATGGTCGGCCGCAAGCTGAAGTAGCCGTGGCACTGGCCGCCCAACACCAGTCTCTGCTCGCCGCCGCCCACAGCGGCGACCCGCGGGCGCTGGAAGCCTTGCTGAAGATCACCCGCCCCGACATCCGGCGCTACGCCCAGCGGCATTGCCTGATCAGCGATGTCGACGATGCGGTGCAAGAGGCGCTGCTCATCGTCTCGCGCAAGCTGCCGTCGCTGCGCGTGCTGGCGGCCTTTTCGGGCTGGTTGATCCGCCTGGTGCAGCGCGAATGCCGGCGCCTGGGGCGGCTCACGCTGCGCTATGACCCGTATGACGAGGAAAAGCTGGAGCAATGGCTGGTCGTGCGCGACGAGGTGGGCCTGCGGGGGGAGCTGGTGGCGGCGCTGGAGTCGCTGCCGTCCCACTACCTCGAGGTCATGTTGCTGCGCGACCTGGAGGAGCTGACCATCGAGGAAATCGCCGCCCGCACCGGCCTCACACGGCCGAACGTGAAGAGCCGGTTGCACCGCGCCCGGGCACTGGCGCGGGAGTACCTGTTGGGCAGGAAACCGGCCGGCGTCTGACGGTGGCCGCCCGCAGCGGGACTTCCTCCTCTCCGACTTGAGCGCCGCCGTGGCGGTGCAAGCATGGTTGCCTCCACAACTCCGGAGACAAACACTATGCATCGACGCCACTACGTTCTGGGTGCAGCCACCTTGCTGGCCGGGCTCTCGTTGCCCGCTCTGGCACAGCGCGGCGATGACGACGGCGAGTTCGTCATCCTGCAAGCGCGCTACGGCACGGACCGCAACCATGTCGACGTGACCGACCAGCTGCGCCAGCTGGCCCGCCGTGACCGCCGCGTGCGGTTGACCAACGATCTGTTCGGCGTGGACCCCGACCCCGGCCGCGACAAGTACCTGCGCATCTACGCCCGCGACAGCCAGGGCCGCGAACGCCGCTTTGACTACCCCGAGCGCGCATGGATTGACGGCGGGCAATTCACCGCCTGGGGCGCGGGCCGCTGGGGCGAACCGAATTACAACGGTGGCTGGGCCGGCAACCCCTATCGCGACCGCCACGATGACGGCAGCTACACCATCCTGCGCGCCAACTACGGCACCCCCGGCCGCGAGGTGGACGTGACCGGCCGGCTGCGCGAACTGGCACGCCGCGACGAGCGTTTCCGCATGGGCAACGACACCTTCGGCGTCGACCCCGACCCGGGCCGCGACAAGCGGCTGACCATCATTGCGCGCGACCCCAATGGCCAGCAGCGCAGCTTCGCATACGCCGAGGGCAGCTGGGTGGATGGCAGCCAGTTCACTGGCTGGCGCCGCGGCGACTGGGGCCGTTGATCGCGCGGTTTACCCGCCCTTACAACCGGCGAAGCCCGGCGTCCTCGCGCCGGGCCGTCCTCGCGTTGAACCCTTGGCCGTGCGACCATGCCCGGCCAAGACCAACAACGAGGGGATCGCCATGAAACGCCGCCAATTGGGCCAATGGACACTGGGCCTGGGTGCAGCCCTGGCCACTGCCATCACCGGGCCCGCCTGGGCCGACGATGACGGCGAGTTCGTCATCCTGCATGCCCGCTACGGCACCGAGCACAACCACGTGGACGTGACCGGCCGCCTGCGCGAGCTGGCCCGCCAGGACCGGCGCTTTCGCTTGAGCAACGACCTCTTCGGCGTCGACCCCGAGCCTGGGCGCACCAAGACACTGCGCATCTTTGCCCGCGACCGCCAGGGGCGTGAACGCACCTTCGAATTCCGTGAACGCGACTGGGTCGACGGCAACAAGTTCATCGGCTGGCGCCGCGGCAACTGGGGCGAGTCCAACTGGTCGGGCGGTTGGCAAGGAGGCGGCAACAGCCCGGGCGCCGACCGCCACGACGACGGTGAGTTCACCATCCTCTACGCCACCTATGGCGCCGACGGCCGCGACGTGGACGTCACCGACCGCCTGCGCGAACTGGCGCGGCGCGACCAACGCGTGCGGCTGACCAACGAACTCTTCGGAGTCGACCCGTTTCCCGGGAAGACCAAGGTCCTGCGCATCTTTGCCCGCGACCGTGGCGGCCAGGAGCGTGTCTTCGAGTACCGCGAGTACGGCACCATCGACGGCAACCAATTCATCGGCTGGGGCCGCGGCGACTGGGGCCGCGGCCACCGCGGCGGCGGCGACCAGGGCCCGGTGCGGCCCGGCAGCGGCCGGCTCATCATCGACAGCGCCAGCTACGGCGCCGACGGCCGCTGGACCGACGTGACCCAGGCCCTGCGCGGCCAGGTCCGCGGCGACCGCTTCGAGACCGAGGTGCGCAACGAGCTGTTCGGCTTCGACCCCGCGCCCGGCCGCCGCAAGCTGCTCAGCGTGACCTATCGCTTCGGCAACGAGCCGGCGAACACGGTGCGGGTCGGCGAAGGCGACCGGCTGCGGCTGCCCTAGGAAGCGGAGCCGGTACCGCTGCTTCAATGCCAGGCGCCGAGGATGGCGCCCATCACCGTGTAGGCCACCACCTGGTAGCCGCTGTTGATGAGCCAGAGCTTGAGCGAACGCTGCTCGAAGAGGTAGATCACGCCCAGGCTCATGGCCACCCAGCCCAGGCCGGTGGCCAAGCCGGCGAACAGGCCGAAGCTCAGAGTCGCCTTGGCGCCGAGGAAGGCCGCCAGGTTGAAGGCCATCACCAGCGAGGCCAGCGCCGACAGGCCGAAGACCTTGGCCGGGCTGGCCTGCTTGGCTTGGGCCTCGCTCAAGCCCGCCTCGGCCATCCAGGCCTTGGCGAACAGGATGGGCGAGTACCAGAGCCCGCCGATCAGGAAGCTGGACAAGGCCGCCACAATGACCGCCGGGAAGTTGAATTGCACTGCGTCCATCGCAGACCCCTCTTGAAGTTGTTGGTGCGGCGATGCTGAGGCGCTCCCGTGCCCGGCAACAGCGGTCGCGCGCCGAAGTCGAAGATGAGCACGCCCAAAGCCGACAAACTGCCGCTCAAATCGCCGCCGAACCCGCCGATGCAGGCACGCCTGGATGACCGGCTGCTGATGGCCGGCGGTTCGCTCGCCTTCGGGCTGGCCATCCCCTGGCTGACTGGGCTCTATGGGCCACTGGGCCCCGGCGACGCGCGCTTCTGGGTCGGCTTTGCCGGCTTCATCGCGCTGGCCTTTGCCATCTGGGCCGGCAACCGCTGGCTGCTTTTCAAGCAGCGCGAGCACCTGAACTGGTTCGCCCACCCGCTGCGCAAGCTCCTGATGCTGGTCAGCGCCAATGTGCTCTACACCGCACCGCTGACGCTGGCCGCCATCTGGGCCTGGTTCCATATCGCCGGCCGGCCGGTCGACGCCAATGCGCTGAAGCTGGTGGTGGCCACCAACGTCATCTGCGTGCTGTTCGTGACGCATGCCTACGAGACCATGTTCCTGATCCGCGAGCGCGAGTCGGACATGCTGCGTGTGGAGCGCCTGGAGCGCGCCCGCACGCAGGCCGAGCTTGGCGCGCTGAAGGCCCAGGTCGACCCACATTTCCTGTTCAACAGCCTGAACACCCTGGGCCATCTGATCGAGAGCGACGCGAAGAGTGCCCGCGAGTTCAGCGACACACTGGCCGAGATCTACCGCTATGTGCTGGACAGCCGCCAGCGCGACCTGGTGCCGCTGGACGAGGAGCTGGCCTTCCTGCGCCACTACCACCGCCTGCTGGCCCTGCGCTTTGGCGCCGCCATGCCGCTGGAGCTGGACCCGGCCTTGCAGACTGGTCAATGGCTGATCCCGCCGCTGGCGCTGCAGACCCTGCTGGAGAACGCCATCAAGCACAACGAGGCCAGTGCCGCGCAGTCGCTGACCGTCAGCTTTACGCTGGATGGGGACCGCGTGCACGCCCGCAACGCGCTGCAGCCGCGCCGCAGCGCCCTGCCCTCCTCAGGCCTGGGCCTGGCCAACCTCGACGAGCGCTGCCGCCTGCTGGCCGGCCGCGCGCTGGAACGCCGCGCCGAGGCTGGCGTGTTCGAAGTCTCCATTCCGCTGCTGGCCCGCCCATGAAGATCTTCATTGCCGAAGACGAGCCCCCGGCGCGCGAGCGCCTCGTCGCGACGCTGGCCCGCGTTGCGCCCGAGGCCCGCGTGGTCGGCCACAGTGACACGGTGCAGGGCACGCTGGCCTGGCTCACTGCCCACCCCGCGCCCGACCTGCTGCTGCTCGACATTCAGCTCGCCGACGGCCTGTCGCTGGAGTTGTTCCGCGACCGCCGCCTGGCCCTGCCCACGGTCTTCACGACCGCCTATGACCAGTTCGCGCTGCAGGCCTTCCAGGCCCTGGCGGTGGACTATTTGCTCAAGCCTGTCTCTGACACCGCGCTGGCCGTGGCACTGGCCAAGGCAGAGCAATGGCGCAGTCATTTCGACATCCAGGCCAAAGAGCGCTGGAACCACCAGCTCGATGGCCTGATGCAACGCCTGAGCCCGCCCAGCCGTCAACGCATCGTCGGCCGCAAGGGCGGGCAGCAGTTCCATGCGCTGGAACTGACCGACATCGCCTATTTCGTCTCAGTGGACAAGCTCTGCTTCGCCGTCACCCAGGCCGGCGAGCGCTACCTGGTCGAACCCACACTGGGCGAGCTGGAGGAGGAGCTTGGGGCCCAGCGCTTCTTCCGCGCCAACCGCCAGTTGCTGGTGGCCGCCGGCGCCGTGCAAC
>Ga0307515_10015581_pt1 | contig 13991 bp, 23 predicted proteins | sample 17_EM_MG_FD_194513 | JGI IMG/M metagenome (GOLD analysis project Ga0307515, IMG submission 194513) | Populus trichocarpa ectomycorrhiza microbial communities from riparian zone in the Pacific Northwest, United States - 17_EM | ecosystem: Host-associated > Plants > Roots > Unclassified | place... | reverse complement strand
GCCGAGTTTGCCGCTAATAATGGGACGTTGGAGTCAACGAAGTGTACCCCATTTTTCGCAGTTCAGGGGACGGATCCACGAATGTCTTTTGCCGGAGAGCCTACACAGGAACGGGATCAACGACGCTGTGAGGCCGATAAAGTTCAGACTACGATGCAACAGATCCATGAACACCTACGAGTTGAGATGAAGCGCAGTCAAGCGGTACAGGAAGAGAACGCAAATCGAGGACGTATTCCTGCACCGAATATTCAAGTCGGGTCCAGGGTATGGCTAGACGGAAGGAATGTAAGAACCATTCGTCCTACTCGGAAGTTGGATTGGAAACGGCTGGGACCTTTTCCGGTACATAAGCAAGTATCCCCGTATGCTTATGAGCTAGATTTACCAACGTCAATTCGGATTCATCAAGTTCAACCCGTTTCACTTTTGGATTCCATTGATGAAGATCCGTTGAGGGGTCAGGTAGTACTCCCCCCACCCCCCGTGGAGGTTGAAGGCGAGGTGGAATATCAAGTATCGAGCGTTGAGGATAGCCGAATGTATCGGAACCAGTTACAGTATCTTATCCGATGGACGGGTTATGATTCTCTTACTTGGGAACCAGCAAAGTTTGTCGATGGACTACAGGCCGTAGAAGAATTCCATAAACAATACCCAAGGAAGCCCGGACCCTTGGAAAATGCTCTCGGAGGACCTCGTGCCTAGGGGGGGGATACTGTCACGGCGCAGGCAAGTACGGTGGTACCTGGAAATAATAGGAGAAGATACGGGTGGTGTACAAGGAATTGTGTTACGGAAAGGCGGAGATGTTGGAAGATGCGGAGGAAGCGGCAAGATGGTGGCGGTGTAATTTAGTAAGATAAAGAAGTGGTCAGAGGTGTTGTGACGTCGGATGATATGGCGTGGTTGTTACGATAAGGAATAATGGAGTGGTGTGTAAGATCATGAGATAAGATTCGGATGGTACATCGGAGCATGAAGGATGGTTCGAGAGGTGGCAGACGAATTGTATATAAAGAGAGTGTTGATGGTGTTGGAGGATTTCCTTTTCTTCTCTCTTTACTCGTTCTCTTGTATAGCAAGCAATAGTCCGACTTTGAAATATATCTTGATTTTTGTCCCTCGATACGCACTTCGAGTTCAGCCCAGCAACATCCTCATCACCTGCGTCCGACCCCGCCCGTTACACGCAGTCGATCCGTGCATGTGCGGGTATTGCTTGATTATTCATCGTCAATGTACAGGTTATAACCAAATGTTTCCCTTCGATTGACCCTTCTAATACCTCTACATTGCTAACTGAAAGACGCGAAATTCCAAAACATTTCAAAGCATATAAAACAAGACTTTTACCATCGACTGAAGAGCCATCATCCATCAATTGGCCTGCTCATTTCCCGATTCCTCGGAGGCTATCCCGGCCCCTGCTTCCTTGACTTCCGCTCCACCTGCCTTGAACGGCTGGGCCTTCTTCCTTGCCGCACATTCCACAGCCCTATGGTTAAACACACCCCAATACGGACACCTTCCATCAGTAAACCTCTTCGCCCTGTCTTCCGCGGAGTCCTCCTCCTGCCTGCACTGGGATCCATTGGTGCGGGTCCAGTATATACAGCCACTGTTCCAGCAGGGGCTCCTGCGGGATTGTTGGGAGGGGCGAGAGGTCTCGCGGAAGAGGCAAAACCTGTCCATCGACCCTTATTCTTTGCCGCTTTTTCCGCAGGTCATTGTCGGATCTGATTATCTCGCTTCTGACAAACCGTCACAAACACAGGAAGCTCCTCGGGCACATTGCTATACATCATAGAGTACTTCATATCTTCAGACAACCCCATCCGGAAAGCATTCCGTAAGGCCGAAAGATTTCAATCCAGATCCGCAGCAATAACCTGGAACTCAGCTTAGTAATGAGAGAACTCACGGGTCTTTTGTTTAATCTCCCGCATGTTCCATTCAGTGGTGGCTACTTGGTCGGGGTCCCGAAACGCTGCTTCCAGGAGTTGTTTAAAAGCTGGCAGGTCATCCGGCCCTATCTCTCTGTCCTCCTGGACATGTGGCATAATCTGGCCTAAAGTCACTCCCCTCATGCGATTGAATGGGTACCTCATCTTCAACTGCTCGTCGGGAAAGCTGGCGGGGTTTTGTCGTACAACCATTCACAGTTGAGCTATCCAGCCTCACACCTGAGTGCAAGCTGATCCTGAAAAGTCCAGGGAGTCGGGCAATTTCTGTCCTCGGGCTTCGGGTTGCTGGGGGGGAGTTGGGGCTAACCTGGCCGCTAAGGATAGCGCATTAGCTAACTGCGTCCTCGGAGCTTGGACTTCTTCCCCCGATTGTGTGGCATCCCGTGTCGTATCATCCGGTTCTTGTGGTAGGTCTTCGTATATCCCCACTGTCCTCGGGATTCTCCCGGCTTCCTCCAACTCCTGCCTTAATGTCTCCAGCTGTTATTCGAACGTCGAGTGATCACACCCTAGCGGTAGGAACTGCTGTGTCTGCAGGTCAGTGATCTGTTTCTGTAATGCGATTATCTGAGCCGGGTGATCGCTCACCCTCTGTTCCATGGCCGCCAGTTTGGTGTACTGTGACACCCTACTCGACAGCTCCTGTGCTTTCTCCAGCGCGGCCTGTCTCTCCGCGAAGTCGATTTCCATCAGGTTGCTGTTGACGATTCCTCCTATGATGGCCAGGACACCCGCGGACACCAGACCCACCCGATTGTGCTGTTCTGATCCTGACATCGCAATGAATCAACCACATCTATCAGTGCCAATCATATGCATGAATTTCGGAGGGAGTCGGAGTCGGACGTTCAATAACAAACCGAGGTACAGGTGCAGGCTTTGCTGTTGCGGCTGCTGCTGGTGCGTGTCCTTCCATTGAATGCGTTCCTAAACAGTTATGTCCTTTGCACTCACAAGGCAATTCTGGGTCACAATCAAACCAAGCGTGCGCTCCCAAGTACTTAGTCCAACAGCTTCCCAACACAGGATCGTCCAATTCCCAGCCTCCTCCGTATGCGGCATCTTTGGTCCACCAAGTATTCCAAGGGGAGGGAACGTCTGACTGTTCTCAAGAATGAGCAGGCAAGATGAGGTCTTCTACCACGGTATTCAATAATCCCTTGATGCTCTCGAAGGGGTTCAAAGGTTCAGGTTCAGCAAGGGAACACTGAGTTGCAGCGAGGTCAAACCAATTCGTTCGGGAGAAACATTTACTGTCGTACTGTCGCATCCGAATATGAATATCGCTGTGCGTATTGGGGGATATCAAATCCAGTAAGTCGTAAAAGCTCATCCACGCAATTGTCGCAAACGTGAATTGACGGATAATTCGGTCCGAGGTATACCCAGCAGGTAACAGAGCAAGGTTCTGTGCAGTACTTACAGCCGTTGGAAGGGTGCAGGCACATCCGAGTTCACAAGATCGTAGCTACACACGTAGCAAATCCAAATATCACTGTCTGTGACTTTACAGTCATACCAAGCAAGAACAAAACAAGGGGTCAAACATTGTTGACAGTACATTCGATATGAGGTACGTTGTAAGGGACTCCTTCAAGTGTAACGGGCGAGGTCGGGCGTAGGTGATATTGGTAACTAGAATGTGATATCTTAATCGGGGCAAGGGCTAGAAGTGCGTTTGGAAGAAATCAGAACAAGGCAAGAATCAGAGCTGGTTCGCAGTCTTACTTGCTTTGCTATACAAGAGAACAAGTAAAGAGAGAAGAAAAGGAAATCCTCCAACCACCACAACCTCTCTTGAGATACACTTCATCAACCACCCACGAATCATTCCCCATGGTCCGATGTACCACCCCAATATCCAACCATGACCTTACACACCACCAGCACAACTCTGATCACTGCAACCACGCCACATCATCCATTGTCGCAACACCTCTGACCACTTCCTTATCAAAACATATTATACCGCCACCATCTCCTAACATTCCTACACTGCTTCCATGACTATCCATGTCTCTGCCTTTCCATAACACCAATTCCTTTCTGTCCGCCTAATACTATTCCTTAGTACCCCTGAATCCATCACTCGCAACTTGAGCCGTCACAGAATGGGTCCTGGGAAAAACTAAAGATCCACAAAGTTCCTCTCTTAGGGTACATTGCGAAAGGCACGCAAGGCATGCAGATGATGCGAGAGGAATTCGAAGCGGAGAACGAGGGTATAGTGATCCCCACCCAAGTGAGGTTGCTGGCGAACCCCCGTACAATCAGGGAGAGGAGGCAGAACGGAGAAATTGCCGCGTCCTCAGTAGTTTTCGTCGTACAGGGGTGCAAGGAGGCACAGAGCATGGTCAAGAATGGCAACAAGGCAGTTGGGGTGTGGTACCGAGTCGAACTGTACATGAACGCGGGACCTGACAGCAGGTGTGAGCTCGGCTGTGGGTGGGGCCACATCGAAAACAAGTGCGGCAGCAAGCCCAAATGTGGCTACTGCTCAGGCCAACCCAGGACAAGCGACCAGAACTGCAATGTGGAGGGATGCACTGCAAAGCAGGGATCACTCTGCGGCCACACGCTGGAGAAGTGCCCTAACTGCAAAGGGAATCTTATCGCGTTCAACAGCAGGTGCGTGAAGAAGACCGAAGCCGCCGAGGCGGTGCAGCAGCGAAGAAAAATAGAGCTAACAGGAAGAGCATCCAAGAGTTCAGCTGGGGAAAGGGAAACAGCAATGGGCTCGAACAGAGTAGTGCTTGGCCCTAGGCACAAGGGGGTGGTAGAAGGAGGTGGAGACCATGAGGAGATGGCTGTTGTGGATGAAGAACAGGAGGCAGTGGAGGAGTCAAGATACGTCACGATGGCCGAGACTGAGACTGCGACCAGGAGCGCCACTGCTACCGATACTGAGACCGAAACGGGAGCTCTGGCTACCAATGATGAAAATGATTCAGCAGAGCTGCGCAAGGTCATATGAATGGACGATTGCGGCGCTGCAGGTGGGATCCGAACACAGGGCAGACGTAGTGTGCTTGCAAGAGCCACAGAGGGAAAGAGGAGATATTGCCATCAGCCATTCGGCATACAAAATAAGAAAGGGGACAACAGTTTGGCCGGCGATACGGGACCAGAGTGGGCTGGTTGTTGATGAGCGGGCCGAGTGATGCAGAGGTGCCAATGACGATGTTATTGCTACTGATGTCAGGAGAAGAGGTGAAAACATAACGAGGATTGTCAATGTTTACAATCAAAATGACGCGCAGTTGGCAGAGAGAGAGAGACCGGCACGACAGTTGAACTGGCAGAGCGTTATTTGACAGGGAGGCAATGTCGTAGCAGGAGACTTCAATGCCCACAGCAAACAATGGGACCAGAGATCCCAAGTGCAGCAAAATGCTGCTTTCTGGGAAGACGTGATTGATGACAATGGACTGGAGATTGGAAATGACGGCAAGCCGACCCACCGTTGGACTCGAGACGACCAGGAAGGCGAGTCAGTCACCGACCCGACGTTTGCAAACCGACCAAAAGTAAAGTGAACCATACTGGCCGCTGACCAGGCCACCGGATCCGACCATGAGCTTATAGAATGGGAGGCGGGAGTAGACTGGCAGGAGGAGGCGGATCATGAGCAGATAGTAGGGTGGAATATAGCTGCAATGACTGAGAAGGACGCGGAAGCAGCTTTGAAGCTATGGATGGAACAAACGAAGAAGAGAGCTCAACTCGACGCAAAGTGCACAGAGGACGAGGTGGAACAGGAGGCAGCATGGGGTCACGATGCAATGATCAGTGTTCTCGATGCCACGGCAAACAAAATCAGGATTTGTGCCAGATTGGAGAGGTGGTGGAACGCCAACATCAAAGAAAAACGAAGGACAGTTGGGAGAGAGAAGAGGAGATAACGGAACTCGGAGGTGGCCGCCTGCCCAAAGGCAGAGCTCCAGAACTCGATTTGGCAGTCCCAGAGAAGAATGTGGAGTCATTAGTTGCAAAACCTTAAGGGAGCGGAGGTATGAAGGGCGGCACGATATGCAAACCCCCGAGCGGGCATGACCATGGAGGCCCTGACAGACAGGGAAGGCAAGCATGCAGACACGTCATTGGAGAAGGAGGAGATGCTGAGGCACATGTCGTTTCCCCCGATCGACCGCGACCAGTACTACGAACTACCTCCAGCATGATGTGCACTCACACGTGTCACTGAGCAAGCAGTCGAGCAAGCCTTATATTCGAAGGCAGTCAAGAAAGCTCCGGGACCAGGCAAGCTGTCTTTTGGCGCCATATGGCTGCGCTGCAAGTGGGACAAAAAAATGATCTTGAGGCTGCTGAGGGCGGCGATTTGCATGGGAGGACACCCAGCAGTATGGAAGCGTGCTAGCGGCGTGGTGATTTGCAAGCCTGGCAAGGACAACTATACCAAGCCGATGGCCTACCGCTCCAAATTGCTGCTTAGCTGCATGCGAACAGTGTTGAGAAAGTAGCCGTGGAGCTGCTGTCCGAAGAAGCTGGAAGAAGAGGGATACTGAGCGATGGACAATTTGGCAGCAGAGAAGGACGGTTGGGCATCGACGTGGCGGCCAACATGCTCGACAGAGCTTATGCAGCTTGGACAAATGGCCATATAACAGGCGTGCTGCTGAGGGACATCAAGGCAGCCTTCCCAAGTGTGGCAAAAGGAAGGCTAGTCAACTTGATGAAGATCAGCCAAACGGAGGGAGACGTTATAGGATGTATGGAGAGGTTGCTGTTGGAAAGAAGAGTGCAGATGATAATCAAGGCGACGCCATGGAAAGACACCCAGTGGAAGCAAGGGTCCCGCAGGGCTCACCTGGGTCACCAATTCTGTATGCGATCTCCAGCTCAGGACTGATCAAATGGGTCGAAGAGTATGTATCAGGGGCCAAGGGGCTATCGTTTGTAGACTACCTCGGCTGGGTGATGACAGGAAGAGATGTCAACCATGTCGTCTCAATACTTGAGAGACGCGCAGCAGAGAGCATTGAGTGGGCAAGTAGACGAGGGCTACAGTTCGACACCCAAATATGGAGGCAACACCATTCACGCGCAGACGAGGCCACAGAAAACACCTCCGGCCATAACCGACAGCGAAGATATGAGTCGGAAACGGGTGTGTATGATTCAACACACAGGCGACATGCTGGCTGGGCATCTGGATGGACGCCCATCCAACGTTCTAGGATTGGCAAAACTGATGCATAAAGAATGCCAGGGCAGCAGAAGCTAGTCTCCGAACCCTTACAAAGACATAAGGCGTTGTCCCTGAAAGCTCCAGGGCTGTCCAACTGCCGTGCGTCCAAGCGGTCGCACAATATGGTGGTGAGCTCTGGTGAGATCCCAGTGAAATAAGCAGCCGAGACAATCTCAAATTCCTCCTCAATCGACAAGCCAGATCCATCCTAGGCGCGCTGCCCCAGGCCCCAGAGGGTGCACTAATGAGAGAGTAAGGGCTTGCACCGGCGCCAGTAATCTTAGACTCTAGACAACAGCGATTCACACCGATACTAGACCACACAGGCAGTAGCAGGCTACAGAAGCTACACCAATACCCCAGTTCCGGTGCACTGATATGCAGAGTAGTCAGGAAAACGCATGAGCATAGCCGGACAACCGAAGGCATGAACTGGCCGGCCCCTTGCGAAGAACTAGTGGTCAGAACCACCATACTGGACACCACTGCAGCCAAAAGCCCCGCGCAATGCTAGGCAAGAGAGAAAGAAGCCAACATCAAAGGCGGGGTCTGGATGTTGTGGACAGATGGATCACGCTAAGACGATGGCCGAGTGGGAGCCGCAGCAGTGTGTAAACACACAATTAAATGGAGGTCTTGCCGTAGCTTTCTGGGCACTGGAGGTATGGAGGTTTTCAACACCGAATTGTGGGCGATCGGACTCACGCCTGACGTGGTGATCGAGAAGAGAGAAACATTGCACACGCATGGAGGGAAGATGGTGGCAATCTTCAGCGACTCACAGGCCGCAATTCAACCCACGGCACACCTGGAGCCAGGCCCAAAGCTGCGACTGGCGAAGCCGATCACCAGGAGGGCGCGGAGTCTCCTCCCCCTCGGCATTGCAACCGAGATCCAGTGGGTGCCAGGACACTCCAGCATTCCCGGAATCGAAGGAGCAGACCATCCGCTGAATTTGGCCCCAGATGCAAGCAGAATCCCAGTCAAAGTGTGGCCCATACACCTCGGCCTCGAATAGTGCTGGACCAATCTCCGACACAAGATCAGCAGCTAAGGCGAAGCGGGAGGCCGACCAGTGCAGTCAGCTCCTCAGCTACAGACTGAAGGGCAAGGCGGGGAACAAACGACCTATTCCGATGTCAAGCCCAAAGTCGCTGGCCAGCATCTTCTACCAACTAAAGTATGGGCATGCGCCCACTAGAGTCTACATAGAGCGGTTTGCCCACAGAGATGACGACAAATGGTGGGGGTGTGGAGGGACACTGTCCCAGACGCGGGAGCACCTCCTCCGCCACTGCAGCCGGTGGATGGACATTCAGACAGAGCTATGGGAGGCGGTGGGAAGGGCAACGGGCTGGAAAGCGGGCAGATGCCGACACGTCCAGATCTCTGAACTGTTTTCCATAGAAGAACGCGAGTAAGCGGTGATGGACTTTCTGGCGGCCACTGAGGTCGGGAAGTTGCCACCCAAATCACGAAGGAGTGCTATGGAGCGGGCTCAGGGCTTGAGGCTCAGGAGCGGCATAGGCGGGAACGGGGTTATACCTTTCTCTCTCATTCTTTCTTTCTTTCTTTTGTTCTGTCTCTCTTTCATCTTTCATCTTTCATTTGTCAGCGGGGACGAAGGGTAGCGGGGGGGGAGCTCCGCCATCCAGCCGGCTCGCCCGGAGGCGGAGGGGATTATCAGGGTCCTGTCATTCTCTAATTAGAGTCAAAACAGTATGATTAAACAATAACAACAACTACCGCTAGCCAAAAAAAACTGGGATACTCTAGTTAAGATTTCGGAACATGGTATTACTTACACTCCAACCAAGGAAAACCAAAATACTCCAGTTAAGTATTCGACAAATGATAAAAAAGGTACCACTTGCCGAACTACGGGATATATTCCAGTTCGATCGTCTCAGGGTATATACCAAACATTCGAGATATATGGTCAGAAATCTCGAGATAGCTAATAAATGCTGTAGAGGAGGATTACAGTTCTCCTATGAGGCCTAACCAGCGGGAAAGATTCTCTGGGAGCACACACGCTTGGGAAGAGGTTAAGGAAGAGGAGGATATTGGCTCAGATCAAGAGGTGTTCAACCATATAAGTCATTCGGGAGTCGTGGAGGAGGATGTTGAAGGAGGAATCTTTAGGCGGTGGACTGATTAGATCTAGCGTTGATATGATTGTGACGATGTACCTAAGCAGTGGTAACATGGGTAAGAAATTGAAATGGAGCGAAGTGGGAAGGAAAATAAATTCTCTCGGATTATGTTCTGTAATAGTTTGCAGCATTCACTCATTCAAACAAATACTAAAGTAGAGTACCGTTGTTGTGTGTTGCAAGTATGAAGCGGAGGAAGTCTATCTAAGGGAGAATTTGTGCCTTTATATACAGGAGAGCCTGGAGACCCGTGGAAGTCTTGGAAGTTTATGGATTGGAAATACTAGTGGTGAGTGAACACTCGTGTATGAGTCTACGAGAGCTTGTGAGTCCATTCAGCGATCTCAGTGTATCGGCGACTTCCTGCAAGGCCGTATAGTAACGGTGCGTGTTGAAAAGTGTACTTATTGATCTATCTAGAAGAGACACAAAGAACGTATATGTACAATCTACCATATGCGTACGCGTATGCTCCGCCTGACATGAGACGCATAACCCTGGTCCATATGCATATCCTCATACAAGTCTACATTCTCATACAAGACTTCAGACGATGCTGGGACTTCAGACGATGCTGAGACTCACATGCAACAGTGCGGCAAGAAAACTGGTCTGGTGATCGACTATGATGCCATCCTATGTCCCTAGCCCAGCACTGCCGATAATTATCCTCGTGCCCTTCGTAACAGCCGTTCTTCAGGAGATGCATTACAAATCGAAGCCAGTTACAGAAAAGCGAAGGTAAATGGTTTTTCGTGATTTTGGTCACGGTTTCATAGTTACTGTCTATATCGGTGGTGCGCAGATCTTCTAGCTATATATACCTTACTAGCACCGGTGGCGGCTTTGCCGCCCCCAGGATTCGAAACGTTGAGCATGGTGGACTTGTTGCGATATCAGGCAGATCACCTAGACTTCTGCTGTTTATCCACCACTGTGTATCTTGATTTGGTGCTGCTGTATATCTGCCACTGTGTATCTGCCGCTGTGTATCTGCTGCTGTGTATCCGCTGCTGTGTATCTGCCGCAGTGTGTCCGCCGCTGTGTATATCGTGCTGTGTATCTTGAACTACTTGTGTATATCCGCCGCTGTGAATATGTACCCTGACCTGGTACTGTATATCTGGCTGTATTTCTGTCACTGTATATATATCTGCCATGGTGTATCTGCCACTGTGTCTGCTGTGTTGTATATCGACTGCTGTATCTGCCACTGTGTACCCGCTGCTGTTTATCCGAAGCTGCTATCCGCTGTTGTGTATCCGACACTGGTATCCGCAGCTGTTTATCCGATGCTGCGATCCGCAGCTGTTTATCCGACACTGGTATCCGCAGCTGTTTATCTGCCACTCTTTATCTGCCACTCTTTATCTGCCACTGTGTATCTGCCACTGTGTCTGCTGTATTGTTGAGAGTGATCGAGTACAAAGAGAGAGATTGAATTTTTTATTGTACAAAAGCGATTATCTACCGAACCATCTAATGGTAGAACCCATGCCTTTATAAACCTAAGAAATTTGAAGTTCGCTGGAGATGGTAGAGTGGCGCCAGCAGTGGCGAATGGTGGGTGGCGAGTGAAAATTTGTGAATGAGTCTACACAAATGACTCAGTGCATTCTCCAATCCTTTCTAGCAGCTTCGATGGCATTCTAACAACTTGAAGGTCTTCGGGATAAATCCTGAGTCAACATGTGGATATCCGCCACTGTGGCCGCCACTGTATCTGACACGCGGCACGTGGCAAGTTCACCCGACCAATGAGAATGCTTCGAGCGGACAAACCAAGTGTATAACTATTAGATACTGTACCGGCAATTGCGAATGATACGCCTTTTTTTCTGACGGATAATTTTCGAGATGCACTCGTTGCCTGATAAATATCAAGATACCGTACCTACTGACAGAACTATTTTGTTTAATGGATGTTACAGAAGAATTACCAGATTGCGGGGCAGATATCTATGGATTACTACGAAAGTAATGACGAAGATCCCAATGAGGACAACGATGTGGACTTTGTGGCAGAGAATGAGTTAGAACAAGCCGCTTCTATCGCGCCATTCAAATGGGGTAGTAGACACACGGCAGCACGTACTGAAGGTGTAAAACTGGGATCGGTAGCAAGCCTGAATCCCAAGGATGTCATACTACTTTGTACTTTTTACTTTTTGTATTTACCGTAATCTGACCTGTTTTTACTCTGATGCATGCTCAACTGACAGATCTCGCGGCTGATACAAATCCATTCTGACCCTGACAGCTGTATTTGATCGGGAGGTACATACACAGGTTCTGACAGCTGACGTATCATCCGCAATTGCCGGTACAGTATATTACTTTCGTTATTTTGGCGAGGTAATTAACTTATTGTAACGTCTAATATCACTAAGCTAGCTAGGAGATTCCTGAATGGGGTGGTGGCTTGCGTGTCCTCTGCCTAATCAAGAATTTACAGGTCTCGCCAGCCTTTAATCTTTTAGCAGGCATTTTATCGCTGGCTTAGAGCCGCGTCAATCTTCCCCCGAGTCTCCCATAATTGGTGCCCCATTGAACTCGTGTAGACCTTGTCACTACTTCGCCGATTCCACAATCCCACTATAATAGCCTCTCCATTAACTCTTGGTATACTTCTTCAGCAGCCACCTGAAAACATCCCAATATCGCCCTGCTATTCCTCATCGCTTTTAAATGCCGACTATACTATAGTGTTGGGATGTCCCCATGGACAGAGCGTGCAGCACCATGTTGCCAGAATAGTATTCAATGCAATGAAGTAGGAAATTCTGGCGGTATATCCTCTAGGGCGTTACAGGATGTCACTCGCCAAGTACTTTCCTCTCTTAAACTCAAGGCTCTCATAGGGTAGCTACTAGATAGGGAGGTCTACGCAGGGTGGACTCGTAGACAAGGGATTCAGAGATGAAATGCTGGGAAATCTTCCTTTTGGGCCAAGGACACCTCTACAGCAGCAGAAAAGGGCCGTCGCTACCTTCGCAAAGCTCGTGTGTAGTTACAGCTGAGGATGTGGTGTAGCTTAGGAAAGAGAGAGGATAGGTATAGAAAAAGCGGCAAAAGCCAAAAGCGCCTAGAAAAGGCTACAGCAAAGGTAGTATCCTAGAGGGATAAAAAGGCTCTAAACACTCGGAAAAAAAGGGCATAGATGCAAAGAAGGTGTCTGGAACTATGCTTAGCAAGATATGATGGATAGTTGGAAGAAGAGAATAGAAGGGGGCTGCATTGTATATATTGGTGATGTGGTGGACCTAGAGGACACTATAGAGCATAGAAAAGGGAGAAAAGTGGATGATAGTCAACCCCCAGCAGTCACAAGGCCAGGGAGAATGGTTAATTAACACGGTCAATTGGGTAATAAATGCCACCGGCGGGAGTGATCAGTTTCCCGGTTATGGGCGGTCGCCCGATAAAATACGTTAGTGCATGTTAAAAGTAGAGATAAAGAAGCTTGATTGTACTATCTAAGAGGGCCACAAGGGCACATATATACGGTAGTCCATGTACAAATGCGTGCGTACGCATCTATGTATAGAGCCGGCTGAATGCCATCAGCCCAACCGTAATCTCTCATATGAAGCATCATCTTGAGCCATACGAAGGCCGAGGTCTATTTATGCAACAGTGCATTTGTTGCATGTGTACCTCCATCGTGAGTCCCAGTTCCGTTTGTAGTCTCGGCTCCGTTTGCAGGATCGTGAGAAGTTGGTGTTTCGTATGAAGATATGCATGGTCCGTATCAGGATCAGGAAGAGCGGCTCATATCAAGATAGTGCAAATACATACGGGAGTCTGTATATATACGGGCCCTGGGCCCTCGAGATCTCAGTCAATCAAGAAGTCATTCAAGCGTCCAAAGTAACAGCATTAAACATTACATACTCCCTCCTTCCATTTCTGCATTTCTGCACAGATATGTACGTACGTTCAGTGGTATGGGGAGTGGTTAACTTCTTCAATCCTCCTACTATCTAATCCATCGCATCTTATATTATTCCCAAAGTCACTCACCAGACCTCATTCATCAGACGTCACTCATTCATTCTATACCCTGAGCTGTTGCATACGTACCTGCATCGTGAGCCTTAGGTCCGTTTGATATGCAGTTGGTGTATGAGGATATGCTTTAGGAGAGTGGCTCATATCAGTGCAGAGCGGCTCATATCAGTGCAAACGAAGCGGATATAGATATAGTGACGAATATGGCTATGGATATAGGAGTCAAGTCTGTATATATACGGGCCTTGAGGCCTCCAGAGATCAGCCAATCAACAAGTCTTTCTAGGATCCAAAGTAACATGGGCTGTTACAGATGTACATGAGCCGGATGTTGATAGAGCCCTAAGTTCGTGACTGCTCTTTTAGACTTCACACTTTACTATTTGATTACGCATCTTAGACCTTTAGACGTGTACCTAGACAGTTATCGCACCATAGTCTATGCATACGGTTCTCCTATATCGTAACATGGGCTTCCAGTGAAGTAGTAGGTAGCGAACGGTTGTCTGCACTTATCCGAAGCAGTGTTCCGAAGCGGCCAGTCCGGCCAGATTCACCGTTGATCTGGACCGGACTATAAAATGGGCGGCCAGTAGATTACTGACCCAGGCCGGTCACAGATATGGTGGACAAAGATCTGACCGGACT
>Ga0307515_10015580_pt1 | contig 13991 bp, 14 predicted proteins | sample 17_EM_MG_FD_194513 | JGI IMG/M metagenome (GOLD analysis project Ga0307515, IMG submission 194513) | Populus trichocarpa ectomycorrhiza microbial communities from riparian zone in the Pacific Northwest, United States - 17_EM | ecosystem: Host-associated > Plants > Roots > Unclassified | place... | reverse complement strand
ACCTTGAACACCATCGCAGGCAAATGGCAGTGCATTCGAATTTCCCTTTCCTTGAGATAAAAAAAAAAAAAAACAAAGAAAATCTCAGATATGGCATGGTTAATAATTATAATTATAATTATACTAGTTAAAAATTAATTCGACTATGATTAAAAGAATACCTTTTCCGAGGAATTAACATGAGATATAATAAAGTATAAACGGGTCATAATTAGGGCTTGAGTAGTCTTCGAGAGAGACAAAGTAGTCCTCCCTACTCCCTGCAAGGCTGCAACCAAAACCAGCCAGCAAAAAAGCTAAAACTGTTTCTACTATATATTCCATTTCACCATGACATGACCCTCAAGCCTAACCAACCATTGCCAGCACCTCTCTCACTGTCCTTTGCCCGATATATTAATCCTAGCTCCTAGTCCCCACTCTCTTCTCCTCATTCATCAAAACCCTTCCCATAAGCCCATCCTTTGCACAACTCAAACATGGCTATATCCTCTTCCTTTCCCATCTTCGGTCTTCTCTTCCTTACAACTCTCATGTCCTCTCTTGTCATTTCACACCAACAACCTCTCCTCGACCCGGCCGAGCAGGACTCCCTCTTTCAGGTCCTTTACTCCATCAACTCAGCCATCCCTTGGCGCACTCTCTTCCCTGACGACCTCTGCCTCTCCGCCCCACACGGCATCGTTTGCGAGTACTTCACCGAAGAACAACCACCACTCACCCCAAACGGTTCCGTTTCAACCCAGCCTCCTCTCGAAACGGCTCACATTTCTGAACTCAGTTTCGGGTTCGTCTCTGACTACACATCCAACCCACCTTGCTCTCCAAATTCCACCATTAACCCTCTTGTCTTCACTTCTTTTAAGTTCCTACGCAAGCTGTTCTTTTACAAGTGTTTCACCGAGATGCCAGTTTCGGTGCCTGATGTTTCTTCTTCGAGCTTTGGGGCTAACCTTGAAGAGCTTGTGTTTATTGAGAACCCAGCTCTGGTTGGGTCTCTAAGTGGCATCATTGGTAATTTTACTAATTTAAGGAGGCTAGTTTTGACTGGAAATGGTATTTATGGCAATATTCCAGATGGGGTTGGTTCTTTGGTTAACATGGAAGAGGTTACAGTGTCAAGAAACCAGTTAAGCGGAGGGGTTCCTTTCAGTCTAGCTAAGTTGAAAAAATTGAGAGTTCTTGATTTGAGTCAAAATTATCTTGACGGTTGTGTCCCTTTGTCTGTGGGTAATTTATCTCGGCTTTTGAAGCTTGATTTGAGTCATAATCGGCTTTCTGGTAAAATCCCAGAGAGCTTGGTTAGTTTACAGAGTCTGGAGTTCTTAGACCTGAGTTTTAACAGCTTCGGTAACTATGGAGTGCCTTTGTTTTTAGGCGAAATGCCCAGGTTGAAGGAAGTGTATTTGAGTGGAAATTTGCTAGGAGGGCATATACCGGAAATATGGGAGAAACTTGGGGGTATTTCGGGAATAGGATTTTCTGACATGGGTTTGGTTGGGAATATTCCAGCTTCTATGGGGGTACATTTGAGGAACCTGTGTTACTTAGGGCTTGATAACAACAAGCTTGAAGGGACTGTGCCTGAAGAGTTGGGGTTCTTGAAATGTGGTTATGAGATCAATTTGGAGAACAACAATTTGAGTGGTAAAATCCCAGTTACTTTTACTTCCAAGGTTGCTGAAAAGCTGAAGCTGAAGGGCAACTCAGGGCTGTGTGTTGATGGTGGTGATTTTTCAGGGTTTGGTAAATTTGAGGGCAGTTTAGGGAAACTGAAGCTGTGCAACAAATCAGATATTTCCAGTCCTGTACTCGTCCAAGAGGGTTCTCTTGATTCCTCATCATCATCTCAAACACAGGTTTCATCTCGGATGATGCTTGGATTTGGCTTTCTGTTTTTTTTATCCTGTTAATTTGACCCAGAGAAGAATAGGTGCTAAGTGCTAACAGACAGAACAGGTTTATACACTGACATTGGACAGGGCTTTCTTGAGAATAGTGGTCTGATTAGGGCAAGAATGTAATTATGGCTCTTGTTGGTGACAAGCCAGATACTCCACTCTACTAGTATGTTGTTTATCGTTTGACCTTCTTCAACCTGTGTATACAAGTTTTTGAGGACTCTGGGTCTCTCAAGTTTGGATGTTGGGATTTGAGGATCATTTGCTACACGAGAGGCCTAATTTCTGTTCTGACTTTCTTGGATTTGGTCCAAGTAATATGAATTTTGCTTGGATTTCTAGCATATATGCTGTTACTTTACTCTTTTATTTAATTAAATATTGAACCTTTTTTAATGAATTCTTTTATGGAGAGACTAGAAAGGTAGAGATGTGTTTTTGGCGGTTGCTAGATGTTACTGTTTGTAATCTCAAATGAGAGGTATGTGTGATTTTACTGTGTGGCTGAGACTCGCATCGATCAGAAATCTTGGGGGTGACAAAGCCAAATCTTCTCTGTACAAGACTGGGATAACATAACAGCTAAAGTGCGTTGGAAATGATAGGGACATAAGCACTTTTTAATGGCTTCCATTCCTGCAATGTGGCACTAGTGCTACTCCACTGCAGCCAGCATCCCCGGTGATTCCTGTTATATATGCTGCTGTGATATCATCCCTAGTAGAGTAGGATTGCTTGGCCCCAGGATACCAGGACATGTTTCTGTGATCAATCAATGATCATTTAACCATTATTATAGGCCAGAACTACTTATAAATTATGAACAGATATAGGAAAATATAAGAAAAACTAGTTATGTGATCATCGTATTTGTCATTGTATTGTTCAATAAACAAAAACAAAATGAAGCTGTCTAGTTAAGGAAAAAAATTCAGTTCTCACAAGTGATTTATGTACCATAGGGATCATACAAGGGTCGAACGATCAAGACCAAAAGGAAATGAACTCTGTTTGGTTTGGTTTCAACTAAAGATTCTAGTGGCTACCCAGTGTAAGAATAAGAATATTAATAGTACAATATGATCAAGAAATTCCACTCAATCCACTCTCCTCAACATCTCGTGAAGGACTTGAACCTCTGGTTTGACGTTGCTCATTACTGTTACTAGATTTGGTAATCATTTCTGACTCCCCACCCCCCTCTTGAGCTGGGGCTTTAGCTCTCGATCTTGAAGTTGACCCCTCAACAGAGGCATCTTTCGACTTCTTCCTCCGAGATTTCTTCGGTATGTCATGTAAATTTGAGGGTGACTCGCTTTCTCCACTAGGATCCTTATGATTCCGACTTGTTCTAGTACCATCCAATTCTTTGGTGCCATTTCGTGAAGACCGCCTAGATTGTTTAGGTTTATCTGATTTTTCTCTGCTTGGAGATTCAGCTGATGTACCAGATGATGAACGCCGTCTAGATGATTTCGGCAATTCTGGCAAGTCTTGAGTTGGGGAACTATGCGACCCTACTGGAGAACTAGGCGCCCCTGCTGGAGAATTCGGTGCCTGCGAACCTTTTCGATTTGAACCTGCTGTGCAATTTCAGTCAACAACAATCAAAATGATGACCAGTGAGATTTATTATTCATTTTTATTGAAGTCAGTACGCAATACCTACATGTTAATCAAGAACAAAATCAAAATATGATAGCTAGCATGCTACCATATTTGCTAAGAATTCCAAACAAAAGCCAACATATAAAATAATGAAAGAACATTTCGACCCTGTTTGTTTGATAAAATAATTTTTTTTTGAAAAGTGAATTCCGGAAAAGTGAATTATTTTCTGATGTTTGGTAGTGTAATGAAAAATAAGTTGGAAAACATTTTCCTGTGTTTGGTTATGTCATAGAAAATGAGCTGAAAAATAATTTATTAATGTTTATTTTTCTCAAGTTTATTAAAATAATGAGGAATAAATCTTACAAATTAAAAAGTTGAATGACAATAAAATTGAAAAAAAAATAATTTCATAAATTATCTCAAATAAAATAAATAATAATCAAAATAATAGAGATCAAATCTAAAAAATAAAAAAAAAGATGAAGAAATTAAAATAATAATAATTAATATTTCATAAATTATTTCAAATAAAATAAGTAATAATCAAAAGAATAAGGATCAAATTTGATAGATAAAAAATTTCAATAAAAAAATGATAAGGGAAAAGCAAATAACAATTATAAAAATGAGGACCAAAATTAATATAAAAATTAAATTTTAAGAGATGAAATTGAAAAACAAATATTCAAAACAAAATATATATAGCAATCAAAAGTTTGAAGATCAAATTTGATATAATCAGCAAATAATATGACATTTCTAAATTTTTCACAACTTCCGGAAAGTGTTTTCCGCCCAGATTTTTCAGGAAAACACTTTCCTGAAAACCAAGCCAAATTTTTTTTTTACTGAAAAATATTTTTCGTTGATCAACTTTTCTAATAGTAAATAAACACATGAAAATTTAAAAAATAATATTTTAAAAATTACTTTCCGAAAAACAAACATATCATTCAAAAGAAAAAAAAGTTGAAAAAGCAATGCAAGAAATCAAGTTATTGTACCTTCAGATACCCATTTTGCAGAACCTTCCTCCTTCGCGTCTCTGTTGAGACTTGAGGGAGCTGATGAATATTCTGGTTGAGATTGAAACTCGTTCATCTACATAAATAAAATCAGAACACAATCTCAATGAGGATTACCGATTTTTTCTTTTCGAAACAAAACAAGAAAGAGAATTGCAAAAACCTTAGCTTTTCAATGTCCCTTACGACTAGTTTCAAATGTGATATCAGTGATGAATTTTTATCCATTATCCCAAATAAGTTGAGAAGAATAACATTTACCCAGCTTGGTGAATTTACAGAGGGACCATCCCATCCTATGTGGGCAACATGTTTTACATCTGTGGGGAAACCAATCTGCATTTCAGGCTCTTCCTCATCATTGTCTGTAACATCGTTAAAATTTCTATCAACATCGCCCGTAGAACAACACATAAATTGTTTGCCATTTTTGCATTGCTTCATAAGTATGTTGAACGAAGAATTTGAGAGCAGTTTGAGAGAGGGAAATTGCATACCGAATATTTGAGAGATGTATCTTAAGCCTTTTAATAGGCCCTTCATTTTGTTGTTTGACATTTGATCAAGTAGACATACATATAGGATTAATTTGGGGACGATAAAAGCCTTTGTAGGAGATGATGACAAATTGAAGCTTCAAATCTGAAACAAAGAAAGCAAGGAGAGATTTTTTTGAATTTAGAAGATATATCTTGAAAGGCAAGAACTGTCATACAAATTAATAAAATGATTTGCATAAAGGATATTCATTAATGAAAAATTATGGAAACAAGACCATACTTAGACAAGAAAACTTTGCTTTGATGAGACAAGCCAAGTCACCAAACTCATGGCAACAATGAATTCAAACTACAGTTGTTGAGAAACTAGACGGTTGAATTACTCTATAAGAAACTTTTAGCCTATTTTCCAAGCTTGAAGAAGGAATAAGATTCAAAGAAAACAAGGAGTAGGATCAGAAACACTTCTGTTTTTGACAAATGTCTAGGAAGAGTGGTGGTGATGAGAAAAGGGAAGAAGCAACACAGAAAATTGCTGTATAAGGCAAGACTCACCTAATTCGATGGCCATTAACCAAAAAACGAAAAACTGATCGAAGTTTTCGGTGTAGGGATGAAGACGATTGGACCATTATTGAAATACTAAATTTAGGAAGGTTTTAACAAGTCTTTCTTATGGAAGGCTGTTTGCTTTTTTGGCATGCATGGCTGTTATTGACTTTGCTGATGCCTGCTGACTCCTCGGATAGCCTGTATCTGTATATTCCTTATAAAGCACTATCTATATATAGGCTCCCATTTTCGTTGGAAGGTTCCTTTTGTTTGCTTAATACATGAGTAATTAAGCATTCTTGCTATTTTCTAAACAAATCAATATTAACCATCGTTACTAAACTTGACTTGATTTGATTTTTCAAAAAAAATAATCAAAATAATGATGTTTTGGATTTGACTAAATCAACCTAATTTGATTCATCTAACCTCTAATCCTAAAGCCAGATAGGTTTTATAACTATGATATTAACACTTCCACCATAAAAAAATCAAGTGTAGGATTAAACATTAGCTGACAGAGTTTAGATGATTAACTAGTCAGGCCAACCATTGATCTTTCATCTGTAAACAAAAGTGATGGGTCTGAGTCTCTATGTAGAGTAATAGAAACCTCCAAGTATTCCAAAATCTCCCTTTTGGCCTGGTGTTGCGAATCACAATTTCTGTGTTCCTCCGGAAATGTATTATTTTATGTGTTTGTTTGTGAGGTGCGCCGTGTTGCGCACCTCTTAAATAAACACACTCTAAAAACTGAACCAAGCTTCATGCCACATAAGATAACAGTAACTGTTGAAGTTATTGTGCCCACTTGACATGAGCTGTTCTTTCACCATATTCTCAGTTTCATTTGTCTGTCAAGCTTTAGTTCTATCTTAGAGTCTTGTGTTGCATATAATTTTACAAAATACCACTGTTTTGTGCTTGCCATGGTGATTAATGGACTCTTTTCAGCTAGTGGTGTTATAGAAGTATACCATCTCTCTCAAATTTCCAATCAACTCTGATCTCTCGCTCTGTTTCTTGTTTTGTGATGCTTGATCTGAAATATTGTTCATTCTTTTAGATTAAACTCTTCTTAATCTGTTTTCATTTGCTTTTCCTTGAATTACAAATGATTTCATTTGGGTGTTGTAATAACCAGGATTCAGGAATCAAGACAGTGACAAGAAGTCATTTCTATTCAATGAGGACAATAACATCTCAGTGTTTGACTTTATATGCTGTTTCACATTACATTTTAACCTGTGTTTTGATGCATTTTAAAGATACATTTTGAATAAAATAGCATCATTTTTTTACTATTTTACTATTTTATGATAGTTTTGATTTTACGATGTCAAAAATTAAAAAAAAAAATCTAAAAACAATTAATATATTTTCAAGTGAAAAACTCTTTTTAAAACATTCTTCACTGCAATACCAAATACACACTAAATTAAGCAAAAACATAGCAACAATCATGATTTTAAAACAAAATTTTAGTCACCTCCATTCACATCAGTCATCTCCATAACAAGAATGGACTGGTGAATTGGCAATTGTTTTCTTTATATATTTTCATAAGCTTTAAATGTTTAGTGTGGAAGATATTAACGTTAGCAATGCTATCAGCGCCGGACAGCCAGACCTAACGTTGGCAATGACAATGATGTCAGTATTGTTCCAGCTTTTGGGCTGCTGTGAGCAGCAGGTAGATAGGATGCTAATATGCTATGTTAGGGGAGTATTCACATAAAAATGATGTGCCTGCTATTTATGCAAAATCATTTCATATCAAAATGTTATAAACATCATAATGACTTCAATTTATAGAGGGGAAAAAATCAACAACTAGGAGACATTTTCCGAAAAGAAAATGATGAAATTGGCGTTTGAGAGAAAGTCATGACACCAATGCCGCCAAGAATCTGGGAGCAAAATTCGATTTTACATGTTTGTGATTCCCAGCAGCAATTCAGTTCATCACTTTTTGGCCTGCATAGAGCAGCAGCAATTCAGTTCTATCATTTATTTCAAAGCAAGCTGAATTACCAAACCCAACTATAATCTGCTTCAAGTAATGTGTGTTACTCACTCCATGTACAGAAAGCCTTTTTCCTTTTTCTTTTTTTATTTTCAGAAATTATATCCAAATATTTTCTTGGAGAGTTTGGGAGATTAGACATATATACAAATCAAGGTGTATATGAAAGAATAAAGCATACCTTGCTCAGATACTTTTTATGAATCTTCAATGCCTCTTTACATACCTTTCTAGCATCCATATTTCCAGTAATATCGCTCAATATCTGCAGAACGCTACCCAGTACGATAAATCTAGATTCATTTTCTCAAAAACAAAAAGCACGGGCATTGAAAACGGGGGAGGAGAGAGAGGGAGGGAGAGAGGTGACCTGGACGACATCATCAAGACCCTTAGCCTCCTTTAGAATTCTCTTGTTCTTGGCCTCAAGAACACTGGCAACAAGAAAAACAGCAAGTGCACTCTGTTGGTCCTTACATCCAGTCTTCACTTTATTTCTCTCAAACTTGCCACACTGCTTTAGCAGCTTATTATTCAACATAGATGCAGCACTCTTGTCTGACTCGGCAATAGGCTTCTCATATAAAGAGAAGATGTTTGGATTGTACTCCATGGCCCACATCAACTGAAACCAATCTATCTTACTTTTTTAAAACAAGCTTGACCATAAAAGGTGCCAAAATAAACTTCTATAAATCAATTGTATGTATCGAAAGCTTAAAGTTCTGTGACTTCAGTCAAGAACCTGGCAATCAATGACTTTCCATTAACAAGATAGATCTCATTTTTGGAAGAATCTCAAACAAACACAACAATCCCTCCTTACCTCCCAAAGATACAGAGAATCCACAAAGGAGAACTCTCTTCTAAAGAGTACCATCAACATGCGAAATGCAAATAAATATTCACCACCATCTAGATCCTCTGCCATATAAACAAATGAGGTTTTAGTTTTTACTTATAAGAGCCTCATTCAGTGCAAGTGCAAACACAAAGGCATGCACATAAACATCATCAAGGTGCATGCAGTGAACAAGGAATGCTGGAATTTATCTGTTCTTATCTATTATGTGCTAGGCCTGCTTGTTGTTGTCAACCATTCTGGCAAGACAACAATATCTAATTGCAATTTCAGTGCACTTTCTTCTAATGGAATTTCCAGTTTTCTTTTTCCTAGTTCTCATTAAATATTAAACAATCAAGTTGCTGATGCAATTATCAAACAAAGAGTATATCTTAAACCCATTAAAAAATTTCAAACTGGAATGAATACCAAGGTGTTGATGAAGCTTCGGATCAACAGTTTTAATTACTTGTGAAAGAGTACTCAGCTGAGTTTGCACCCCCATCGAACTTGCACTGCACCTGAAGTTTTCTCTCTGTCACGAAACAGAAGCAGCGGCATAAATAAAACTTAAAAAGCACAATCACTAGGATTGATCACATTTTAAGAATGTTTAGGGTCAGATGGAAATAGATTTTCCAAGAATAAAAAATTAAGAAAGCAATATCGCAAAAGGATGTTATAAATAACCACCAAAATTCAGGCACAATCATTCAAACAGTAATCTCAATATATTTTATAATTCAAAACTGAACTAGCATGTCAGGCTGTTTTAATCACTGCACCGTGGCATTAAGCACAGGGACCAGAATATTATGAATAGTCAATAAGCTCAACTAATTATGTTCAAGGGAATTTTTAGCACCAAATCATGGAAAGAGAATGTGAATCACAATTGTAACCCAAAACTTGATAAAAACACAGAAATGGACCACTGGGCTGTGTTCCAGTATAGCCTAGGGTTGAATATCTCTGTCTCGACAAAACTAGAGTTTAATAGGCAGAATTATGCTCAACAATTTTGTATATCTCAAGAGTGGAATCAAGTGGACAGAAGATGGATCCATACAAATAAGATTACTAAGTTCATCGAAAACATGTATAAGACAATTAGGTATTAAGTTTGATTTGTTATAACACCGGTATGCAGATTGGCATTAATTCTGAAAACTAGAACCATGGATGCAAGTCTTCTTACCAAGAAGCAACAGACAATTTTAAATGAACAATATGACTGGATTACTAGAACTCCATTTGCTACCTGCTATTTATAAAGTGGATTGATAATAATCAGATACATCCACGCTCTCTCAATACCAACATACTAATTACATTGCATTGATATACAACATAGAAACCGGTAAAATCTGCCCCTGGAGTGGAATGCTTGCCACATTTATCCTGGAAGGAAGAATTAAAAAAATCCCACTATAACAGGTATCCTTTGGTTATTGCTACTGAATGTGTAAATAAGCATGCAGCCTTTTGATTTTCATTAAGACAGACACAAGAAAACAGCCTGAAATCTCAAATCATTCATAATTTCAACCTAGTTATGATACTTATTGGAATGTATCTATATGCCTACATGCCATTTCGCACTACACCAAATCTACATTAGCCTCCCAGGCAACTTTGCTTCAAACTAACTCGAAACATGTTGCTCCAACCACAGAAACAACTGTTACTAAACCCCATAACACATGACAGAGTGGTCCCAGCATAAACTCAACATCTTTTTAACACTACCATAGTCTCCGAACTACAGCTTTATCTAGCCAACCACCCATTTCAGAATCTCATCTCAACAGCATTCATTCCCTAACCATATCTCTTAACAGCCCAAAATCCAGATGAATAGTGTCACCTTCATGGAAAATTTAAATATTGAATTTATGACTTCATTCGTATCTCTTGCATTTGGATATGTGTATGCTTTCTTGGTAATTGCAGGAAGCTAAAGCATCAGAACAATGGTGTGAGTGTGAACTAGATTGAGCTAATTATCAATACCGTTACAATAGAAATCATCATCCATCACCAACAAACTCAACAGGAAAGCAGTACAGCAAAGCTGGGGCATCATTGGTACCAAAACAATAGCTGTGATAACCACATTATTATAAATTGCATACCAGTCTCCGCATTGCACGCTCAAAACACCAAAAGGCATCTGCTTCATTTTCAAGAAGAATTACCATTGGAGAGCAAATATCATTCATTCCTACACAAGAAAGAATTCAAAATAACTATCCCATCATAAGAACAAATTTATTTTGATGGATAATGAAGCAGTTAAAAACAATTCACCTTGGACATAACTAATATCATTATCCACCCAAGCATAAACGGCAAGAATATCCCAAAGTTTTGCCAGATTTTTTTCACTCTCATAAAAAGCAAGAGCTCGATCTGTGCGAACAACATCCAAACCTACAACAAGAAGTTCCACTAGCTATGTCAAGCAAAGTCAAAATTTAACAAGGTTGCTGATTAGAAAGAAACTATAAGGACTTGAGTAAAGTGAACTGATATTGCAACTGTATGTGGCAAGTACACTTAAGTTTAGTGTTTTTCCATCGTGGATATTGCCTTACGGACCAAGACTCTGGCACCACAGGCCCAAGTTCTTTGCTTCAAGAATTTAAGATGGTCACTCTCATGTCCGTAAAAAAACACACATAAATAATGGGGTTGTCTGATAAACAGGGAGTCACTGCTAAGTAGTAGTTGTGTGGGTAGACTACTTGCTTCTGCATTGTAAGTGAAAGGATATTTACTAATTATTGGGTGGAGAGCAACCACAATAAAGGTCTAAATTCATTTTCCAAAAACCAATGACAGGAAAGGGAAAAATCCTCTCCCTAAAGAATTAGAGATTATACACCTACCAATTTGATGCAAAGCAAGCATCCATTGAATTGATCTCTTGTCTGAAAAAGAACTATTTATTGCAGAATCAATTACTGGTTGCCCAACATCAGTAATAATGGGAGTTGTGATAAGCTTTCCGCTACCAATAACTGGAACCATGTGTTGACACTCAGCTTTCCACCTGATGTACTGCTCCCTAAAGTGTCAATGTCACAGATTAATCACTTTGGCCTAGGCACAAAAGTTGATGCTCAGAAACTGAAAGCATTTGAGATATATAAAGAAAAAAAGGACTGGTATGTCCCAAATAGAAAAACATACAAGATGCTCTAATGTCATCTCAGACATCGAAAAGTGGGGGCCCAACCTCAAAAGTCAACAGCCTTGTCAGTCAAATGGTTCAACAGGCCAGTCTGTGACTGACAAAAATATGTGTTCATATGAGAGTTTGTGTGTGTGGGGGGGGGGGGTAAGTTGTGGGATTCCAATAAAAGTCTATTGCAGTCCTTTTATTTTGAGCATGTACTATGAAGATGGTTTTGCAACAAAGAAAAACTTCAAAGTCAGCCAAAGCAGTATATGATGGCACAAACATTCTCACACAGAGTCATATATTAAAATGAAGACTTGCATGTATGTAGGTTTAATACAATGCAAAGGAAAGCATTACCTCCTACTTTGCCTGAGCTGATTCCGTTCTTCATATGTGCTATTAGGATCAAAGCATCCTAACACAAATTCCCATACCGACCCTTTAATTGCAGGATGAACACCCTAACATGGAAAACAAACTTAAGATAAACACTCTAACTTTGGAATAGGAGTTTTCACTCATAACACATCGAAGACCATAAACATACTGATAATGACGGCACTGTATATCACATCACTATTTCAGACAAGCTAAGATAAAAATGGAAAAGAGATCTGTACCCCCCGTTGGATCCGTCTAAGCACCTTCTCAATATCCAAATGACCATCTTCAGAGAACGCAGCATTCCACCTTCTTTCACTAAGAGTTTTCCCAGCCTGTAAAAAAAAGATTATTTCAAACATAGAGGAAAGCACTACACAAAGCCTGCTTAACGTATCCAAGCATGTCTCATGGTGCAGCCACAAAGAGATGTATAACAAGTAAAACTAAAAATCCTCAATAATAACAAAATTAAAAAAATAAAAATCATCACATCACATGAGCACAAATTCATGACAAAAGTGACAATAAATACAAAGGATTAGTTATAACGAAACTAATTCACAAAAAGAAAAGGAAGCAAGGAAGGAAACGAAAAAAGCTGACCACCCACCCTGGGCTTGAAACGGGGCTTTGGAGTATCCGCTTGGCAATCAGGTCGGATTGGATAGAAATCCCCCAAGTCCTCAGCTCCTGTTCTCTTCATAATATCAACAATCTCTGTCAATCCCCCACAACCAACCATCCAAATTTACCCCATCCCTTGTTCATTGCCACAGCAAAAATCCAATGAGAGAAAAAAAAAACCCAGAAAACAGAAGACAATATAAGCGAAGCACTTCCTTTAACATTTATAAAAAAGATTCCAAAAACATTAACTACGATGAGAAGAGCATATTACATTTACACCCTACAGGACACAGATTTGATCTCTAAAAGCCACCATCAGACAGACATGTACAAAATTAATAACATTGCATGTGATTTCTTTACATGAAATGAATGTCAATCGACATTGCTAGGATCCCACTGTCTTGTTTATGAAGGGAAAAAAGAAGAAGAAGAATCTTGATTTTCCAGGCTGGGTAAGATAACTGGCTGTCGAATATTATTAGTACCTTGATCGAGAACTGGCGGATTGCTGGTTACTGAAACAATAATAAAAGAATTCAATGATGTCTGTCGTCCGTCGAGGAGGATCGTAGAAAACACAAAATGCAAAATCAATCAATGGAAAGAGGAGCGAAACGAACGGTAGGCTTCGAGAAATAAATTCATTGTTTTGAATTTTTTAAAGCTCTCAGCTTGAAAAATGACAGCTCTTCCACTTTCCTTGGTAATCAGGTCTAGGATTTTTCATGTTTTTTTTTTTTTTTCCTCATCCCATGATTTGTTGATCTCATCCCTTTTTTGTTATTTGACCATATTGTCCTTGACATGTCTTAACAAAGTTTTAATATTTTTAAATATTTTATCATTACCACTAGCAAACCTCATTTCTAGACAACATTTGTTATAACATTTGGTTATTCTATAATAATAAAAAAGATGAAAAGATAAGTAAACATGTTTTTATATATTTTTTATTTTAAATTTTTTTTAGAATCATAATTATTTTATATCTTTATCTCTTTAACTTCAACTAAACAATTTTTCTTTTTTGTATATATCTTTTCTATTTCAAGAAGCCAACAAAATGCAACTTAGTTAAATAGCTTAGTTCTAGAGAAATAACATTAAAAATATCTAAATTTAGACTCTCATGGGTTAAAAAAGTGTATATATTTGATGATATAATACCAGGGGTGATCATTTTTTGTTCGATTCGTTTTTTATCAAAAAAAAAAAGTAATCAAACTGAATTTTAAAAAAATCGAAACCGGTTCAAACAGACCGGTTTGGCTCAGGTTTTTTTCGGTTTGGGTTCGGTTCGGGTTTTTTGGTTTCAAGCTTATAAAACC
>Ga0307515_10015579_pt1 | contig 13992 bp, 11 predicted proteins | sample 17_EM_MG_FD_194513 | JGI IMG/M metagenome (GOLD analysis project Ga0307515, IMG submission 194513) | Populus trichocarpa ectomycorrhiza microbial communities from riparian zone in the Pacific Northwest, United States - 17_EM | ecosystem: Host-associated > Plants > Roots > Unclassified | place... | reverse complement strand
CCGAAGCTGACGCCGGCCGAGCAGACCCGCGTGCAGGAGCGGATGTCCGAGTGGACGCGCCTGACGCCGAAAGAGCGCGGCGAGGCCCGCATGCACTTCCAGGAGGCGAAGCAGGTGCCGGCGCAAGACCGCCAAGAGCGCTGGAAGGCTTACGAGGCGCTCTCGCCGGAGCAGAAGCAGCAACTCGCCGCCCGCGCCGCGCCGGCGAGCGACCCGGCGCGCAAGGGCAATGGCCCGGGCGCGCGTAACGATGGTAAATCCGACAAGTTCGACAAGGGCACGCGCGACGCTGCCCCGCAGACCAAGTCCAACATCGTGCCGAACCCGGCCTTCGCATCACCGCCCAAGAGTGTCGCGCCGACCGTCGTGCAGGCGCGCCCCGGTGCGACCACGACGCTGATCACGAAGCGACCGACCCCGCCCGGCCACCAACAGACCGGCATGCCGAAGATCGCCGCGACGCCGGAGTTCGTCGACAAGGCGACCCTGCTGCCGCAGCGCGGCCCGCAAGGTGCAGCGACGCGTTCTGCGGCCGCGCCGGGGGCCGCCTCGGCTCCCGCGCGGCAATGACCGGCCCGCAGGCCGGCGCCAACGCTCTCGCTGCGCCCAGTTTGAGGCGGCGCATGGCGTCGTTCGTCTACGAGGGCCTGCTGCTGTTCGGCATCGGGTTGATCCCGGGCGCGATCGGCGCGCTGTTCGTCGCGCTCACCGGCCACCAGCACCCGCTGCAAAGCGACACCGCACTGCGCATCATCACGCTGGCGATCTATGCGGTGTACTTCACCTGGTTCTGGTCGGTGCGCGGGCAGACGTTGCCGATGCAGACCTGGCACATCAAGGTCGTCACGGCGCACGGCGGGCCGCTGAGTCAACCACGCGCGTTGCTGCGCTTCGCCGCGGCCTGCGCCTGGTTCGCGCCGGCGGCGTTGATCGCCTCGCTGAATCACTGGACGCGCTGGCAGGGGCTGGGCGCGATCGCGGTCGGCGTCGTCGCCTATGCGCTGCTCGCGCTGCTGCACCCGCGACGCCAGTTCTGGCACGACGCACTGTGCGGCACGCAGCTGGTCGACGTGCGCCCGCCGGCGAAGGCGTAGTGCCTCACGCGCGAGGCACAATCCGGCCCCATGACAAATCCGCACAAGGGGCGTACCGGCTTGGACCGGGTGATCCGCGCCGCCGGCTACTCGGTCGCCGGCCTGCAAGGCGCCTACCGCGGCGAGAGCGCGTTCCGGCAGGAATTCTGGCTCGCGGCCGTGCTGGTGCCGCTGGCGTTCTGGGTCGGGCGTGGCTGGGTCGAGGTCGCGCTGCTGGCCGGCTCGGTGATGATCGTGCTGATCGTCGAACTGCTGAACTCGGCGATCGAGGCCGCGATCGACCGCATCTCGTTCGAGATCCATGATCTCTCGAAGCGTGCGAAAGACATCGGCAGCGCCGCCGTCCTGCTCTCGCTGCTGCTGTGTGCCGGCATCTGGTGCGGAGCGCTCTGGCAACGCTTCATGAACTGACCGTCGCATGTCGAAAATTTCACTCTGCGTCTATTGCGGTTCGCGCCCCGGCGAACTGCCAATCTATAGCGAGGCCGCGCGTGCGGTCGGCCACGAGATCGGCCGGCGCGGCTGGCAGCTCGTGTATGGCGGCGGGCGCGCCGGGTTGATGGGCGTGGTCGCCGACGCGGCGCTGGAAGCCGGCGCTTCGGTCGTCGGCGTGATCCCGCATTCGCTGATGGACCGGGAACTCGGCCATGTCGGCCTGACCGAGTTGCACGTGGTCGACACGATGCACCAGCGCAAGACGCTGATGGCCGAGCGCAGCGACGCGTTTCTCGCCCTGCCCGGTGGCATCGGAACCTTCGAGGAGTTGTTCGAGGTCTGGACCTGGCGCCAGCTCGGCTACCACGACAAACCGATCGGGCTGCTGAACGTGGCGGGCTACTACGACGCGCTGCTGCGCTTTCTGCAGCACAGCCTGGATCAGGGCTTCATGGCGTCGGCGCAGTCGGAACTGTTGGAGGTCGACGCCGACGCGCTCGCTCTGGTCGAGCGTCTCGGCGCACTCGCGCCGCTGGCGACCGCGCCCGACGACTATCGCAAGATCTGAAGCAGGCTCAGACCGCTTCGTCGTTCGTCTCGCCGGTGCGGATGCGGATGACCTGCTCGACCGCAGTGACAAAAATCTTGCCGTCGCCGATCTTGCCGGTCTTGGCGGCCTTGACGATCGCATCGACGCAGCGATCGACATCGTTGTCCTTGACGACGACTTCGAGCTTCACCTTCGGCAGGAAGTCGACCACGTACTCGGCGCCGCGGTACAGCTCGGTGTGGCCTTTCTGGCGCCCGAAGCCTTTCACTTCCGTCACGGTCAGGCCGGTCACACCCACCTGACCGAGCGCCTCGCGCACTTCCTCGAGCTTGAACGGTTTGACGATCGCGGTGATCTGTTTCATGGCGAGGCTCCTGCAAGGGTTTGACGAGACTAGTTTACGCGCGGAACTTCGAGGTGATCGGATAACGCCAATCGCGCCCGAATGCGCGGTGGGTGATGCGGATGCCGACCGGCGACTGGCGCCGCTTGTATTCGTTGATCTTGATCAGCTTGGTGACGCGCTCGACGTCGGCCGGCGCGAATCCCGCGGCCACGATCTCGTCGATGCCCTGATCGTGCTCCATGTAGCGCGACAGGATCGCGTCGAGCACCTCGTAGGGCGGCAGGCTGTCCTGATCCTTCTGATCGGGGCGCAACTCTGCCGAGGGCGGGCGCGTGATGATGCGCTCGGGGATCACCTCCCGGCCCTGTTGGTTCTTCCAGACCGCGAGGCGATAGACAAGCGTCTTGGCAACGTCCTTGATCACCGCGAAGCCGCCAGCCATGTCGCCGTACAGCGTGCAATAGCCGGTCGCCATCTCGCTCTTGTTGCCGGTGGTCAGCACGATAGCCCCGAACTTGTTCGACAGCGCCATCAGCAAGGTGCCGCGAATGCGCGCCTGGATGTTCTCTTCCGTCGCATCCTCGGCCCGACCGGCGAATTCGCTGGCGAGGCTCTTCTTGAAGTCCTCGAACATCGGCACGATCGAAATCTCGTCGTAGCGCACGCCGAGGCGCTCCGCCATGTCGCGCGCGTCGATCCACGAGATGTCGGCCGTGTAGGGCGAAGGCATCATCACGGTGCGCACCCGGTCGGCGCCGAGTGCGTCGACCGCGATTGCCAGCACCAGCGCCGAGTCGATGCCGCCCGAGAGGCCGATGATGATGCCGGGGAAGCCGTTCTTGTTCACATAGTCGCGCACGCCCACGACCAGCGCTGCCCAGGCCTGCGCTTCGATGGCCGGCACTTCGGCGATCGCGCCGACGGCGGTCTCTGCCGTCACTTCGACGATGCTCAACGCATCCTCGAACATCGGCGCACGTGCCGTCACCGTGCCGCCCGCATCGAGTGCGAACGAGGCACCGTCGAACACCACCTCGTCCTGCCCGCCGGCGAGGTGGGCGTACAGCAGCGGCATCTGCAACGCGCGTGCGGTCTGTGCCATGCGCTCCTCGCGCTCGCCGAGCTTGCCGAGGTGAAACGGCGACGCGTTCAGCACGCACAGCACCTGCGCGCCAGCCGCCTTCGCAGTACGGCCGGGTTCGTCGAACCAGGCGTCTTCGCAGATGTTGAGGCCGAACTTCAGCCCCTGCACCTCGAACACCACCGCACCCTGCCCCGCATCGCGGCCCGACGCGAAATAGCGCCGCTCGTCAAAGACCTGGTAGTTCGGCAGCTCACGCTTGCAATACGTCGCCAGCACCCGACCTTCGCTGATCACCGAGGCCGCGTTGTAGCGCTGCGGCACCGAAACCGAGTTCGACCTAACATCGCCCCGATCACCGAACTGATGCGGATGCCCCACCACCACGAACAAGCCCGGCAAATCGGCCAGAGCGCGCGCGCAATCGGCCAGCGCCTCGGCGCACGCCTGCATGAACGCGGGCCGCAGCAACAGGTCTTCGGGCGGATACCCGCACAGGCCCAGTTCGGGCGCGAGCACGAGCCTTGCTCCTTGCTCGTAGGCGCGGCGTGCCGCATCGACGATGCGCGCGCCGTTACCGGCCAGATCGCCGACCGTGGCGTTGATTTGCGCCAGGGCCACTTTGACCGGGGGTTGTGCTGACATGGTGGGGAGTTCGGACGTTCGCGAGACAGACGCGCAGGACGAAGAAGCGGGCGAAGACGCAGGCTCGAAAGCCTCGAACGATTATGTCATTCGGGTCTTCGACGACCCCGCCGCGATCGATGCCGCGCAGTGGGATGAGCTGGTGCACGCGCAACCCAGCAGCACGCCGTTCATGCGCCACGCCTACCTGCTCGCACTGCATCGATCCTCGAGCGCCGTCGCCAAGACCGGCTGGGTGCCGCAGTTCCTCGCCGTGTTCGAGGGCGACGCACTGATTGCGGCCTGTCCGCTCTACATCAAGGACCACTCCTACGGCGAGTATGTGTTCGACTGGGCCTGGGCCGACGCCTACCAGCGCCACGGCCTGCACTACTACCCGAAGCTGCTCGACGCCGTGCCCTTCACGCCGGTGCCCGGCCCGCGCCTGCTCGCGCGCGATCAAGTCGGCCGGCGCGTGCTGTTGCGCGCGATGCAGCAGCTCGCGCGCGACGCGAAGTTCTCGTCGGCGCACCTGCTGTTCCTCGACGAGGCCGATCAGCAGGCCGCACGCGACGAAGGCTGGATGATGCGCAGCACCGTGCAGTTCCACTGGACCCAGCGCGAGCCCGTGCCCTACGCCGACTTCACCGACCTGCTCGCCAGCCTGCAACGCGAGAAGCGCAAGAAGATCCAGCAGGAGCGCCGCAAGGTCACTGACGCGGGTGTGGTGTTCACCGAATTGCGAGGCGCGCAGATCACGCGCGAAGACTGGGACTTCTTCTATCGCTGCTACGCGCAGACCTACCGCGAGCACCGCTCGACGCCTTACCTCACGCGCGACTTCTTCGCCCGCATGGCCAGCACGATGCCCGAGAACTGGCTGCTGTTCATCGCGTGGAAGAGCGGCGAGCGCATCGCCACCTCGTTGATCTGCATCGACCCCGAACGCAAGACCGCATTCGGCCGCTATTGGGGCGCGGTCGAACACATCCCCTGCCTGCACTTCGATGCCTGCTATTACCAGCCGCTGGCGTGGTGCATCGCAAACGGCTACCTGCGTTTCGAGGGCGGTGCGCAAGGTGAGCACAAGATGGCGCGCGGCCTGCTCCCGGTGCAGACCTGGTCGGCGCACTGGCTCGCGCACCCGCAATTCGCGCAGGCCGTCGGCGATTTTCTCGAACGCGAGGGCGAAGGCGTTGCCGGCTACATCAGCGAGCTGAACGAACGGCGGCCGTTCAAGGCCGACGAGTGATCACGGTTTGAAGTCGCCGGCAAACGCCGAGACAAACTTGTCCGGTGTCACGTACTTGCGCAGCGCGGCGTTGACCTGATCGAGCGTCAGCTCGCCGAGCGCTGCATCGACCTTCGCGGCGAGCGCGAACGTGCGATCGAGGTACAGGTTGTTCGCCAGCGCGAACACCACGCCCGAGTCCTGCGCGCGCGACAGTCGCCTGAAGCTCAGCAGGCTGCCCTTGCCTTCGGCCAGCTCCTTCTCGGTGAAGCCGTCTTTCAACGCGCGCGCCACTTCCTCGCGAAACGCGGCCTCGACCCTGGCGCGGTTCTGCGGCGCGAAAATCGCGCTCGCCTGCCACATCGAGTTGCGGTCGATGTTGTACCAATCGATCTGGCTGCGCACGTCGTACGACAGCCCCTCGGTCTCGCGTATGCGCTTCCACAGCCGCGCGCTGCCGCCCGAGCCGAGCAGGTAGTTCGCCATCGACAGCGCCGGGTAGTCGGCATCGGTGTCGTTCAGCGGCAGCGCCAGACGAACCAGCATGTTCGCGTTCGGCTTGTCGGGTGTGGCGATCAGCAGTTGCTCAGGCTTGACCGCCACCAGCGGCTCCGCCACGCGTGTGAACGGCGCGCCCGGTCGCCAGCCCGCCAGCGCAGCTTGCAGCGCGGCCTTGACCTTGGTCGCATCCATGTCGCCGACTGCGGCGAACTCGCCGCTGGCCGCACCGTAGAAACGGGCGTGGAACGCGCGCACGTTTTCGAGGGTGAGCTTGCGGTAGTCCTCCGCCAGCTCGTCGAACGTCGGCTTGTAGCGGGCGTCGCCGCGCGGGTACGGGTTTCCGAGCCGGTCGAGCGCGTTGCGCGCGAGCGCGCCCGGTTCCTTGCGCTGCTGCTCGATGCTGCTGCGCACGCTGCGCTGGAACTCGTCGAACGCATCGGGCGGGAAGTTGGCGTTGCGGAGCAAGTCGCCGACCAGTTCGAGTGCGGCCGGCAAGGTGTCGCGGCGCGATTGCAGCGTGATCACGACGCGGCCTGGCGATGCGCTGACCGCGAGTTCCGTCTTCAACGCATCGAGCCGGTCCTGGACCTGCTCGCGGGTCAGCGTCTTGGTGCCCTTGTCGAGCAGCGCCGCCGCGGCCTGCGCGGCAGCACTCTGGCCGAACAGGCTCTTCTCGTCGCCGAAGTGCAGCATCAGCACCGCGGTGACCGCATTCCCGCGCGTGCCCTTGGGCAGCAGCGCGCCTTTCACGCCGCCGACCGCGAAGGTCTGCGTGCGGGCGTCGATGTTCGCCGGTGTGGCCTCGAAGGCCTCGACCTTCGCGGCTGCGGCCTGCGGCTTGAACTCGCTCATCTCCTTCGCGAGATCGACACGGCCGAGGGCAGGTGCGCGCACCGGCGCGTCCGTCGGCAGATAGATCCCCAGCGTGCGGTTCGCCGGCAGCAGGTACTGCTCGGCAACGCGCTGCACGTCGGCCAGTTGCGCGTCGCGCACGCGGTCGCGGGTCAGGAAAAAGAGCCGCCAGTCGCCTTGCGAAATCGACTCCGACATGGCGTGGCCGACCGTCTCCGGGTTCGTGAAAGACTGCTCCCAGTCTTTCAGCAACTTGAGCTTGGCGCGTGTGAGCTCATCGGCCGTGATCGGCTCGCGTGCGATCGATTCGATCGTCGCGAGCAGTTCGGCGCGCGCCTTGTCGACGTCCTGCCCCGGCGCGAGCTGCGCGCTCAGAAACATCACACCCGGGTCGTGCAGCGCGAACGCGTACGTCGAAACGTTCGCCGCCAGTTGCTTCTGCGTGAGGCGCCTGTAAAGGCGGCCCGATGGCGTGTCGGCAAGAATGACCGAAAGCAGTTCGACTGCCGCGTAGTCGCGCGCGGGGCCGGCGGGGACGTGATAGGCGGCCTGGAGCAGTGGCGTGCCGCCAACGCGGCGCAGCGTCACGCTGCGCTCGCCGTCCTGCACCGGGTCGAGCGTGTAGAGCGCTGGCAGCTGGCGTGTCGGTTTCGGGATCGCGCCGAGCGTGGCAGCAACCACCTTCAGCACGCTCGCGCCGTCGAACTTGCCGGCGATCGTCAGCGTCGCGTTGTCGGGCTGGTAGTAGAGGTGATAGAAGGCCTGCAGTCGCGGGATGTCGACATTTTCGACGTCGGCGCGCGCACCGATGGTGTTGTGCCCGTAGCTGTGCCAGTCGTACATCAGCGACATCGTGCGCTGCAGCAGGATGCTGGCGGGGTCGTTCTCGCCGCGCTCCATCTCGTTGCGCACGACGGTCATCTCGGTGTCGAGATCCTTGCGCGCGATGTAGCTGTTGACCATCGAATCGGCCAGCCAGCCGATGTACCACTCGAGGCTCGCCTCGTTCGCCGCGAAGCTCGCGGTGTAGTTGGTTCGGTCGTACCAGGTCGAGCCGTTCGCCGCCAAGCCGCGCTTCTGGAATTCCTCCCAGGCCCGCGGGTGCTTCGGCGAGCCCTTGAACAGCATGTGCTCCAGAAGGTGCGCCATGCCGGTCTCGCCGTAGTTCTCGTGGCGCGAGCCGACCCGATAGGTCAGGTTGACCGTGGTCGTCGGCTTCGAGTCGTCGGGGATCAGCAGCAACTGCAGCCCGTTGGGCAGCCGGTATTCGTCGACTCCCTCGACCGCGGTGACGGCGCGGATCCCGCCCGGCAGGGCCTGCGAGAACGACGGTTCCGCGACGAAGGCCAGCGCGAGGGTGATCAAGCAGTACGCGGCGACCGAGCGGAGCAGCTTGTGCATGGTGGCAGGCCCGCTCCCAGCGTTGTGGCTATGACTGCTTCGCCGCAGCTTCGGCGCGGTAGGCCTCGATGCCCGCGACGATCTCGGCCTTGGCCGACTCCGGCCCTTCCCAGCCCTGCACCTTGACCCACTTGCCTTCTTCGAGGTCCTTGTAGTGCTCGAAGAAGTGCTGGATCGCCTTCAGGCGCATCTGGTTGATGTCTTCGGGCTTTTGCCAGTGGGTGTAGATCGGCAGCACCTTGTCGATCGGCACCGCGAGCAGCTTGCTGTCGCCGCCGGCTTCGTCGTCCATCTTCAGCACGCCGATCGGCCGGCAAGTGACGACCACGCCGGGCGAGAGCGCGAACGGCGTGATCACCAGCACGTCGACCGGATCGCCGTCATCGGCCAGCGTCTGCGGCACGTAACCGTAGTTGCAGGGGTAGTGCATCGCGGTCGTCATGAAGCGGTCGACGAACAGTGCGCCGCTCTCCTTGTCGACCTCGTACTTGATCGGGTCGGCGTTCATCGGGATCTCGATGATGACGTTGAACTGGTCGGGCGCCTTGGCGCCGGGGCTCACTTTGTTCAGGCTCATGGGTGGTCTTTGTTGCGCGGGGAAACCCCGATTTTAGAGGCATGAATCCCACCGGCCGAGCCGCGAAGCCCGAGCCCGTCAACCGGTGGAAAACACCATGCCCGCGACGTTGCTTTGTCGCAATCCATCTGGCAGCATGCCGCGAGGCCGGGCCACGGATAAACGCACACGCTGCGTGACGCTCGAAGTCGGCTTCAAACCCCCATGCAATCGACGAGGAAGGACACCCCTTGATCACCACATCGATGGCGCTCTATTTCGCGCTGGCCTGCGGCCTCGCCGCAGTCATCTACGGTTTCGTGCAGCGAAGCTGGATCCTCAGCCAGGACGCTGGCAATGCGCGCATGCAGGAGATCGCGAGCGCGATCCAGCAGGGCGCCGCGGCGTATCTGGCGCGGCAGTACAAGACCATCGCGATCGTCGGCGTGGTGCTCGCGATCCTGATCGGCGTGTTCATCGACACGACCTCGGCGGTCGGCTTCGTGCTCGGCGCGCTGCTCTCCGGCGCCTGCGGCTTCATCGGCATGAACGTGTCGGTCAAGGCCAACGTGCGCACCGCGCAGGCCGCGACCAAGGGCATCGGCCCGGCGCTCGACGTCGCGTTCAAGGGCGGCGCGATCACGGGCATGCTCGTCGTCGGCCTCGGGCTGCTCGGCGTGGGCATCTTTTTCTGGTTCCTCACCGGCAACGGCAACCTGACGCCCGACAAGAGCCTCGCCTCGGTCCTCAAGCCGATGCTCGGCTTCGCGTTCGGTGCCTCGCTGATCTCGATCTTCGCGCGGCTCGGCGGCGGCATCTTCACCAAGGGCGCCGACGTGGGCGCCGACCTGGTGGGCAAGGTCGAAGCCGGCATCCCGGAAGACGACCCGCGCAACCCGGCGGTGATCGCCGACAACGTCGGTGACAACGTCGGCGACTGCGCCGGCATGGCTGCCGACCTGTTCGAGACCTACGCGGTGACGCTCATCGCGACGATGGCGCTCGGCGCACTCGTCGTGAAGAGCGCGGCGATGTCGGCCGTGGTCTACCCGCTGCTGCTCGGCGGCGTCTCGATCATCGCCTCGATCATCGGCTGCTACTTCGTCAAGGCCTCGCCGGGCATGAAGAATGTGATGCCGGCGCTGTACAAGGGCCTCGCGGTCGCGGGCGTGCTGTCGCTGATCGCGTTCTACTTCGTGACCACGATGTTCATGCCGGCCGACGCGCTCGGCGCCGGCACCCACATGAAGCTGTTCGGCGCCTGCGCCGTCGGCCTGGTGCTGACGGCCGCGCTGGTCTGGATCACCGAGTTCTACACCGGCACGCAATACAGCCCGGTGCAGCACATCGCGCAGGCCTCGACCACCGGCCACGGCACCAACATCATCGCCGGCCTGGGCGTCTCGATGCGCTCGACGGCTTGGCCGGTGCTGTTCGTCTGCGTCGCGATCCTGACCTCGTACTGGCTCGCCGGCCTGTATGGCATCGCGATCGCGGCGACCTCGATGCTGAGCATGGCCGGCATCGTTGTCGCGCTCGACGCCTACGGCCCGATCACCGACAACGCCGGCGGCATCGCCGAGATGGCCGAGCTGCCGAAGAGCGTGCGCGACGTGACCGACCCGCTCGACGCGGTCGGCAACACCACCAAGGCCGTCACCAAAGGCTACGCGATCGGCTCGGCCGGCCTCGCCGCGCTGGTGCTGTTCGCCGACTACACGCACTCGCTCGAAGGCCGTGGCATCAGCGTGAGCTTCGACCTCTCCGATCCGAAGGTGATCGTCGGCCTGTTCATCGGGGGGCTGATTCCCTACCTCTTCGGCGCGATGGCGATGGAGGCCGTCGGCCGGGCTGCCGGCTCGGTGGTGGTCGAAGTGCGCCGCCAGTTCGCCGACGGCGCGATCATGGCCGGCAAGCGCAAGCCCGACTACAGCGCGGCGGTCGACATGCTGACCACCGCGGCGATCAAGGAGATGGTCGTCCCCAGCCTGTTGCCGGTGGTCGTGCCGATCCTGGTCGGCCTGTTCCTCGGCGCCGCAGCCCTCGGCGGCCTGCTGATGGGCACGATCGTGACCGGCCTGTTCGTCGCGATCTCGATGTGCACCGGCGGCGGCGCCTGGGACAACGCGAAGAAGTACATCGAAGACGGCCACCACGGCGGCAAGGGCAGCGAGGCGCACAAGGCGGCCGTCACCGGCGACACGGTCGGCGACCCATACAAGGACACTGCCGGCCCCGCCGTGAACCCGCTGATCAAGATCATCAACATCGTCGCGCTGCTGATCGTGCCGCTGCTGCCGGTGGGCACCGCGTCGACCGGCGCGGCACCGATGACGACCGCCGCAGTCGCGATGGCGGATGCGGCCTCGTTCAAGGTCGAGAACGGCGTCGTCAAGTTCTACTTCGCCAGCGGCAAGGCCGATCTCGCGACCGGCGCCGAGAGCGCGCTGGCCGACGTGGCCAAGGGCGTGGCGGCCGGCAAGAAAGCGGTCGTCAGCGGCTATACCGATGCGACCGGCGACCCGGCCAAGAACGAGGAGTTGGCCAAGCAACGCGCGATGGCTGTCAGCGCCGCGCTGAAGGCCGCCGGCATCGCCGACGACAAGGTCGAGTTGAAGAAGCCGGAGGCCGTGACCGGCACGGGTGGCAACGCTGAAGCACGGCGTGTCGAGGTCGCGCTGCAGTAAACGGCGCAACCGCCAAAACAGAAGGCCCGCGTTCGTGAGAACGCGGGCCTTTGTCATTCTTTGGTCGGGACGGCGGGATTCGAACTCGCGACCCCTTGCACCCCATGCAAGTGCGCTACCAGGCTGCGCTACGCCCCGATGAAGATCGGATTATAGGGTGTGAATCGGCTGCCTCTCAGACCAGCAACAGCCCGCGGATCGAGATCAGTTCCTGGCGCATCTGCGGCATCGAGAGTGCGACGGTCGACACTTCGGGTTGCGGGATCTCGCTGGCTTCCTCGGCGCTGGCCTGCAACTCCTCGATCATCTCGTCGAGATCGATTGCATCGTTGCTCAACACGCCATCGCCGTTCAGAGCGACTTCGGGCTCCGGCTGACCACGGCCCTGCCCGGCTTCGGTCAACCGGTTGCGCGCGCCGCTGATCGTGAAACCCTGTTCGTACAGCAGATCGCGAATCCGGCGGATCAGCAGCACCTCATGGTGCTGGTAATAGCGGCGGTTGCCACGCCGTTTCATCGGCTTGAGCTGGGTGAATTCCTGCTCCCAATAGCGCAGCACGTACGGCTTCACGCCGCACAAATCGCTCACCTCACCGATCGTGAAGTAGCGTTTGGCTGGTATTGACGGGAGCGCTTTCTCCATGAAAATCAATGAGTTCAGGGCAGAAAGCTAAGACTTTACTCGAACTCCTCCTCCGGCGGTATGTCACCTTGCACGACTCCCTTCAGTTTGTGACTGGCGTGGAAGGTGACGACGTTGCGCGCCTTGATCGGAATCGCTTCGCCGGTGCGCGGATTGCGCCCCGGGCGCGGGGCCTTGCGCCGGATATTGAAGTTGCCGAAGCCCGACATCTTCACGTCGGCGCCCGACACGAGGGTCGCATGGATCAGGTCGAAGAAGGCCTCGACCATGTCTTTCGACTCGCGCTTGTTCAGGCCGAGGCGTTCGAACAGCAACTCGGCGAGCTCGGCCTTGGTCAGCGTCGGGGTTTCGAGCGTCGGCAGTGCGATGCGGTTGACCACGACCGGCGCCTCGGCCTCGCGAACCTCGATCGGGTCGATCGGATCTTTCGGATCGATCGCGTTCATGCGCGCAGACGAACGCCGAGACGCTCGCTCAGAGCCGCCAGCACATCGGCGACAGTTGCTTCGATGCGCTCGTCGGTCAGCGTGATCTCGTCGTCGAGCAGTTCGAGGCGGATGCTCAGGCCGCGCTCGCCCGCCTTCATGTCGCCACTCGGCGTGCTCGGTTTGTAGATGTCGAACAGGCGTGTCGACTTGACGAGGTCGGCGTGTTTCGCGCCTGCGATCGCGTGCATCAACTTGTCGTGCGTGACCGACTCGCTGGCGATCAGCGAGAGGTCGCGCCAGACCGACTGCTGGCGCTGGACCGGTGTCAGGCTCGGCAGCTCGCGCGACGTGAGCGCCGCCACGTCGAGCTCGAACAGCATCGGCGCGAGCGGCAGCTCGTAGGCCTGGCGCCACTTCGGGTGCAGTTCACCGGCGAAGCCGATCACCGCGCCGTCGAGTTCGATGCGGGCGCAACGGCCCGGGTGCATCGCCGGATGCTCGGCCGCAACGAAGCGCGCGACGCGCGGTGCGAGCAACGCTTCGATGTCGCCCTTCAGGTCGAAGAAGTCGATGGCGCGATCCTTGGTGCCCCACTGCGGCGCATCGGCGCTGCCATAGGCCAGACCCGCGAGCCGCATCGTCTGGCAGACGCCGGCCACGCTGACCGGGCCATCGGCCACGCCGGCATCGCGCGTGAACGCGCGCCCGGCCTCGTACACGCGCACACGCGTCGCCTTGCGCGAGAGGTTCAGGCGCAGTACGCCGACCAGACTGCCGATCAGGCTCGATCGCATGACAGCCAGATGCGCAGCCATCGGGTTCACCAGCTTGATCGGATCGGCATTGCCGGCAAGTTCGTGCTCCCAGCGCGCGTCGACGAAGCTGAAGTTGATCGTCTCCTGGTAATCGAGCGCGGCCATCTGGTGGCGCAGCGCATCGAGCCCGCGCTGCGTTTCGCTGTGCACGCGCGGTGCGAGCGAAGCCAGCGGCGATGTCGTCGGCAGGCTCTCGTAGCCGATGATGCGGATCACTTCCTCGATCAGGTCTTCCTCGATCTTCAGGTCGAAACGCCAGCTCGGCGGCGTGACGGTGATCGTGCCGGGTGCACTCGTGAACACGAAGCCGAGGCGCTGCATCACGCCTTCGCATTGCGCTTGCGTGATCGGCATGCCGATGACTTTCGCGGCGCGGTCGACGCGCAAGGCGACCGGCTTCGCGTCGGGCAGGCTCAGCACCTGATCGTCCACGGCACCCGCTTCACCACCGCAGATGTCGATGATCAGTTGCGTGATGCGTTCGATGTGTTCGACGGTGAGCGCCGGATCGACGCCGCGCTCGAAACGATGGCCCGCATCGGTCGAGAAGTTGAAGCGGCGCGAACGACCCATCACCGCTTCGGGCCACCAGAACGCGGCTTCGACGTAGACGTTCTTCGTATCATCGGACACGGCCGTCGCGTCGCCGCCCATGATGCCGGCGAGCGATTCGACTCCTTTGGAGTCGGCGATCACGCCGACCTGCTCGTCGACCGTGATCGTCGTGCCGTTCAGCAGCTTCAGCGAC
>Ga0307515_10015577_pt1 | contig 13992 bp, 5 predicted proteins | sample 17_EM_MG_FD_194513 | JGI IMG/M metagenome (GOLD analysis project Ga0307515, IMG submission 194513) | Populus trichocarpa ectomycorrhiza microbial communities from riparian zone in the Pacific Northwest, United States - 17_EM | ecosystem: Host-associated > Plants > Roots > Unclassified | place... | reverse complement strand
AGTCAAAGTATATATTTTGCATTATAATAATAGAAAGATCATGTATATTAAATAGAAACACATGTGTTTATGTCGAGGGTTGAGAGAATGATGTACTAGCATCACTTCTGCCAACTTTGGTGACTTGCAATTCGTAGTTTGCAACATATAGAAACAAAAACAATTGACTTGGTCTTTCTTCCCACCTGGAATTGAACAGCAAGAGAACCAATCTGCAGTTTGAAAAGTAGTCAAGCTATGTCTCACTTAAGAGGAAAGTTTTGAAGTCGAGGGAGGCAGAGGTAGATGCAATGGAAAGGTCTCCCCTTCCTACCACATTGTGAAAAGACTGGCACAATACGGGTTAATGCTTGTTTCTGTCTTCATCTCGCTCCCCTGCAAGACCATCCTGGGCAAAGCCACCAACCTGACACCTGCTAGGATGAGGGATGATTGCCACCTTGTAAACAAAACAACCAGCGAGACAAGTTTGGAAAGATCATAGAAGCCTGCGTTTAGAAACTTGTACTAATCATCATCAAGTAATGCCAAACCTTTTAAATTTTCTAGCTCAACAGAATAAACTGCTTCTTAACCATAGTTCTTGTATATTTGTAAACGAAACTCTTATTAACTGCATAAAATACAAATCGCCATCAAGATAGAAATCACTGGCTAGATTTTACCATTAAATTACTGAGAACTTGACGGTGATCCTTGCCAACCAAATCTACACTGGACCAAGATATCCCAAGAATCCACCTAAGGGATTTTGCCACTTGGAGGAAAAAAAAACAGATTCATATAATATACACTACATCTGTAGTTTGTGATGGGACAATCAATAATATCTGAATTCAAAAAAGGGTCAAATTAGCAGAGAAGATGTATCATGATATTGAAGGCAGAATCCAGCTCAACTCCTATCAGTTTCATTAGCTTCAACGAGATACACAGAGACAAAACTGAGGATGGTGCCATTTTCCAATCTTCATCTTGATTGAGGCCAAAACTTCAATCTGGGGTTCTATTTTATCTTTCATTTTCCAAATATCGCAGAAACAAATGGATCAATTTAGCATGGTATAGCTTCTCTACAAAGCACCCGTATTGCAAACTCTCACGCCCTTTCGAACAAGCAACAGAGACAGTAATTTACCTTGGAATGAAGAAAACTTGAAAAATGTCAAGAATTCCAATCTAATACATTTTAATATCTTCTCTCTACATGTTGTAGGGTCTTCAAAGACAGTGAGCATCCTCGCCGCCACTGAACATAGAATAACATGACAAAATGTGTGCTTCAGCAAAATATGAGCTTAGAAACAGTCGAATGAAGAAACAGATTAGAAAAGCAAAGTGTGAAAAATACTGCTATGATTTGCAAGAATACACCCACTAATTTGCAACTTAATCAAGATACTAAAAGGGTGCAAACACAGTGAGTTGTTTCCTTGTTTCAACTAAGGTTTTCTACGTTATGTTCACCCTGAGAAATCAATGGTTCTGCTAACACAATAAGTGATTTTTCCACATACACTGCAGAAAGTACACTAAGACCATCACGATAGAAATCAATACCTAGATTTGTCTGTAAATGGCAGAAAGCACAGAATCCAAAACATTAAAAAATACCTTAGCTTCTAAAGAACCCAGATGAGAAAGGGAGCCATTGAAGCAAGCAAGCAGAAGAGCAGAGACTGAAAAAAAACAAAAAAAATTTGGACCATTTCTCGATTTGTGCGTGTCATCCTTGCGCAGGGGCCATGCTAATCTTCTCTGTATCGTTCCAATTTTATCGGATGTCCCCGAAGGGACGAGCTTGTGTTCTCTGCTTCGCGTATACAAACGCTATTAGTTCTCTCTAACCAGCCGATGTGGGATATCTAGTCCCGTTGCGACTACGCGTTTTGGTTCGTTCAGTTCGCTCTCAACCTTGATCACGTCACCATCCGTAGGGAAATTAAATATTCGAGCCTTTTAAACCGCAGGCATTAATTATGTAGCATTTAATTAAAAAAGTAAAAAAAAGGAAAGGAAAGGGAATAAAAAACTGTCTTCTCTTTTCTTCTTTTCCTTCCACACGCTCTCTCTCTCTCTCTCTCTCTCTCTCTGAGGATGTGAGAGAGAGCCCCAGTTTGGGATGGGCCCCAGGCGCCTTCCTCATCATGTTCGAGGCTCATCTTGCAGCGCAACAACAAGACTTTCAATCTTTATTAGCTGACTACCTGCGCCTAGCTGCAACCCATGTTACGTTAAAAAATAGTGACTATGCTGTAAGATAAAATATAAAAAAAATTAATTTAAAACAAATAAAAAAAATAATTTGTGTTATTCATCAAACAAGAACCCTTCTTCATTTGTTATCTTACAATTCAAATCTGAAATCTACAAAAGGGAATCATGGAAGGAAAGGAAGCACTAATTTGGGAGAAAAAACAATAATGTTCTTCCTGTTTCATACTGAATCTTAAAAATAATCAACCTAAAAATAATTTGATATACTTGTTTGACTCAATCAATTAACTAGCAATCTAGTTAGAACATAAAAACATGTAGAATTTATTAAAAAAAAAATGATGTCATTATAATATTTAAAAAGAAACTTAAATTAATTTAAACATGAGGGGTGTGGTTTAATTGGTCAAGTCTTGGATTTGCTCCTCAAATATCACCTATTTGAAACTCATAAATTTTAGGGTTACTAGAGGCTTACATGGTCGTTAACTTCAAGACCCGAGGGATTAGTCTAGGTACACATAAGCTGGTCTGGACACACACATTAATCTAAAAAAATAAACTTAAATTAATTTGAGTAAATTTATCCGAGATCCAGACCTTACACTAATTTAACCCTAGATTAATTTTAACAATTATGATTCATTAAGCATGGGTCAAAGGTATATGTCATCTTAAGTGTAAAAATACTCATTCAAATTAGTATTTTTTTTTGAAAAATTACCTAACCATTTTATAGTTAATTTTATATTTACTCATTGTGTTTTAAAATATTATAGTTTACATTTTAAATTTTGGCATGCAAATAACAATTTACATCCTTCCTTGATATGTATAAAAAAATCAATAAAATTATCTAATTATTTACATGATTGATATTATTTTCATCCGGTGACTAAAGAGATATGGTTGAAGCTACTGGAGGAACACGATGACCAAGAAGAATGAGGGAAATGGTGTGGGCCTTTTTTTAGCTGTGTGAGATTCCTCATTACTTATAGGAAAATTAATTATTTTTTTCCTTTCAATTGTTTTGTCAACTTGGTGATTAAATAATTCAAAATCACTTTATTATTATTTTTTTTGTACTTTTAGTTTTTTTATCCAAATAGTTTTTGTTTTTTATTCTTTTAAAAAAACAACAACTTGATGAGAAAAATAACTCAATAATTTTGAAATGAGTACATTAAAACTAAATGCATCCAAAGTAAATTTTTTAGTTTTTAGTTCTTTTGAAAAGAAGCTAAAAATACAAAAAATAATACAAATGCATCAAATATATATATTTTTTAGAATTTTTTGTTGTCTTTTTGCAATTTTCTGATTTTTCTCAAACAAAATAAGAAAAAAAGATAAGAAATCGGGTTATGACAAATATTATAATATATAAATATTTAATTAGCTATGTAACCCGTGCTTTGATGCGGGTTAAATACTTTGTTTTTAGTTAAGAAAATGAATATATAGGCTTTCCCAACATGTTTTTGAATATAAAGAATTTTTCATTATAAATTAAAATGCTTATACATACATCTAATTAAATAAATAACTATATTTGATCTCACAAAAATTTAAATGTGAAAGGAAAAAGAAAAAAAAACATGAAGGTCAATTCTCAAAAAGTTAAATTTTGAACGGTGAAATTGAAATTTTTTTAAAAAAAAAGATAACAAAAAACTAAAATCAACTTTCAAAACTCGTGACCGTGGTTATGAGACAAAAAATGACTTTATAAAAGGAAAATCTAAAAAACAAAATGTACAAATGATCGTGGTTTTTATCATATTTAAATTTACTCAACTCTTATGTGATCTATAAACCCATTAAAATTATTTGACTAATTTTCAGGTAGTTTACAATTTGACATGTAATAAAGATTGTTTTGTTATAGAATGAAATGTAAAGACCAAAATAAAGTTTTCAAAAACTTTTTGCGGGCCATATTATTTATTAGTGAAAGTTTCATGGTGAGCATACGTGTGTCAATATTTAACATCGGGATAAAAACAAAGAAAAAATTAATAAGAAAAAATATTTATTTTTGTTTTTGTAAAAGGAAATTTCCTTTTCGAGTTTCGTGCATATTATCGATGTGGTTGGACTAATAAATCTCCAAAGTCATAATAAAAAATAGTAGAATTGCAATAAAATTTTAATTCTCATAGTATTTATTAACCCTTCATCGCTCTTTTAAATTCATCCTCAAAATATCCGCTTGAAAATCCATATAGCTAGTGTTTTTATTTTTATATTTTGCTTGTCATTTATAGAGATGGATATTGAAGGTACTGATCAAATCAGCAGCCTTCCTTACACACTCTTATCTATGATCATTTCACATCTGAGTGTTCCAAAAACCGTATGAACAAGCATTCTGTCAGGAAGATGGAAAAACATAAGGAAATCTTCGTCTTGCCTTCACTTTTATAAAAAGCATTTCTTACCAAATAAATTATTATATTTGATCTCACAAAAAATTAAATGTGAAAGGAAAGTGAAAAAAAAAAGCATGAAAGTCAAGTTCCAAAAAATTAAAATTTGAAGGTTGAAATTGAAAAAAAATAATTTAAAAAAGACAACAAAAAACTAAAGTCAACTCATATTAACTTTCAAAACTCGTGGTCGTGGTTATGAGATAAAAAATGACCTTATAAAAGGCAAATCTAAAAAATAACGAAACAAAATTCTTAATAAAAAATGTTTGTTGATGAAACTAAAAGATAAAAAAATATATTTGATTAAACCGAGTTAACCCACTAACCTTGCAACCATGGGTATAATATTGTAATAGGCCTATAAAAATAAAAGTAAAAAAAAAAAAAAACATGAAGACTAATTCCAACAAAATAAATTTTTAAAAAATGAAATTAAAAATAAATCTGTTTGATAAAAAGACCTAATAAAACAAAAGTAAACATGTGTTAACCTTCAAACCTGTGATCTTTTTCATAAGGCCTAGACTAACCCATAGAAGGAAAAGAAGAAGAAGAAGCAAAATCAGCAATAAAAAAGGGATAAAATTAAAAAAAAAACAAATGCATTGAAAAATGATCCTAAACAAAATAAACAATAATAAAAAGAATGGGGACCAAATTTGATATAAAAATAAATTGAAATCAAATATTAAGGATGAAATTGAAAACAAAATTTAATTGGTAAAAGGATAAAAAAATCAAAAGAATAAGAACCAAATTTGATTTAAAAATCAAATTATTCCAAATGATTCAGGACGAAATTGAAGGAAAAATACATTAAAAGAAGATAAAAAAACAAATAATAATAAAAAATGATAATCAAATTATAAACAAAAAATAAATGACCGGACACTATCATACTTTGACAAGGAGAAGAGAGAGAAAAGAAAAAGAACAAAAAAAGCCCATTAGATTCCGACCACAGCTTCATTGCCTACACATATCACACCACTGGACAGAGGACATTAGTGTGCTTCTAATTTCATCGTAGAAAAAGGAGTTTCGCTGTAGGATGATGTTGTAGGTGCCAAACGAAGGGTGTGGGCGGTGTTCACTTGTTAGCACGCGTGAGACATGCACCAACAACTTTTTTTTTTTTTTAACAATAATTGCACTATTAACGTCAATTTAACTAAATAACCAAGAGTGAAAAACCAAAAAGCCCTTGCAAGGAAACTTTAAAATTTTTGACCCCTTGAGACTATTTAAGTAATTTTACCATGCATAAAAATTATAAGAAAGCTCTAAGATTTTTAATCCTAAGGTATCAAAGTAATTTCACTGTGCATATAAAATGGAGTTGTCTGTAAAACCCCTATAATTGTCTATAAAACCCCTATATATACGTTGCTTCATTTTTCTCTCTCTAAATGGTATTTTAGTTATCACAGTTCCTAAACAATGTAAAAAAAACCAATCTAACCCCACTAAATTTGAAAATAACTATTGTGTTCATATAAAATGAATTAATAAAATATTATTACAATAAATATTTAATACGAATTATTAGGATAGTTTAGATATCAATATTGAAAGCAATAGATCAGTTAGCTATTTGATGGTAAATTTTCATTAAGAGATATTTTTCAAATTAAAAAATTAATCAATTCACTAATTTATAATTAACTCATAAAAAAAACTGTTTTTAAAAGGTATTTAAAAGTGTGGTAGCGAATGATTTTCAAAATATTTTTTTGCTCGGAAAATCATTAAAATAAATTTTTTTAAATTTATTTTTAATATCAGTACATTACAACTATAAAAAAAAACTAAAAAAAATTAATTTAAAACAAAAAAATTTTAAATTTTAATAAAAAATAGATTGAAATTCACTCCAAAACATCCCTTAAATCAGCCACAGCTATTACGCAAGAAAAGAAATTAGATCCCGTTTGTTTTTGTATTTTAAAAAAATTTATGAAACAATTTGATTTTTTGATTTTTTTCTATGTTTTAAAATGATTTTTTAATATTTTTGTTTAAATGTTAATAAAAAATAAATTTTAAAAAATAAAAATAATATTATTTCAATATTTTTCTAAATAAAAAATATTTTAAAAAATAACTTATTTTAATAAACAAAACAAGGAATAAATAATGACAGGATGGCCGTGTCCAAATCATCGCTATTACCAATGACGATCCATTCCTTGATGGCATCCAACATTATACAAATGCAATCCAGCTGGGCTCCTAGTCGTACAGAGAGAAACAGAAAAGAGTAGACGAAGCTAAAATGCAGTCATTACTTTCAGGAACATCAAACAATTTCGTATTCAAGCCATACACAAACCTCTTTTCAAGCCATCCAACAAGAATCAAACCACATGGACTCGCCTTCTCACTTAAATCTCAACTCCAACCAAGCTCACAAACCCCGCAAAACAAACCCATTTGGCCACTCATTTTGAAGCCTAAATTCGGTAGAAAATCAGCAAACCAACTTCATTGTGGCATTTCATCAAACGATTTGAGTACCGGTTCTAAAAGGGGTTTGAGGGAGTGGATTGAAGTGATTAGTGACGCAATATCTACAGCATTTCCGATATGGGTATCTTTGGGTTGCCTATTAGGTCTCCTAAGACCAACTGCTTATAATTGGGTCACTCCCAAATGGGTCGGTATTGGCCTTCCTCTTACAATGCTTGGTATGGGTATGACACTTACACTTGATGATCTTAGCAACGCTTTTGCTATGCCTAAAGAGGTGCTCTCTGGCTTTGTGCTCCAGTACTCGGTTTGTTCAACTCTCTCTCTCTCTAGCTGTTGTTCTTTTCTTTTTGTGTTTGTTTGTTTATGTCCAGTGTTCCCTTCAATCTTAACAGTGTTTTAAAGGAGCTTTATTCTTTAGTATTATATCGAGATTTGTTTGTTAGTTATTGCATTTCAATGAAAATCATCAGCATTATGGGACTATATTAGGTCTGTTGCTGTAATAATTTTTTTGAGCATTTATGTTTTAGTCCTTTCAAGTTTTCTTTTATCAAATCAACCGATCTAAATGAGTCATATTAACTAGAAAAAGGTAGATAGTGTGTTTTATGTTTTAGGGCTTTCAAGTCTGGTGAGATCAAATTCTTGCTACTTATATCGTTAGCTTCATGAAGAAGATATAAAACATATTGGCTTAGGATTTGGAAAGAAAGGCTTTTCTATCAAATTAAAAATGAAGTATTAAGTCACCATTGTTTTCCACAAAGCCGTTTCTGACTTTTGGAGTGTTTAGTGGATTACTCCTACCGTGGGCTGTCGAATACTCCTGCTACAGTGCATTAGCAAAGGTGCCTAAGAATGTACTTTATTTAGTAATGTAGAGCTGATGGTAAGGTCAAAACTGTTCATGATTTAATAAGTCGACACTTGTATGAAGATAGGTTTTCTAAGTTGTAATATTGTACTGTAAAAGTGCATTTTATGCCATTCTCATACAAATCTCAATTCTCATTTTGGAGAATCAATACTAGAAGTTCATCCTTTAAATGAAATCTGTCCATATACGGTCTGGACGTGCTCAGTTGCATCCCACCTCATGGAACTGTATAACTTGACTCATTTTCCATTTCTGAGTGTGTGGTTACTTGCGTTCCTTTCTGTCAATATCACTTTTTTTTTCCACCACAATGAATGATATTGTAAATTTTTTGAAAAGCACTAAAGTAATAGCTAATAAACCACTTCTAGGAGATTTTTCAGCTTTATATCAAATTCTGTTAACTGCTAATAGAGCATGGATGTGTGAATGGTTTGCAGGTGATGCCAATATCAGGGTTTCTAGTGAGCAAGCTATTGAATCTGCCATCTTACTATGCAGCTGGTCTCATATTGGTTGGTTGCTGCCCAGGCGGTATGCATATCTGTTAATTGTGTACTATTGATCCTTTTTCTTGCTTATTTTTATGACAAATATAGTTTATAATTTTTTTGGCTGCAGGAACAGCAAGTAACATTGTCACTTATATTGCCCGGTATGTGATTCTTACTGTTGTAATCATAATTATTTCTTTCTGTCTTTTTGTGCTTAATTACACTGGAACCAACAAATGTGACAATCCTTTTTGTTTTCCAGTGGAAATGTGGCGCTTTCAGTATTAATGACTGCAGCGAGCACTTTTGCATCTGTGGTTGGTAACTAGCCCTTCTCTCTTCTTATGTTCCCCTCTTTTACCTGGTAAAATTCAGTGCATTCAGCTAAATGCAATATTATGTGAAGAAATTCAAGGATGATGCTTTTCACTTATACATACTGCATCGACACCTCCTTTTAGCATTCATCTACTCACCTTTCTTTGTCCAGTTAAAATTTACAGGAGATCGATTTGTTTTCTCAAAAAGAATTTAAATTTTAGATTTATGAAATATGTACAATACAGTTTTCTTGTGTTCAGCTGTGATGTAGTTTGGAAGGAAGGAGTTTTTAATTTTTCTTATTTTTGCTAAAGTAATTTTACTGACAATCGGTCCATAAAATGCAAAACACCTCCTTTGGAGTTTGTTTGCCTTTTATGATTCCATAATAGTATTTTCTTTTCCCATGCTGTTTGCAGGTGATGACCCCATTTCTGACAGCTAAACTGGCTGGGCAATACGTTGCAGTACCCTTTGGAGTTTGTTTGCCTTTTATGATTCCATAATAGTATTTTCTTTTCCCTTGCCGTTTGCAGGTGATGACCCCATTTCTGACAGCTAAACTGGCTGGGCAATATGTTGCAGTAGATGCCACTGGACTCTTAGTGTCAACCATGCAGGTACATTTTCCTGCCCTGATCCTGTTTTGATGCCATTAACTTCAAGAGCAATTTTGTCATTTCCTGCTACAAAGACAGGTCGTGCTGCTTCCTGTACTTGTTGGTGCATTTCTAAATCAGTATTTCCAGAGCCTGGTTAAAATTGTATCTCCCTTGATGCCACCCATTGCTGTGGGAACTGTTGCTGTTCTGTGTGGAAACGCAATTGCCCAGAGTTCTTCTGCAATCCTTATGTCTGGCCGACAAGTGGTGCTTGCTGCATTTCTCCTTCATGCGTGTGGTTTTTTCTTTGGATATTTGCTTTCAAGAATGCTAGGGCTTGATGTGGCATCATCACGGACCATCTCGATTGAGGTTGGCATGCAGGTAGATAATTACTCTAGCTGGATTATTAAGGGATGCTTCTCTCCTGTTCTCTATTTGATGACTCATATGCTACACTTCACTGTACACGGTGGAGTAATCATATAGTAGTTTGTAGATTCCAATTCCAGGCAAAGTTTACAGTAGTCTTGTTGTGGCCGCCTGCTGTGAATGGTACTTTGGTGATTTTGGGAGCAGATCCTTGGATTGATGCTTTAATGGGGCCAGAATTTTACATTTGGCATGGAGGGGCTAAATATGTTTAAAAATCTATCCTTTTAGTTTAAAGGGAAAGAGGCAAATTCTCTATTCATGAGGAGGTCAAAATAAATCTCGCGCTGCATCAAAAGAGAGAAATTCTCAACTTTGGTGGGACCATGGCTCTTGGCCCCCTTGTGTCTAATGTCTATCACATTTAGAAGTTGATCTCTCCTATGCATTCCCATTTTCTATGAAGACAAATAATTCCACTTTTCCTGTTTTATCTTTCAGAACTCTGTGCTCGGTGTTGTTCTTGCTACAAAGCATTTTGGTAACCCGCTTACAGCAGTGCCGTGTGCTGTTTCTAGTGTCTGCCACTCAATCTTTGGTAGTGTCCTGGCCGGAATTTGGAGACGCAGTGTGCCTGCCCAGAATGATGATTGACATGACATCTAGAAACTCGATAAGCAGTAGCTAGTGACGTGGGCCTTTCATGGTTGATTTGAGAAATGTGGAATGCCATATTTTTCAGTAACATTATGATTACAAATTTTGAGATTTATTCTGTGTTTGAACTGTGGACTTTGCACTACAGACTTGTAATGTACCCCCATCTTGTTAGTATTTGGCATTTGAAATGTATCTAGCTTTTGTAATTTCAAAGTACAATATTGAGTTCAACGTAAGTTTTTATGAATTGACCTTATTGTGTGCATTGTAAAGAGCTTACAGAGCAGCAAGATGTTATGGGAGAGGGAAGGTAGGCCTGGATGAACAAATTTGTTGCCCACGAGTTGGTGTTCCAAGTGTTGGGGTTTAAGGTCACCATGAGCCGTAAACAATTATGCTTTTCTAGAGGTTTTAAGTTTGACTGCTATTGAAGGTTCATGAATGTTAATTTGATCTCAGAGAATCGGAAAATTAGTTATACAAGTTGGTCCGAATATATGAAAACAAGCATCGTATATAGAAGTTGGTCCGAATATATGAAAACAAGCATCGGAATGAAAATGCCTAGAGCACCCCCACAGATTAAATTACAAAGCTTATAAATAAAATAAGCAGATGCCCAAAATCGGAGAGAAGGATATAAATAAAATTGCCGGTGCTATGGGGACCAAAACGAGACCTTATTGATAGTTGGAGGGGCATGAAAATTTTAAAATTAAGTTGCCGCCACAAAGCTTTGAGAAACTGAAAAAACGAAAACAAAAAACCAGATTTTGATAGTGTTGTTCTTCCCTTCCCGGGCTCTCTTCCCTCCAAACCAAATTTGCCTTTAATAATTCAAAATTTTAACCACACAAAAGCCCTAAATCTCCGCCTCCATCTTTTTCTGCTTGCAAAATCCCAAAAAAACACAGAATCAACAATGGATACCAAATTCCAAGCCTTACCTCCTTTCAAAAGGCACACCCTCTTAGAACAGCAACAGCAACAAGAAAACGAAGAAAATGTGCCCTTCTCCTCGCAATTGCCGGCCAAGAAGCGAAAGGAGTCCCGGAACCCACTTCTTGCGGATGCTGATCCCAAAGGCACTACTAGTGCTGCGTACTGCTTGCCAACCAAGAAGAGGGTTTGGGCACTGCATCCTGATTTAGTTTCCGGTAAGCCTCTTTCGCCGCTAATCGATCTCAACGTTGAGTATATTCCTTCTTCTAATGAAGAAATTAAAGCAGATGAGGAAAACAAGAAAACCCCTCTTCCAATTATTAATAAGTCAATTGATAGTTTACAACAAGAGGAGAAAGTCACATTTCTTTATGAAAACAATCAACAAGAGTATAAGGAGGAAGAGGATGATGGTATTTTGTGTGCTATTTGTCAAAGCACAGATGGGGATCCAACAGATCCTATAGTGTTTTGTGACGGGTGCGATTTAATGGTTCACACTACTTGCTATGGCAATCCTTTAATAAAGGGTGTTCCTGATGGTGATTGGTTCTGTAGTCAGTGTTTGGCTTCTAAATCCGACAAAGAAACTAAGCCACCATCCTTATCTTGTTGCTTGTGTCCAATAAAGGGTGGTGCTTTGAAACCCACCGCAACAATTGGCCGTGATGAGTCATGGGCTCATATTGTGTGCGCACTTTTGATTCCTGAGGTGTTTTTTGAAGATCCAGATGGCCGTGAAGGAATTGTTTATTCTAAGGTTCCTAAAAGGAGATGGGAAGAGAAATGTTATGTTTGCAAGAGTAGAAAAGGGTGTGTTATTGACTGCTCTGAGCCTAAGTGTCCTCTGGCATTTCATGTTACTTGTGGGTTGAATGAGGATGTTTATATCGAGTATAAAGAAGGGAAGAAGAAGGAGACTATAGTTGCTGGCTTCTGCAAAAGACACACTGAATTATGGGATAAGGTAAAAAAAGAAAAAAAAAGCATTACGCGTTTCAATTCAAAATTTTGATTGGTAGAGAGATCTCATATTTCTATGGCTTTTTGATGGGTTCCCCCCCCTTTTTTTGCAGCAACAACAGACAGGGAAGTTCAAGATTGTTGCTAGAGAAGAGCACAGAAAATAATAAGCTCTAGGTGGGCTATTGAATGACATTGATGAGGGTTTGAGAATGTGCTAGTCTTTGATGAAAATTACATTTTTTTCTTTTTCCAATATTGTTAAGATAGCTATCTTGTTTAGATTTTAAGTTGGTAGTTTTGATTATTTGAGCTGATATGATTAATTTTACCCAGTGTGATGCACCTAATGGTCTAGTTGATTTCTTATGAATATCAATAATTTGTGACTAGCCATTAGCTCCTAAATTTCCTTCATTGAATTACTTAGTAATTTAAAGTTGAAACTACATCCTGAATGATATTTCCAATAAAGTCTAATATAGGTATTTGATCTTTAGTTGTTTTGATGTTTTAATGAGTTTAATATTTCAAGATTTTGTGTTTTGGTAGGATGGTAATTCGACCATCCTTTTAACTCGTTAGAAAAAATAACTATAAGAAATTTAGCTATAATTTTGTTTATGGTTCTAGTTTAAGTTTTGTAGTCATTGACAATCATGGTTATTTGTTGTAAGGCGTTTAGAATATTATATTTAGACATTCCAGTTTCATAGAAGGAAAAAACATTGAATCTGTATTCGTTTATGATGGTTGGTTTATTTTTTATTGTTATATCTAAAGCAATAAATGTTTTAGGGTTTTTTCAAAAGAGTTTGTTGATTTCAGGACTTTCTTTCTGAAATGCTTCTTTATTTGAAGTTTAGAATTGATTATTTTAGATAATTTTGATTTAACTTGTAGAGGTTGAAAAATGGTTATTGATTTGGAGTGTCATAAGCAATTAAGGTGGAAGATGAAACTTTAAGGTGGTTGAGATTGTTTTTGATAGCTTTAAGGAATTTTTTTTTGTTGTTTTGTAATGACATTTGACTAGTTTTGGTAACCTGTTATGGTTTGAAAACTAGATTTTTAAGTTTTTGATCAACAGACGTTGATGAAGTTTAATTGGAGTGACTAAAGATTTTTATATTTGTTTTTCTAGTCTGGTCAATTGCTTTCTAATGATGTTGAGGTTGATATTTGTAAATTTATTTTGCTAGATGATGTGTTTGGTATTGATGATAACATATTCATTTGGATTCAATTGTATTTGATCTAGAAAGGTCTGTTGGGAGGAGTAAGGTTTTATCTTTCTGGGATTGGGATTTATATTTACTGGTAAAAGCATAAAATATTGTCTTATAATGGATTTTGAAGATCAAGGGTATGAGAACCCATCCTTCAAGCATATTATAGTTATGGGTTTTGATATGTAGAATCATACTATGTAGGATGTTTTTATTTTTGAGGGATATAATAAGGTTTGGATAAGAGTTAAAGGAAACATGATCACTACATAAACTGGATTCCATGAGAATTATTAATAAATCTTTGAAATTTTAGAATCTAAAATCTCTAAGGATAACTAGGATGAAAGTATTCAGACCTTTTTTAGTAAGGGGTTAAATCCTAACTTGTACGAGATAAATATAAAT
>Ga0307515_10015576_pt1 | contig 13993 bp, 8 predicted proteins | sample 17_EM_MG_FD_194513 | JGI IMG/M metagenome (GOLD analysis project Ga0307515, IMG submission 194513) | Populus trichocarpa ectomycorrhiza microbial communities from riparian zone in the Pacific Northwest, United States - 17_EM | ecosystem: Host-associated > Plants > Roots > Unclassified | place... | reverse complement strand
CTTACAAAGATCGAGAGTTTTGTTGGTTTTTGGTGGTGCATTGACCAGGCGACCCAAACTTTTGACGACTGACTGTACTTGCATCGAAGGCTTCGTGTGGTGCATCTTGTGCACGAGGACCGACAAAGGTCGTATCTCGCTTTCGCTGTCGTACATTCTGAACAAGCCCTTTTTCGGGTAGTTATGGCCGCTCTAGTTGATTTTGTTAATCTAGGAAGAGGTCCCGGCGTTGCTAATGCATCGTCCTGCGCAGTATATGTTTCATGAGCGCTACGTATCTCTACAGTCACTCAGTTCCAGACATGTCCACTGGCTATTACAACCAGTTTTCCAAGCAACTCAAGGGGAAGGACCACATACCTCGCATTGGTACCTATCCCTAGTAACAGAGTAAGTGGTTCGTGCGGAACACCGAACTCAAAAATACGCGTATATCCCTTGAACCGTCAATTTTCGTCCTACGTTATCGATAAGAATTCAGCCAATTATGAGGCATAGATTCTTGGCCGCAATCCGAAACATGAAGCCGTTAATATTTAACTATCTCTTCGTAGAAGCTCTATCTAGGTTTAATCCTTAGTATTTAATCGATTAACATGAGGCTTCTAGTAAATAGATTTCGTTGAGGGCATAGTTGTGGTTAAACAGAGCTTTAAAATCTATATATTCTATATGGAAGTTCTGTGTTGTATGCACGGGCTATATCATTATCGATAACTCAGTACCCTGACGGTTCAAGGGATATGGATTTGATTAATAGATTTTGATAAACTATGCCTTCCAAACGTACCTCCAACAATCCAGATATTGTTGAGCCGACTCGATATAATATTCAACCAAATCGTATCTCAAGAAAAAACCCCTAAGCCCTGGCCGCTGCCTGATTCGGATCCTTTCTATCCCTTAACCCGTCAAAATGGGTTGTACGGTTATCGATAAGGGCTAGCCAATCAAACCAGCAGAATCAAGACGCGGTGCTCAGAAATATAAAAGCTAGTAATATTGCTTAATTATTATACAAAGGTGATATATAAACCTATTCTTTGGGGTTACGTCGCTTAATATAAGGTAACCAGCACTCGTCCTTTCTATAGAATAGTATTTAGCATACACCGCAGCCAAAGAGAGGCTTGGTGAGCCATAGTAGTCTTATTGTCAATATCCCTTAGCATGTTGAAAATTGGTCCTACGCTTATCGATAAGAAGTAGCCACTTAGATTAACTGAATTTAATACCGTGTTTTACCACTTATCCGGATACCCTAGTCCCTACGTATCTTCGTACGATTAATCCACTATAACGCTATAATTTAATTAAAAATCTATCTAGCTATTTCCTTAACCCTAGAATATCGACGAATTATGTGGCCTTATATATAATAGTTACTACACGTTAGGTGTCTGGATGACGGGGTGTCTGGATGAGTGGTGAAACACGTTACTCGTTGTTTTAATTCTGGTGTTCGTGCACGGGTATTCTTCTCTTAGGGGATACATAAGTGAACGTCAATAAAGCTAGATTAAAGCCCGATAGTCGCAGCTTATAGTAAAGTTGAGTGGATAAGGTTAGGATCCAATTGTGTTTATCATTGAAGTGTGAAGTGAATTTTAGGGGTAGTGCAATTTGGAATTAAAGTATCCCTTGACACGGCGGGTCCTGAGGAGCCTCTGCCTGACGACAAGCAAAATATATTCCCAGGACCGACATCGCTAGGCCGCAATACACCATAATCCCGCTTCGAAGATTGCTTAAAACCGGCCGTCCCTATGATACAAACATATTTTCACCCATACGTTTACAGTACCTCCATTTACTTCGCGATTCATTCCTAATTACACCCGACTTGCGGACCTCGGGGATGCTCCGTGTCTATTCCCATTCAACTGATGCAACACGGGTGACCTTTTGCTCACCCAATTCTTTGCAAACCGAGGGGGTGTCCAAGGTTCAGTAACGGGTAGCATCTTCGCCACTTGAGGGTGGTTATGCCTGGGTACTTCTTCCATCTCTGGTGTTTTCTGTGCTTGCTTAGTTTTCCTTGATGTTACTTCCCTAGCCGGCCTGATCCCCTTCATAATCTCTCTCAACTCTCGGTCATCAGTAGTGATCTGCGCTTTTAGATATGCTAGGCCAGTCGGAGACGTCGAAGCCTCGTCGATAGAAGTTATGACGGGCTGGCGTGGTGTGTATGTGTCCGCATACTTTTCAACTTGCGGTTCATCCACCGGAACAATAGTTGGATCTAGTCTCGCGTCATCCCCCTTCTCTAACAAAGCGACGATGTCCAGACTCTCCCCATGTGGTATCTTTTCTGGATGGCTTGGAGTGACGCAATCCATATCTACCTCTTTCCTCAGGACATGATCGATATCAACGGCAGAGAAATATGCACATGATTGAGGTAGTTCATTAATGCCCATCTGTTGGCTGAACATGGCCCGCGTCCACACATTTGCTACCTGCAATGCCATTGCTGCGCGATATTTGTCTTCCTCCTTTACTAGGTACCGGATTTCATCGTGCACAGTAATGGCCAGACGGGCGTCGAGGTTGAAGCGTTTTGTTAGATAATCCATGGAGACGATGAGAAGATGTAGGTAGTCGACTCCAGAGGATTGGATGGCCCAATTGATTCTCGACGTCATAAAACCACCTTTGGATAAGTAGCGGCGCATGAGCGCTTCTGTTATACCGGCACCAAGGACGGGCGTTCGGGGACTCTCTTGCTCAGCAAAGTCTTCAAGTTTATTGAAGACGAAGGACTCGGTTCCACCGCGCCAGAAAGGCCGTTCGTGGAGTGTCCTCCGCGTCGTCTTTTTTCCTTTAGTAGATTGGTAGAGATTTTGTGCCGTTTGAGAGGTTTGCGATTCGCTCAGGCCCGGGTTAAACTGACGGAGTAGAGTTGCTGCGAATTTTAGCCCCGCACCATAGATGCGGCCGTAGTTGAAGACTTTAGCGTCATTCCTAGAAATACCTAAAATCCGAGCGGTGCGAGAGTGCAAATCTGTCCCAGCGGCTTTGGTGCCTTCAAGCGTCATGAAACCAACGGCATTACCACCGTGGAGTTTAAACTGTGCATCACCTATAAGACTAGCAATCCAAAGCTCTTGGGAATCGACGTCGGCCCCAACGAAGCAATATCCCTTGGGGGCTCGGATCATGGATTTAAGCTCAGATCCAACGCGATTCGCCTTTGCATTACTGGCAGTTAGCCAGGTATTTTCGACTGCTCGCCTGGTAATAGTTCCCATTGGAATGACTTGAGGCAGGATAAATCCAACCTTATTCTTTGCAGATCCTGTTTTAGATTTGGTCAAGCCAGAAGTCTCATTCTGGTAAACGACCATTTGGGACATGATCCTGTCTCTGGAACTGATCCAGTAAGAACATGAAGCGTTCATTTCCAGAGCTTCTTTTGCGTAGGAATACTCAGAGGTAAGCTTTCCTTTCTCAAAGTATTGTAAGTATCCTTTTGCGAGTGGATTCCCGCATCTCGCACTGGGGCCATCTTTGTGAGGGACCTTGAAGTATTGATGCTTCCTGTCGTCTCGCAGGGAAAAATTTCCCTCTTCAGACATGTCGCATTCTCTCATGCTCTTGTCACTGTACATGAATGCCTCATCCATTGGGACCTGATATGTCCAACCATGCTTATCTGACCATACCAGAGGATGACCGTCCCAGGCTAGGCGAAGCAAAAGCGGTGCTACTCTCGTCCGAACCGTGAGGTTAATAGGTGCGTCATTCTTTACGAATAAATCTTTATACCATTGAGGCATTCCTGGCTTCTTCTGCCGAGCAGCCGGCCTTGGTGGGTCGTTCTTCTTCTTTCCCTTCACCATTTTGATTTCTTGACCAGACCAATCCAGCTGACTTAGCCAAGGGTCGTTCATGTACTTTTCTGGCTGATCCTTGATCTCTAATGCTTTTTCGGCGAGACTAATTAGCCGCTCCCTGACTGCGTGGGAAAGTTTGTGGTAAGTGGCCTCTGCATTTGCGAGGTAGGAGTCCCAAGTCTGATTCACAGGAAGAATCTCTGCTGATAAAAATCGCAGGGCTGCAAAGCTGACAGGATGAGGACATGTTTCCAGGAATAGAGGCAAGACCTTTTGGTAGACTCGATGGGTAATCTCGACATCAGCAGCACAATAATCCAGTAACTCACCTAGCCTTTCCCGAATGCCAGGCCGATCCAGTTCCCCAAAATATTCTCTTCGAGCTTTGTCAATAGTGATATTACAATGAAATTTGGCCACATCTCGAAGTGAATTAACCGCACTCCTTCCTATCCACAATTCCTCCTCTTCATCTGATATTGCTCCAGCTTCTAATAAAGCAGAGAGATCTGCGCTTCCATCCGAATTTGCAAACTTGTCTCTTAGTTCTCTGCTTTTACTGTGCTTCATCCACGACGGTCGTTGGCGCGAGCACATCCCGTTCGAAGCAACGTGTAATGACATTGTATCTATGAAGGAGTTTTTGGATTGTTGAATGTCATATTCTTCTGCTATTCGAGCTCTATCGTATCCAATGTTATGGCCTACCACTATCCTTGGCTGATTTGGGTCGCCTAAAGGAACCAGATGGCGATCTGTGTCCGACTCCCCAAGAAGCCAAGGTGATATCCAAGCATACCAAGCCGTAGGGCTGGCTGCGCATGCCATGCATGCGAAGGACGTCTCTTTCCACATAACCTCCGTGTCAAAGGTAAGCATAGATTCATCCGGTGCATCCACAGCTTCCGAAGTCCCGTCACTATTGTACTTCGTCCAACCGCTCTTTCTGACCCATTTCCGTGGTTTAGGGGGCGCATTTGCGCGGGCGTACTTTTTCGCCTGGCTCAAGTAGGGTTCTGCAGAATCCATGCCAAGCTTATAAAAATGTTCGTCCAATGTGGAACCTCGCAGTGTTGGGATATTGAACGCCACCGGTGGTGTCGAGTCCTGGTTCTTTCCTAGTAGATCATGGCGGTTAAGGTGGTCTTTGGAAAGCGCTACAAGTTCAAGCGGAGGCGAAGTCGCGTTGCTGGGAAATATCTGAGAATGTACATGGCTACTGAGTTGCTGTACTCCTATCTCATTAAATCGTGCTTTGGTGGGAACTAGCAAACAGTCAGCGTTGATCAGGTAGCGGATCCTGAGGATTGGTCGCACTTGATAGACTTCTATATTTCTTATCATCTCCCCCTTTCCTGCGCCTCATCGCGTCCACAGCAAGGCATCTTTGCTGGATATGGGATACAGGGATGCCTAGAGGTGTGGGAGCGCATCGAGGCCGAGAGACAAGCTTCACGGCAGATGTCCCTCGATGACTGCGCATTATAAGATTGGAAACCAGTCTCGTCACTGCATTTCGGCGAAGAAGGGTCGATGAGGGCAAGCTGGTGATGGTGGAGTTCTGCGTCATGGGCCCTGCGAATTCTTCAAAATCGCGAACTCTTGGCACACCCTATCGGTGTTTCGCGACTCTTCCCCGAAGGTGGCGGGCGTGCAGCACAACCCTACCCTGCCGAGTCGCAGAAGGGAGTGCAGGGCTTGCTTAGGTGACGATGTCGCTCCCTCCCGTGCTGTCACTTTCACATTCCTGAACCGGATCTACTCTTTCGCTTCTATGCTTTCTCTCCTTCACCATGTCTGATACTGATTCGGTTCAAGAGCAACCGTCTGCTGCCTTTTTCCGACGAGCCACTAGCCGCAACACCACGTCTCAGAACCCACCTCACTTCCACCACAGCACCAGTTATCAATCCACTTCACAATCTAGCTCTCAGCCAGGCACGCCTTCTACGCAGCACGATACCTTTTTTCAAGAAGCCTTCTCCGAGTACACACCAACGTCGTCTCAAACTCACTTCGACACCATCCTCAATCCCATAGAAACCAGCGGCGGCGACCGATACTTTTCGCCTCTGAGTTGGTCACCTCCACGTACACAACGCCTGCACTCGCCCACTCTCCCATCTGCTTCAGCCTTCAGACAACCCGCCATGTCATCCTCGCGCCTTCCGAACGGCTACGTGGATCTTACCCACGAGCCATCGTCACCCTCGTTACCGCATATTCACTCTCTTAGAAGAGCCTCCAAACGTACCGTTAATGTCCACCCTGGCCCAGAGTCGGCTGCAGGCCCCTCTACGAAGCGCATGAAACTAAACGATGAGACGGGTACTAGGGCAGCGGCTGCAGCGGCTAGTAATCCTGTTGAAGAGGTGGATTTGGTGGGCGACACAAATCAGCTACAGAGTGCTCTTCAGAAACAGCGTGTCGAGCAGGTGAAGGCGCAGGAAGGGCCCAGCGACAAGCCGCTGCGACTATCGACTCTTACCTGCGTAATCTGCATGGACACTCCTACAGATATCACTGCTACGTCATGTGGTAAGTTTTCTCTATAAAAGTTGGGACTGTAGTGATTTTCTAATACACGATCTAGGGCATCTTTTCTGCCATACCTGCCTCATGGAAGCTCTAATAGCTGGAGAAAACCGCTCTGCGCCTCACGAACCGAAGCGATCACAATGCCCCGTGTGCCGGAAATTTATTAACCGTGCTAAATCATCAGATATAATTCCCCTACTCATGAAAAAAGGACTAGCTACGCAGCCTAGGAAGCCTACAAACCCGAAAGTTGGCTGAACTGAGGAACTTTGGGATTGAATTCCCCAAAAACTGTTAGAGGCGACCTCAGAGCTGGGGTTTACCCCTCTGGTTCTGCTTTCACACTTTGGTATTTGGAAATATGACATTGATGAAGTGTCATTGCGGGAAGTCCGGCTGAGGAGATGCCATGAGAGATGGTTTGCGAGACTGGCTGCTTCTGTTTTATCATGATACCCTATTGTTGAATTTATGAATAATGGAACTGTTGGAATAGTGGTATGTTTAAAAGGGCTTTCGATATATGGCATGTATATAGAAAGGATTGCTCAATTCAAGGGTTATCTCCTGCGGGGAGCCTACTTAGAACTAAATACAAAGTTCCTAATTTTTCCTAAGACCTGCAGGTACGCGGCTCCGTCTCACTCTCAAAATTTTCTCGGATATGATGAAGGGATCTTAGCAAGCAGCAGAGGGCAGGCGACGGGTACTCTAATATTCATCTTATAAAATTTCTTCTTCACCGGGTAGAAAAGCGCAAATGCGTTAGAAGATATTTGTTATACTTGACTTGGCCATAATCTGTCCTGACTACGCAAGGCAGATATTAGTCGTTTCAACCTCATCCTAAACATGCTTCCTCACCCTTTCCCTCGCTGTTTGTTTTCTTGCTTAGTACGGGCATCTTAAACCATTTCCGCTATTGTAGGGCGGGAATCTCGATTCTACACTTACACATTACTTGGTATTACCTATCGTGCTACGGAGCGGCCGCTCTCTTCATACCTCTACTCTTGACCCGATACGTTATCGGCCTAGTGACACTGAACGCTTGAAGGTATTAACGTCGTCATCATAGTGCGTGTTGAGTGACATAGACACTTATATGAATCACATGTACGGTAAACAGTGGCGATTTGTCATTCGTAGAGCTTGGTTAATCGGTGTTCACCGGGTGATCCATGGTTGCTGCGTTAGAGCGAGGTGTTTTTCGGTGCAATGACCGGTTCAAACTATGATGCGGTATTGCCAGAAGAGAAAAGATGGGAAATCCAAAATGCTAACGAGGTGGCGAAGATTACAAATCCGAATATTGACTTAAGAAGTGAGTGAAGAAAGGTAATCTGTTAAGCATTTTCATTACCTTGGAAACTGTCATAGAAAGAAATACAACAGTTGTAAATTGCCTCACTAGCCGATCCGGATGAGCGTTTAAATTTGTGTTGCCTCAAAAGAATAACGCACTGCTCAACTGTCTCAGTCAAATGAAATTTCTGAGGTAGATGAAATAGCTAGTGGAAGGAGACGAAAGGGTAACGAAAAGTCTCAGAAGTTGATCGTAGACCCACCCATTGAGCGAGTCGCCGTGTCATGCTAGTATCAATAGCCGCAGGAAAAGCCATGTAAAAACAACTAACGCCTGCCCGGGGGTGCAGCAGAGATTCAATGAGGACAGTTCTGTAATGGAATTGTCACTCCTTTTGAGAAGTCGGCGGTATTAAGAACCCGTGCCGAGTACATAATGCAAAATTGCGGATAGCGGCTTGACGCCACTACATCGTCATGCATATAGGAACGGGGACTGCGTACCCAAGCCAAGATTAATCGGCGTTTCGCTGTTCCCGACATGGCTGGGTAGGTTGATCTGATAGAGCCTAGCATCTCGAAGTATCGGATTTGAGGGGACGGTGGCAAGGCCGGAGCTGGGTCTCCAAAAATTCCCGACAAGCTCACGTTTTACCTTCGCCTGTTGTGAGGACAACGCTCGTCATTCCATTCTTCAAATAGAAATGACCGTGGTAACACAAGCCAAGTGAAGCCAAGATGAGAGACATCAAACAAGCTTCGCGAAAGCAGGAACAGTGCACGGCGACGCAGAAGAAAGTGAGACATGAAGCGGAAGGTGGATCAAGGCAATCTCTTGAGGGACCTGAGAAGCTGGAAGACGCGGCCCTACTTGATGTCTTTGCATTCTCCGAGAACCAAGGTTGACGCTTGAAACACGAAAGGAAGATCTTCGTGGCGTTCTTGATCTACCACCCTGACGCATCCGGTTGAAAGCGCGTGTTGATCACGCTAATCAAAATGCGTAGATTTATACCCAAAAAGAAATAAAAATATGTTGAAATGGCCGTGCGTATTACTTCAAAAGGTATAAACTCTGCCGTTTGATCACTAGTATCAACGCGCTTTCAACCGGATGTGGTATACAAAAGCCGGAAAAAGAAATCATGATAGGAGCAAGACTTGGATGAATTTCTATTCACGGATAACGACGGTGCCAGAGAACTGGAAGAATCGCCGGGGACAAGCCAGTGCTTTAGGATGCGGCTGAGATGCAGTTGAGAAAGCGTGTTTCGCAAATTTCCTTACACTAGTTGGACTAATTTAGGAGGCCTGCAGAGAGCACGAATACGGCTTAGAGGATGCTAGTTTGGGCGAGAGGCTGGCGCCGAGCCTTAATATTATTTAAGGGTTCAAATCGTGTAATAAGCCTATCTTACGTCGAGCATCTTTGTGGTAACAAAACGACGATCGTGACATCTCGCAAATTGGTGACCTTAAGGAAAATGAGGGCGAGAAGAAGGACGTCATGGCTTGATCGATCGCGACGATCACTAAGTAACTTTACCTGATATAGGTGCGTAAGCGAGGTAACGCAGGCTTCAAATAATTGCCTTATTTTATGAAGTATTTTAAGCCTACGTTATGCATGTGTATGGGTCCCCTGTAGAGAGGCTTTATATGAACGGTTTTATGCGGATCTACAAGCCAGGGTGTATGCGACGGCGTCAAGCTACTTGGTGTTGATCAAGGCTCAATTGACGGCTTCAAACTTCTAGATTGAGCGACTTTACGAAGTTCACAAGGATTGCGAAATCCATGTAGAGATGCTGTGATGGGGCTGGAAGCGAGGCCCGGCGAATTGGACGTTGGTAGTTTTCGGAAGTGGAGCGGGGAAATTCCGTGTCGTTAACGCCAGAAAGCCTTTGGTACCCGAAAGCGTGCCTCCTACCAGCCTGCCGAGCACCATCGCTTGTTGTTTCCATGGGGCTTGATCTTGCGTCGCAGCCGCCGGAGGAACTTAATATATAGCGCTATATGTCCGCACGCCGACCCAATAAAGCGCTTACTACCCATGCGACATCCCTTGATTATCTTAGGTCGATATGCAGTGCGCGTCACCATTACCCGGAATATGTCTTACTTCCAGCCTGACCAAGTTACTGCTTGCATGTTCCTTCACGAAGGCCAACCAGACTTTTCGTATGCATGCCGTCACTACCTTCGTCTTCACCATGGTACGAGTATGGTAGTACATTTCCCTGCATATAGAAAATTTTATAGACGGATCTGAATATATCTTGTATCTTAGGTCAGGTATACCAGCCGTCTCCGCAGCCATTGTCCAGCCTTAGCACACCATGTTGGCTTTCCGATCCCGGTAATCGGATCGCTCTGCGGCTCGCTAAACCAAGATGCGCCGGGAACTAAGATCCTGGTCCTATGGATGCTCCTGCAAATATTTATTTTGCGCAGCAGAACGTCTGTGACTTCATGGGGTTCCGATGAGTACGTCGCAGACCCAGAGGCTTGTTTTGGTCAGTTGGATCTGCAGTGACCTTGTTTGCCATCACATTGGCTATGCAGAAACCAATGACAACTGACCTCCCCATGGCCCCTGTGTTTACCGCTTTGTGTGGATCCCGACAAATCCAAGCAAGCATTCAACGTTCGGTATTTCGTAAATGGCATGCACCGATGGAGACTGGCATAGCGGAGTCCGGGCGCTCAGAGTTTGTATAAGTACTCTCGTACTCATTCTTGGTCGATATCGCATAAGATGTTTTGAGCCATTTGGTACCATCTTGCTCTAAACTGCCAAGAATTTTTCGCTTTTCACTTGTCATTCTTTATCATTATGTCTTCCGGAGCATTCGGGAAGAGTTTAACTCTAGCTGCTGCGTTTGCCACATTAGTTCTTGCAGCACCCACACCATTAGCACCACGAAACAACTTGGGTTGGGTTAGCCCAGAATACTATTGGATTTTCCAGTACCCGCTACCAATTCCGCCTATCAAAACCATTACAACGTAAGTAGGGAAACTCGCTATGGTTACATCAGAGTTGACTCGAGTTCGCTAGGACGTGGACAAACTCGTCTACAGGAGCAGTTATTGATTTTTATGAGGTTTCTATTCAGTCCTTCGAACAGCAAATTTACCCGAATCTGCCGAAGACTAAACTCGTTGGATACGATGGAATGTCTCCAGGACCAACTTTCGAGATGCAGAAGGGTATCGGTAAGATGAGTCCCGATGTCTGCTAGCTTAGGACCGCGGTTGTTAAATGAAGCCATCTGGGGTGACATGCATGCAGAGGCTGTAGCCCGATTCAGCAATAACTCTCCAAGAGAGACCTCGGTTCATGTGCACGGCCAATACAGTAAGCGTTCAACCTGCTACCTTCCACATACCCTTACGCTGACTAATTGCTAAGGCCGATCACCATTTGATGGCTGGGCAGCGGATACAAGTCAACCTGGACAATACAAAGTATTTCATCCGTGTCAATACGATACTGCATACATTAATATATTATAGGACTATTACTATCCTAATGGGCAGAACGCTCGCACCCTCTGGTACCATGTAAGGAACCCAGATTCTACAAATGCAATGCGTATCTATATCAGTGTGCTTTAGGTTGCAGCGTTGCATGAACATATTCCTTTTCAACAAATTCCGTGCTAATCTAAACAGGATCATGCAGAATTCATAACTGCTGAGAATGTATATGAAGGATTGGCTGGTTTCTACATCATCAATGATTCTGAAGAAGGTTCATTTGGGCTCCCATCCGGAAGCTATGATATTCCACTTGCTTTATCATCAAAACAGTATGACAATAATGGCCAACTCGTGTTTGATATGAATGACAACAACGGGTTTTGGGGGGATATTATCCATGTGTAAGCGAGCTCAAGTGCCCATTTAGCCGATCCATTGCATTCCTTGCTAAAAAACGAATAGTAATGGGCAGCCATGGCCATACCTTTGCGTGGAACCCCGCAAGTACCGCCTCCGACTCCTGGATGCTTCCGTCAGTCGTAGTAAGTTTGGGTTTGCTCACTCGATTCTGTAAATGCTAAAATCTTCACTTAGCATATGCCCTTTATTTCGAAAGCGATGACGGCAGTGATATTTCCTTCAACGTTGTGGCGTCAGACAGTGGTACGCGTATCTAAACATGCTCATTACCATTTGTGACGTACATTATTTTAACATCGGGTAGGATTCCTAAGCCACCCGGTCGAAACGAGCACTTTAAACCTTGCTATGGGTGAAAGATATGAGATAGTTTTCGACTTCTCGTCCTTCTCAGGCAAAAACGTTACCCTGAGAAATACTCAAGGCGTTGGACAGAATATCGACTATGCAGCTACAGACAAAGTCATGCAATTTGTGGTTGGTAACACTGTCTCCAGCAAGAACAATAATGGAGACCTGCCCTCGACACTTCGAGTAGTACCTTTTCCTCCAGATAAAACCGAGGCAGATAAAGATTTTGAGTTTGCGCGTGTTGGGGATGAGTGGAAGATTAATGGAGTGGGCTTTGCTGATATCAATGCCCGCATTCTGACCAAACCTCCTCGTGGTGCTGTAGAGATCTGGAATCTAAAGAATGGCGCTGGCGGAGGGGTTCACCCTGTGCACATTCATCTCATCGACTTCGAGATTCTTACCCGAAACGGAGATAGTGGCTCAGTTCTCCCGTATGAAGCTGCTGGCTTGAAAGATGTTGTCTATCTAGGCCCCGGACAGTATGTTGCGCTAAAGAAACGCTTCAAAGAAATCATGCTTATCATCTTTAGGTCTATTCAAGTTATTGCTCGGTATGCGCCCTGGGACGGCGTTTACATGTTCCATTGCCACGACCTCGTTCACGAGGATCATGAGTAAGGCTTTACCCAAACGCAATATGTATCCAGAGGCCGTAGCTGACGTTCCATAGTATGCTGGTTGGCTTCAACGTAACCTCTCTAGCGAAGTGGGGCTACCCGCCGTCTACTCACTTTATCAATCCTATGGAGCCCGAGTTCGCACCTAAAGCCATTACAGCTAGCGATTTCACCCAAGATGCTATAGAGCGGAAACTTGCGTGGTTTTACAGCACTGATGCTTATGGCCATGGTGAGGAAGATGCCGCTAGTCCAAGCTTTGCAACCCTAACCAGGAACAAGCGATGAAGTAACCGCACGAAATACCATAAACCCTAATGTTTTAGCCTTAATGCATGCTAGCCTTTCCATATGCTCTTGGAGTGGCTTGTTGTGGAGTTACGGGATGACCGTACCTGTGCGTACAGGTCGGCGCGACCACGCTAAAATGTCGGCCCGATAGGCGAAACTTCCGCCTACCACACCAAACCCCACCCTGCCTCTCTCAATTTGACCTTACCTTCTATCTTATCTTTTCTTATATATATATATCTTGGATCTATTATAAAAATATTTTTTAATATAATAATTATTACCTTAAAGAGCTATATAAGCTATTTATAGCCTATTTTATAGTAATTTTAATAGTTTAAGCTATTTATAAAGCCTATTTAAAACAAAAATCCTATAAAGGTAAATAATAAGTTTTTTTTCTAATATATTTAAAATATGTTTCTAATACGTTTAGAATATATTTATAACCAGTTATAAACCTATTTTAGCTATATATAATTAAAATATATTAAAAATTATTATTAAATATAATTTTAGTAGTTTAAGCTGCTTTATTATAACTAAAAACTATATATCTTTATATATATTATTATTATTCATTGTTTAACGTCCGATTTAGATCTCTATTAGGCCCACGCGGACTACTCCTTATTTACATATAGGGAGAAAACTCCATTTAAGAAAACCCCGTAATCTATCTCTCTATCTTTAAGGACTCGCCTATAAGGCGCCTACGAGGCGCCTACGAGTTACCTATAGTGCTCTACTACCTTACTTTTTAACCTTTTTAGGAACTACTGCTGCCGTAATAAGCCTACGGATGCGTTAGTATTGCAAACTTTACTCTACTACTGTAGAGTCATTAGGGGGCACCTATTACTTACCCCTTTACCTTCTATTACTATTTCTTTTATAACCCGGAAATAGTTTAGTATATTTTAGCTAATAAGCTACTAGGTAACCGCCTTAAGACCTTTCTATATTAAGAGTAGTATATTATAGTTTTCTATACTAGTTACTAAGAGTATTGCCTCTTAGTTAGTGTATAAGGGGTAGAGAAGTATTACGTACTTTAATGTCTGTCTTAGCCATCTATATTTATATCTTAGGCTACCTATTAAGATACCTACCTAATAGAGCCAATCTTTTAGTCCTATTATTCCT
>Ga0307515_10015575_pt1 | contig 13993 bp, 9 predicted proteins | sample 17_EM_MG_FD_194513 | JGI IMG/M metagenome (GOLD analysis project Ga0307515, IMG submission 194513) | Populus trichocarpa ectomycorrhiza microbial communities from riparian zone in the Pacific Northwest, United States - 17_EM | ecosystem: Host-associated > Plants > Roots > Unclassified | place... | reverse complement strand
ACCTCTAAGGTTTGTTGTACTAAAGATTTCATCCATATTCTTAATTTGCTAATGGTTTGATGTGTTATGCTATCATGGTTTGCCTATAGTATTTCTAACTTCGATGTTAGTAAATTTCAGGTTAATATTCCTGACTCTAGTGTTTGTAATATTGAAATTGATATTTTTTATTCCGACCTCAGTAAATACCAGCATTGATATTTCTGACTCTGGTGTCAGTAAATACCAGAGTTGATATTTCTAACTCTAGTGTTAGTAAATACCGAAAGTCAATACTCGTCGTCAATCCACTTACATCAAACAATCTTGGGTTGAGTTCTAAAATGGATATTGGACCCAAAAATGGCAACAATAAACATTAGGCCCACATGAAAAGGATTTGGTTCTTTTATTCAAAGATCTTATCAATGTTTATTTAAAAAGGTTTTTTTTTTATATGTTGGCCCAATGAGCCATTTTATTTGGATCAAGCTTTTAATGGGCTTGATAAACTTATTATCAAGCCATGCCAAAAACACAAATATTTTTTTTTATGTTAAAACATATAAAATGAATTTTTTTATGCTAAATATAATATTTTACAAAAAAAAATAAATTATACAAAAGATATAGTTTTTAGGCTTTTTTTTTTTTGCTTGGCCATAATGCAAATTTTTCAATGATTAATATTTTTTGGAATTTTTTTTGTTCTTCACTTTAACACTTACTAAAAATAAAATCATGCATCACACACACACACATACACACACACACACACAAAACCATCCTTTTTACTAATTCACTTACACACACTTACAATTACTCATATACAATTGCACAATAACAAATACAAAATCATCCAGAGTTCATATAACACCTTCAAGAAAGGTCTGAATGGTCAAGATGAGCTATTGGAATTCAATGAGACTGTTGAAATAATAGTGGTGCATAAAGATCACATGTCGTCATGGCTAGGGGCGCATGAACCGATGCTCTAGTGACTAGAGAAGATGATGGTTGACTAGATTGGGCTGCTCTCCTTCTCCTTATCACTCTTATACCAATGATGAGTGTTACCTATTGCATTCAAATATAATAAAATCCCTAAACACAATCAATTTATTATTTATTTTCCCCTTTTTAGATCTGATTCTCTTTGCCATGGCTAGGCCAATTTTGTTTCTTCTTTTTCAACTGTTGTAAAGAGAGGGCAACTTTCATAACCTAATTTTAAAAGTGGTTGAAATTAGATTATGACAGTTGCCCTCTTTTAATTACAAATAATTCCTTTTTTAAAAGTGGTCTAATTGTTCCAAGTGACTTGCCTGTTATGTGAAAAATACAAAGATTTTTTAAAACTTGTCTAGTTGTTCCACACAACGTACTCATTGTGAAATACATTAAAGTGATTTCAACAATGGTCTTATTTTCCAGGTGATTTACCCGTTTATGAAATACATGAAAGTGATTTCAACATTGAACATTGGTCTTATTGTAATGGGTGATCTCCCCCATTATGAAATATATGAAAGTGATTTCAACAATGATCTTATTTTCCAGGTGATCTACTCGTTCGTGAAAAAGAATGAAAGTTTTTCAACATTGATCTCGTTGTAATGAATGACCTACCCAACTGTGAAAAATATCAGGATTTTTCAAGTGGTCTAATTCTTGTAGGCAACTTACCTAGGTGAAAAATACAAATATTGTTCATGATTGGTCTCATTTTTCCAAGTGACCTCTCGTTTGTGAAAAACATGAAAGTTTTTTAATATTGATCTCATTGTAATGGGTGACTTACTGATAGATGAAAAATACAAAGATTTTGCAGGTTGATTTAATTTTTATGGGCGACTTGCCTAAGTGAAAAATACAAAAAATTCTCAAAAAGTGAAAAAATTTCAGAAGTATTTTCAAATTTGGCCATTTCAAGGTGGCTTGCCTTTTGATAGATCCTATCGAGAATTTCTTTTGTAAACTTTGCAAAACACATTGTTCAATGCTTTGGAGTTAGATGATATGCATGTATATTTACCTAATTTGAGATATATGCTCCCATTTCTTCTCAATCTTTTTGTTGATTGATTGGTGAGGTCTTGCTATTTCTCATTTGAGTCCTCTTGATCGTTTGGCTTTTAACCTCCTCGAGTTGACCCATGTAGGTCTTTTCTAGAATATTTATAATTCTACACAACTCAGCCTTTATGGTGCCCATCACAACCCATTTACTTGCAGGAAGTTATTTGTCTTGTTGATCAATTTGAGAGGATCATTCATTACTTTCTTGTCTCACTACTAAAAACATTCAATGTCACTTATTGTCTTGAATGATTCAAATTGCCTCTTGTAAACAACAATGCCCCCTTGTCTCACTGTTGGAATTGTTCTCTTCCTCGCTACTTTGAAGATATCAAATCACTTTTTTAAATACAACATTGTCCCCTTGTCTTGACTATTGCCTCTAATTGTATTTTGTTAATGATTCGGACAAATGATGGTTTTGACTAACCCTTCTCTCTCTCTTTTTTTTTTTTTGCTGGGTTTCATTGAAGAAATCTTTATCCAGAATGAATTTAGAAATCTTTATCTTACATTTTGAAAATGAAAATTGTTTCGATGTGAGCTTAAAATAATTTGCTTTTGAAATCTTACAACTCCCTAAGAATTGTTTTGAAAATGGATGATTTGTTCTATTGTCAACGAGAATGAAATTGGTGCAGGTACATGATAAGATGACCTTCTATTTTTGTGAGTTTCAAAGCAAAAGGCTTGAGCAAAAGCTCGAGGTTTTGTTTGAGACAAATTATCTCTTTTTGTTCGCCATGTCATGACTTTTATGAAAAAGTCTTTTACATTTTGAGAGCGTCGTTTATTGGTCCAAGTTGTTTGCTTACTTGATTAGAAAAGATTTTTAAAGGCATGTAATATAGGTTATGGCTCTTGGCTATGAAAGAAAGGGATTTATAAGGCTCATAATGTTTCAAGGTTTTAAAGACTCAGGATCACTATCATTTTCTTAACTCATTGTGTCTTTCAATCTTTTTTTCTTTTGCCATTTTTATTTGATATGCCTTTTTTTATTATTTTGGTAGGGCATCCTCATTTTATTTTGACTATCACTTTTGCTTTTGATATAGGCATGCGCCCCCTAGCATTTAAGTCTCCTGAGCTCTTTTTTCTTTTAGCTTTCTCACAGCATTTCATCAATTATTGATCATTAAAATTTCACTTTCCCCTAGTGCGAGGTGTGATATTAGTCAGGATTTTTCATCAAAGAAAATTTATTCAGTCTTAAAAGAGAACCACAAAGGATGTATTCATTTTAGAATATGAAAAGGATAACAAAGATGATCTTTTCTTATTTCAAGTACAAGTAGTTAAAACCAATAAACTTTGACCTCGTTTAGTGTAATGGTTTGGACTTTGCAAAGATATGTGTTTCATAAGTCTATGAACAACAAATCCACTACATATCATTATGCATACATTTAAAACATAGCTTAAAAGACATAGTGTGAAGGTGATTGTTCATTTTACAATTCATATATTCTAGTTTAGAATTTGGTCACCTCAATAAGAGAGTTCTTTGATTCATCTGTCATTTTATAAATAGAATGTCAAATGTTATTTTAAACAAACATTGAATATTTCTAAGCAAGTTTAAATTTTTAAAATTCCACTGGGAAAAGATTTTCGGTAAAAGAAATGAGTTGGGTCTATAAGATCATGCAAGACTACAAAGATGTATTTGTAGGTTTTTTGGTATCGACAAGCATGAAAGAAATGAAAGATATGGAAAGAGAATTCTTGGTCAGAACTTTGTTTTATTGATTTGATGAAAACTTATACATGATGAATAATATTTCTTTTACAAAATCAGAGTTTACAGGCCTAATCAAATCTTCCCCATCCATTTTTGTCATTAATAATGCTCCTCTTGAGAATGCCTTCTTCACTATATACGAACCTTCATAATTTAGAGCCCATTTACTATGGTTTTCATCAGGTAGTGGTAGAATTTTTATTAACATGTGATCTCCTTCCTTGAACTCCCTTGGTTAGACTTTTTGTCATATGTTTTAACCATCTTTTTTTGGCAAAATGCAGCTAATCTCTTCTTACTGATTATGTTTAGTTGCTCATATCATATTTTAGCTTATTCAACCTTCTTAAGCTTATATTATATGGGAACCCTTAGAGAGGGAATCTCCACTTCTAAAGGCATCATTGCCTTCATCCCATAAACTAGTGAATAAGGTGTAGCCCCAGTTGATGGTGTAACCCCAGTTGATGTCCTTACAACTATTTGATATACATAGAGAGCATAAGGAAGCCATTCATGCTAGTCTTTGTAGGTAACCATCATTTTCTAAACAATCTTCTTAATCTTGTTATTAACAGCTTCAACAACGCCATTCATCTTTGGTCTGTAGGGGGATGAATTAGAATGCTTGATTTTCCACTTAGCACATAATTTTACGATCATCTTTCCACTAAAGTATTAGGCATTATCGGTCACTATTTTTTCAGGTAAACCATACCTACAAATTAGATCTCTCTCAATGAATTACTTGACCACTTTCTAAGTCACATGGGCATAGAAGCAGGCTTTTATCTATTTTGTGAAGTAATCAATTACTACAAGGATAAACTGATGTACGTTGCTAACTTATAGATTAATCGGCCCAATCACATCTACTCCTCACATTGTGAATGGCTAGGGTGATACCATGTTTAATAAAGGCGTTGAGGTGCATTGATCTTGTCACTATACACTTGACATTTATAATATTTTTAAACAAATTCTATGCAATCTTTCTCTATAGTCATCCAAAAATACCTAGCTCTTTGCATTTGCCTAGTCACCACGTGTCCATTCACATATGTGGTGTAGATTCCTATGTGTACTTCTCGCAAGGCTTTATTGGCTTTTGACTCGTTCATACATTTTAGTAAAGTCTCATCAAATGACCTTTTGTATAAGATTTCCCCATCTATATAGTACTCTATTGCCATTCTCCTCGAGGTTTTCTTATCCACATTTGTTGCTCCTAAGAGATATTCTCGATATTGGATGAATCTCTTTATTTCTGTATACCAAGGGTTGCCATCTCTTTCCTCTTATACTAAACAACAATAAGCAGGAGAGCTCCTAATCTTAATGCATAATCCTCAATGGTATTATCAGCTATCAGCAATTGCACTTCCTTTCATATATTTTCTTGTCATGTAGATGATATCATATTCAACTAACAACATTTTTCATTTGGCTATTCTTCTTGACATGTAAGACTTTTCAAAAATATCTTTTAGAGGATCCACATTTGAGATTAACCAAGTGGTGTAGTACAATAAGTATTGTTAAAGCCTCTTTGCACTTTATACCAAACTACAACACAACTTCTTTATCATATTGTAGCGAGATTCACACTCAGTGAATTTCTTACAAAGGTAATATATAGCCTGCTCCTTCCTTCCAGACTCATCATGTTGTCCAAACACGCAACCCATAGCTAATTCAGTCACTATTAAATATAAGATGAAAGGCTTTCCACGCACGGTTTGTACCAATAAATATAGCTTTTGCAAATACTATTTAATCTTATCAAAGTCATCCTGGTAGTCTTAATCCCATACCCCCAATATTTTTTTTCAGTGTAATCGAAAGATTGGTTCATAAATAGCTATAAGTTGTGAAATTAATCGAGCAATATAGTTTAAGCACCCCAAAAAGCTTTGAACTTCCTTTTCAGTAGCTTATATGGCCTTTACTTTATCAGGGTCTACTTCTATGTCATTATTACTTACCACAAACACTAGTAGCTTCCTCGATTTCACCCCAAATGTGCATTTTATAAGAATTAATTTCAACTGGTATTTCCTTAACCTTTTGAACAATTTCTTCAGAGTTTAGATATGATTTTCTTCTTTTTTAGACTTAGTGATCATATCATCCATGTACACCTCAATTTCTTTATACATCAAGTCATGAAAAAATGTCACCATTCTTTGATAACTTGCTCCAGCATTCTTTAACCTAAATGACATCACTTTATAGTAGAAAGTTTTCTATAGAGTGATAAATGTAGTCTTCTCCTTATCCTGCTCGGCCATTTTAATATGATTATACCTATAGAAACCATACATGAAAGAGTATGTAGAACTCTTAGCAGTATTATCCACAAGAACATCTATATGGGGTAAAGAAAAATCACCCTTCGAGCTTGCTTTATTCAAATCTTTAAAGTCCACATATATCTTGATCTTATTGTCCTTTTGGGTATTGTTATAATGTTGGACACTAATTAAGGGTATTTGACTACTTCAAGGAATCCAACATCCTATTGTTTTTTTTTTACTTCTTCCTTAACCTTGATCAATATATCAGGTCTTATCCTCCATAACTTTCGTTTGATCAGCTTACAACCTTCTATCAATAGTAACTCACGTACTATAATCTCAGTATCTAAATTAGGTATGTCAACATATGACCAGGCAAAAACATCAATATATTCTGGTAAAAAAGCAACCAACTCATTTCTCATATTAGCGGTGATTAGCATACTAATTTTCATTTCTCTTTTATCTTGCTTAGTGCCTACATTTATCAATTCTAGTCTTCTTTTGCAAGCTCCCATGTATACTCAAATTGTTCTACTAGCTTTGTTAACTCTTTGATGTCTTCCTTCTCAGATCCTTTCTCATCTATTGCAATTATAGTTTTTTTTTTTTATCAAACTTAGGTCAATTATTCTCAATGTAATGGGTTTATGAGTTTATTGACGATCCGCTTTCATATTTTCTGAAAGCGAAAAGTGTTTTGGTTATGAGTGTATTATTTATATTTGGGGAAATAAATAGGCAAAATAAAAAGGCATAATTGAAAGAAAAATGCATGATCTCATTAAAATTTTAAAAGAGAAAAGGCTGAACAACAAAGCCTTATTGCCAAGATCTTGAGCCATGATTATTGGTAAGGTACATTATTCAATCAAAACAAAAGTATATAGATAAAGCATATTATTACTTTTTGAAAACAATTCGGACTTCCTAGATCTCCCAATTGTTCAACTCTTCCCCATCAACCAATTTTACTTCCTGGATCTCCTAATTGTTCAACTTTTCCCCATAAACCAGCTTTCTCATAAATTCAGATGGGACATCTTCTAAAGTGTCAATGGTCAGTTGAGGCAATAGTTCATTAGGATTCTCTCTAGCCTCAAGGTCTTCTTTATGGTCTTCTTCTTTAAATCCTTCAAGATAGTTGATAGTAGCACCATTGAGTTCCTTTCTCAAACTTTCCAACTCATCTTCAACCTTTATTATATGTGCAAATCAGGGAAATATTATGTGAATAGGTGGGATCTCGATCCCGTCTTTATTGGGCATATTTCTTTCAATCTGGGTTAATCTCTTTTCTTTTTTAATATCGGCTTTTTTTATAATATATCCTTCTTGGCTTAAAACCTAAGTTAAACCTCTGATCAATACACTTCATTTTCATCATATTAATCCTCTCAGGAATTCCTATGGTCGAGTTATATTAGAATGACAACCCATGTTTCAAAAAGCTTTTAGCAATTATTTTTGTGGCCTCAAAAATTTATGGCTTTCTTCAGACCTTATTTCCAGGTGCCCATTAGGCATTTACAACCTCAAATGCATGGAGATTTTCATCCCCACTTTTTTCAACTTCAATGTAAGGGACTGATACATTTCTTATTATAAACAAAGCCTCTTTAACTTTTATGGTCACCAAATTCCCATTTATGATAAACTTGGGCTACATATATCCAAGGTCTTCCTAACAACATGTTATATGAGAGATGAATATCCATCACCTGCAATGTCACTTGGAATGGTTGAGGGCCAATGATTAGTTCAACATCAATATTCCCAATAATTGGCCTAGGTTACCCATCATATGCTCTGGTAGTCATGGTACTCAGTTTTATATGAGAGACATCAATAAACATCTTATCAAGCACATGCCTTGACAATATATTTAGAGCAGAACCATTATCTATGAGCATTTTAGCAATCACGCAATCCTTTCACTTTATCGTGATACATAGTGGTTTGTTATGATTGGTCCCTTCATGATCAAGCTCATCATTAGTAAAGTAAAGGTAGTTGGTGGCCTAAATCTTTTCCACCAAATGTTCTATAAAATCATGTATGATGTTTTGAGGAATATATGCCTCATTAAGAACTTTCTGAAGAGCGTTCCTATACAATTTTGAACTTAGAACTAATAATAACAAAGAAATCCTAGCGAGTGTTTTCTTTAATTGATCCACCATGCTATATTAATCATGCTTCACTAACTTCAAAAACTCACTAGCCTCTTCATCGCTTACTATCTTATTAACCTCATCCATCTTTGTCAACTCTACCGCATTCTTTCCTTTGGCTTTCTTATGATTTTCATCTCTTCAGTAGTAAAACATCTCCCATTTCGAGTTAGCCCTTTTATTTCAACATGAAAAATAGAGGCAGGATTCTTATTATGAAAGGAATACCTATAATTATGAGGTAAGGCATTATAGCTTCCGCTAGTTATACTTGCAAGCTTAGTCAGAATCATTTTTGGGGGTCCCCACTTAGTTAGCTGATACCTACAAACTTCAACCTTCTTATTATATGCATTTTCTTTTGGACCACCCATTATGAACATTCCCAACATCATCATACTTTCTACCTTAGAATGAAATTCTTCAAAAGAGTCAATATCATGTCTAAAGTGCTGGTGATACTTACAATATTCATTCATATCTCTTAGAGCGTATGTTTTGGATGGTATTTTGAGATATCTAGCTTGTTTCAACATCTCATACATCCTCACCATTATTACTTCAAGGTATTAACCCCTCCAATTTTAAAAGCATGGTTTGGTAGTGGGTTATAATTCATATTTGGGGATTCATCAAAGGTAATCCATTCGACCTTGATGAGTTGAAGGATCTTTTTTTTAAATGCAACATAACCATCAATGTTGTGACCAACGATACCAGCATGGTATTCACATGTTTGGTTAGGTTTGTACTAATAAAAGAATGAAAGTTGCAAAGGTGTTAAAGAAATAGGTGCAACTTGGCCAATACTAAGTAGCCTTTGGTACATTTCACGGAGAGGTATAGGAAGTGGTGGAAGTTGTTCTTGGTTTCCTTGGAAATGTTTTCGTGGGCGAGAGGTCTTGTTTGTCTAGTTATTTGTTGGGTTGGTTTGAATGTTGGTTTGACTTCTAGAAAAGGGCGAGGTAAAATTTATATTGGATATGGCAGGGGTAAGTGCATATGTTTTTTGAAGTCATAGTTGTATTGGTAAGTTTTCTTCTTTCCCTTACATCCTCTTTTAACATTGTGAACTTCACTTTTTTTTTCATCTAGTAAAACCCTTTTTCTCATTAAGGTCTACAATCTTACCCATTCGAATAACCTATTTGATTCTTTCAGCTATAACAACCAGGCTAGAGAAATGTTGTGCAGAGTTTCCAACCAGGTATTCAAAGTATGAGCCCTTGAAGGTGTTTAAAAATAAACCAATCATCTCTTTTTCCAACAAAAAAGATTAACCTGTGTATCAGATTCATGCCACCTTTGAGTGTATTCTCTTATAGACTCTTTGTTGCCCTTCTTTATAGCTTATAAGCTTGATCTATTAGGGGTCACATTTATATTGAACTTATATTGCCTAATGAAGGCATCAACTAAGTCCTTCCACCTTTTTAACTTGGTATTGTCTAATTGCATATACCAAATAAGAGCAGCATCCCTCAAACTATCTTGAAAAAAATGAATCAATAATTTCTTACCATGAACCACCTTGACCATTTTATTACAATATGCTTTAAGGTGGGTTATCGGGCATTGAGTTCCAGTATATTTGACAAATTGTGGCACTCTAGATTTTTTAGGAATGACAACATTAGGCACCAAACACATCTCAGCAGCCTTTACAGGATCATACAAGTTATTTCCCTCAATTGCTCTCATCCTTTCCTCTAGGGCAGTCGATTTTTTAGGTTATCTTCCTTCACTACCTTGTCCTTTTGAGATTCATATATTGTCAAGTCAAAAGTAAAGGGTATCCTTATCGAATATACTGGTTGAGCAGATAGAAAATGTGTAGTATGTTGAGATTGAGGTGACATCCTATTTGCCCCTATATTTTATGAATTGAAAGGAATTGTGGGCATATGTGGAGGTTGAGCTGTAAATACTAGCTAGGCGGATGTTCCTTCTCCAGATCTAAACCTTAAAACCTATTCGAGTAGACTAGTAAGCCTTGTTGCAACTTTCTTAAGACTTTCCAACTCCTTTTGGTGTTGGACTTCTAACTGAGATCTTTCTTCGTTTTCCATTTGTCTTTTTCGCAGTTGAGTGTTATAGGTGCGTCTTAATGAGAAACTTATATTTTACCTGTATATATAGAATATGACAATTTATAAGCATATGTAAAAGATGCATGAGCATGAATGTATAAGAAAAACATATTGGATATGGATTCACTCTTCGAGGGGTGACATATGGTCGTTATTCTTTGGATATGCGGTCAAACCAGAATTTGATATCCTTGCTACAATGCCGAGAGGATATCTGCCTAGCCTTTTGTTATTTGGATTTTTAGCCATATAAAAATACATCCAAACACATTTTTTGAAGCAAATATAGGTCTCATCCCTTTTATTAATCATCAAGAATTCTTTTATTATAATAGAAATTGCTTTAGCTAGCTATTACATAAGAATAAAGGCACTACTTTTATTAGCTATAGCTTTTAAAAAAATATCGATATTATCCATGCTTCTTTGATACTTCATGATGTCTCCTCCAACTCGGCAAGCCTCCACTTGTAGCCTATGAGCCTCCACAGAAGCTCGATCAATTTGCTTTTAAAACTTTCTTATCCTCTCAGCAATGATCAAATTGTTTCTAAATAAAACGTTATTAGCAGTATCTAATGTTTGCTTGTGGTTTTCTATCATCTTTTGGCTCTCTAACAGTTGTTTAGTCTTCACATTTTCTTAGTTATCAAATCTTTATGAATTTTAGTTGTCTTTTTAGCACTAGCTAATTCAATCTCAACCTTTTCTAATTAGGCATTAAGCTTGTCTAGATCATTTCTACATAATTTACCATGTCTTGATTGAATGCTTTTCATGTCTCTAACTCAATCATTGCCTTCATCTAGTCTTAACCCATAAAGACCCTTTCTTCCTCAACTATTTTTCTTGCAGCCCTTTCTTTGACTAACTGTTGCTCCAAAGACATTCTCAGTTCTTCCTTTGTTTTGAGTTCAGTTTGTAACACCTTTACTTGATCTCTTCATTCTGTGTTAATGAAGTTCTTACTGTGTTAATGACTTCTTCATTATGCCATCTAGGGTATTTTTCACTAATTGTAGGATTCCTTACTTTAATTTCCCTTTTTATAAACACCAAGAATTTCCAATCTTGTCTAATGCTCTCTACCATCTCTATAGGAGCTCCTTTGTAGGCTCTAGAAAATTAAGTTATACCAACTGTTCTAGGAATGCTTTGTATGCCCCCAAGCTATCTTATAACCAAAGCAGGTTCATAGCTTATGCATCTTGTGATTCCAATTAATGGCACTCAGGGTTTCTTTTTATAGCCCATTAAATATTTCATATCTCTCATCCAAGGAGCTCTCCAATTAAAATTGCTTTGTGAAAGTTCTTTCAACTTTATCTTTCAGTCCTCTTCAGAAAAGTTCTCCCACTCTTTCAATACAAATAACTAGAGTTGTTTTGTGTCAAACCACCAAAAACTTCTAAATATTAGAGTCTCAGCTTCAATATGCCTTACCATCCAGATAAATAGCAATGAGACACAACATCTCATAGAACCTTTCCTAGTCTTTTTAGAATGGTTAAGAGATATGATTGTCTCATCTAAAATTGTAGCAGAGGGATTAATCTTGGTATTCTCATACTCAATAAACAAATTGGCTGCTTCCAAATTGACAATTTCAGTAGTATAGGGACACAGTACCAGTCCAAATACTCGTAAAGCCAATATTCTAGCACCCGGATTAGACTTTTTTACAACTAGCAGCTCCTCTAGTCATTTCCATCTCAAACCCCTAGAGTTATTCTTTTCTCTATATTGGTTCATTTGATAGATTCCTAATAGCTTAGCAAACTTTTCCATAGTATTCTTAAGTCTTCGGTGAAAGTATAGCTTATAGACATCTTCAGGGAAATATGTCAAGACACTATATTTCTTAATAGTTGGCACCATATTGATATCTCCAAATGTAAAGCAGTGATAATCAGGGTCTCAAAAATGTATCAAAGCTTTTATGGCTAATGGTAGCACTGACACTTTTAGAAGGTGCAAAATCATCCTATATATCTTGATAAATTCTGTCTCATCTTTTAGATAGTTGGTAAACTAAACCAACTTATTGGCATCATTTATTACACATCTTACATCCCTAAGCAGCGATATCCCATCGACATCCAGTCTAGGGCAGTCTTCCTTAGTCAACTGTAGTGATTTAGATTCAAACCCATACTCAACAGTTATGATATCATGATTAGTGGCCATTATATCACCCATAAGTCTTGTAATCAAGATGCTACAGGTTAAGCTTGCCTTGGTGAAATTTATACAGGGTATAACCTAATAGGTAGGTTCTAGCCATTAAGTGTATAGGGTAGGTTACTACCTAGTTTCAAAGAGTCTTTCACATGTTTAGTGATCATTAAAGGTCGATATAAGGCTTACAAGAAGCGTGAAGATAGAAGTCCTGAGTAATATCAGATCGGTGTATCAACCACTACCAAGTAAACAATCGAGCAAGAGTTGGATAGTTTCACGAGTCTTACCCAAGCTAAAACCATTGGGGTGCCACTACTTCTCCACCTAACCTAAAGTTGATATTGTGTATATTCAATGCCTAGTGAGTAATGTGTGAAGACACAAATCCATAACCAATACATACAAGATAACATGAATAAATATGCATGTAAAAGTTATATATATATATATATATATATATATATATAAAGTGAACACAGCATAACAAACATTATAGCTATTAACAAATAAAAAGAAAAGCTTAGTCTAAAAAAAATCCCCAGTGGAGTCGTCATTCTATCACATTTGACATCACAGCGACCATTAAATTTTTTTATAAAAAAAACATAATAGATACATAGCATCTTGTTCTTATAGGAGAAATGTTTTGTTTATGGAGTCGCCACCTAGTACTATGGTCACTAGGAACCCTAACTGGTCTTCAAAAATTCTATGGTACGAGACTGGTTATGCTAAAGAAAAGATACTATCACCCTTAAAACATCCTACCTAAGGTAAGCTGCATTAATGATTTTGTCTTAACTTGTTAATGGTTTGTTGTGTTATGCTATCATGGTTTGTCTATAGTATTTATAACTCTAATGTTAGTAAATTTCAGGTTAATTTTCCCGACTCTAACGTCAGTGAATATTGAATCAATATTTTTTACTTTGACATCAGTAAATACCGAGATTGATGTTTCTGACTCTAGTGTTAGTAAATACCGGGGTTGATATTTTTAACTCTAGTGTTAGTAAATACTAAAAGTCAATGCTTGTCGTCAATCCACTTACATCAAACAATCTTGGGTTGAATTTTAAAATGGACATTGGATCTAAAAACAACAAAAATAAACATTGGGCTCGCATGAAAAGGATTTGGCTTTTTTATTCGAAGATCTTATCAATGTTTATTTAAAAAGGGTTTTTTATATATATGTTGCCCAATGAGCCATTTTATTTGGGCCAAATTTTTAATGGGCTTGATAAACTTGTTATGAAGCCTAAAAATACATGCAAATACAAAACATAGTTTTTGTTATTCCAATGCCAATATATATATATGTGTGTGTGTGTGTGTGTGTGTTAAAACACAAAATGTTTTTTTTATGCTAAACATAATACTTAACAAAAAAAATTAAATTATGCAAAAGACATAGTTTTTAGGCTTTTTTTTTTTTTTTTGTTTTGC
>Ga0307515_10015573_pt1 | contig 13994 bp, 13 predicted proteins | sample 17_EM_MG_FD_194513 | JGI IMG/M metagenome (GOLD analysis project Ga0307515, IMG submission 194513) | Populus trichocarpa ectomycorrhiza microbial communities from riparian zone in the Pacific Northwest, United States - 17_EM | ecosystem: Host-associated > Plants > Roots > Unclassified | place... | reverse complement strand
TCTTTGTACACCCCTTACAAATCGCGCGAAGATTACAGCAGGAGCTCTCCCCACCGCCACTTCCCGCGATCACCTCGTACTCAGAAGCTGCATGTGATGCGATCAATGCCGTCGTCGAATCCTTTGCGGAACGCAGTCGGCTAGCGAACCTGCAGGTGGACCCGTCCGAAGTCGTCGCCCAGTCTGCGGCCATGGCGCATAAAGTCACGCTCGTCGTCGTTGCGGTGCGGAATTTGCTGTACGTCTCCGGCACGCTGACGGGCCCACTTCCTGCGCTTGCAAACTCGCACATGGGCGAGGATACAGACTGGGTGCGCTCGCAGATTAAGCCTTTCCAGCGCAAAGTCACCGCCACCCTCTCCAAGCTCGTCCTCTCCGCGCGCGCGGTCAACGCCAACCCCGACTGGCCAGCGACGACTAGCACCGGACGCGTGGAGTCAGACGCGGCAGAGCTGGAGCGTGCCGTGACGACCTTTGTATTCGAGATCCAGCGTTCCGCCGCCTCGCAGCGCGCGAAACGGCTGCAAGGTGTTTTGCTCCCCGGGGAAGACGGAGCGGGCGTCGGGCCTGGGCTCATCGGAGCTGGCAACGCTGGCCAGTGGAAAGGATCTGGGTTCGTACTGCTCTCTGGCGACCGTGCCTACCCGCCGCAACGCAAACTCGGGCGCGAGGTCGTCTCAGAGCTGTCCAACCTGCGGCTCCAGGCGGAAGACAAGATCGCCGCGCTCTTCACTAGCATCACGCAGTACAAGAACGCCTCGCTCCGCACCACGCCTGACTATGGAGTCGCCGACGTCCGAGCAGTGAGCGACCGCGTTATCCTCACCGGACGACTTGCGATTGCCCAGCTGTCTGAGTTCCTTGCGCTTGCAGAGGACATTGACGTAGCGGGATACGTGGACGTTGAGGGGTACGAGAATGTTCCGGAAGCATACCTCCAGGACGTGCAGAGGGCGAGGGTGCTGATCCGGACGTTTGAAACTGCTCGCCAAGCGCTATACGACGACTCGAGCGTGGTTCTTATGGCGAGCCAGGCGATACATGTTTCCTTGTTCGGACAGGGAGGACAGGGCCCACCGGAGGTCGTGCATTCTGCCATCCCTGCACTGAGGGAGAACCTGGGAACACTGATGGAGACGCTCGAGTTACTGTTGGATATCGCACAGAGCCAGGGAGAGGTGCACGCCGCGCGCCAGGGACTACACCATTCGAGCCAGCTTGGGCACGGCGGTTTGGAGAACAATTGGACGGAGGCTCGCGAGCCGCTTCAGGGCGATTCGGGTGAGATTGTCGAACTGGCGGAGGTGATTCAAGCGGGCGGGCGACCCGCCTCTCGAGAGGCGTGGGCGGCGCAACAATCACAAGCTCAGCAGGGGTATGCCCCGCTCCCGGAGCCGACTTCCACGGTCAACGGCGAGGTGCCACCTTCTGCAGGGTCTACTGTCACTGTTGTCGAATCCGCAGCTTCTACGTCAGGTGCCCCAGATTCCGCTTCCATTGCGGATGAGGAGGAACTCAGCGACGATGAGTTTGATAGGAGGGGCCGGCCGAAGATGGGGGGTAATAGGCGTGAGTCGTTTTTCCATTTCTTTCCTTTATTGCTCTATCGGTTCTTCCATTTCTCACTCATGCTTGCGATCTGACAGAGCGCGAACGAGATCGCATCGACCGTCAAGCTGAGAAACTGGCCCGAATCGTGGGCGAGAGGCCGCCTGACCAGTGGTTGCAGAATAAAGCGCAGGAGCTGGCGCCGTGGTACCTCCGCCATGAGCACACAACCACCTCGGAGATTGTGCTCAACCCAGATGGAGGCGTTCGCGCTGCAACGCTTCCTGCGCTCATTGAGAGGCTCACGATGCATGATGCGTCTGGTGCGTCCCTTCTCCCCTGCCGATAACCTTTGGGGATTGAGGAAGTGCTGATGATTGGGTACGAGCAGACGCCAAATACAACGATACGTTCATGATGACTTTCAAGTCGTTCTCCTCCGTGGACGAGGTGTTTGATATGCTTGTTGCGCGATTTAGTATCCAGCCGCCCGACGGGCTCACCCCTGAGCAGCTAGAAGAGTGGAAAAAGATCAAAAAGGCGCCGATTCGGTTACGGTTCGTTTTTCTTCTTCCCCCCGTGGACGGAAAGTATTGATTGGGTCTGTGAGAATAGTGCGATAAATGCTATCCGCAAACTCATTGATTCGCTAGAAAAGGACGACCTACACATTCTCACAAGGGTCAAGGCGTTTGCCAACGATATCTTTACCACCAGTCCCGAAATGACTGGCGCAGCTAAGAACATACTGCACATCGTTAAGCGAGTGGTATGTCTAACGTACTCGCCCCGCGTTTAGTCTAATGTGCCGTTATTATGCAGGAAGAGGGTGGTCTCGACGGAGTGCGTAGCCTCCAGCCTACGGTGCCCGAGTTCCCACCCCCATCCATCCTCCCGCGCAAATCGGGAAAGATCACTAAGTTACTCGAAATCGACGCGCTCGAGCTCGCAAGGCAGCTCACAATCCTCGAGAGCGAGCTGTTCTTCAAGATCAAGCAGAGTGATTGCATTGCCCGCAGTAAGGAGAGCATGCCTACCGGCCCGGACACTATCAAAAGCGTAATCAATCTGGCGAACAAGGTGCGTAGAAACGCGAAATGTCTGGCCGTTATAGAGTCTGGAGACTAATTATGGTGGATGGACAGATGTCTGATTGGGTTGCGGACGCAGTACTCTCTCGAGAGGATCCCAGGCGCAGGGCAGCGGTCATCAAGCACTTTGTCGCGGTCGCAGAGGTACGTCGTTGCCTCCTTCAAAGCTACGTATGTGCTGATTGAAATATATTCTCTATCAGAAATGTCGCGCTCTACATAACTTTTCGACAATGGCGGCATTGATCGCTGGGCTTAACGGGCCTCCGATCCGGCGCCTGAAGCGAACATGGGAGCAAGTAAATGCACGAAACACGGCGCAGCTCGACGACCTCGAAAAGACGCTCGACACAGCGCACAACTTTACAGCGTACAAGTCTCTCCTGTCATCCATACAGCCGCCCTGCGTGCCCTTTTTGGGGGTCTATTTGACCGTCCTGACATTCATCCAGGACGGGTCGAAGGACATTTTGAAAGACGGCGGTCTGATCAATTTCCAAAAACGACAAAAGACAGCGGATGTCATTCAGGAGATTACCAAATTCCAGGGACAGCCATACAATCTCACGAAGATTCAGACGATTCGTACCTTTATCGAGGAAAGTTTGGCGAACTTGGACAATGCACCCGATTTTTGGCAGTTGAGTTTGGAGCGGGAGCCGCGCGAGAGGGAAGACGAGAAGATGGCAAGGCTGTTGCAGGAAAGTGGGTTCTTGTAGGTACCGTGTTGGTGGTGGTGGACTTTGGAGTATCGGGTTCAGTTTGTTTTGGGGCCTCCTTTTTTTTTGGCTGGATTTGCGACTGCGACTGGCGTTTTTGTTTGTTTGATTTTGTACATTTATTATTCGGTTGTCGAACAAAGTGAATGCACGCATAGAGGTTAAGTTGGTCACTTACCCTCCAGCCTCCCTATTGTCACCTACCCACCACCTTTACCTTGAATTTAACGATGCCCTCACCACCTAAGCCTTGGGAGCGTGCAGGCATCGACGTACCTGCTACTCCAGCGTCTGTAGTATCCTCCACGACGACGGCTGTGGCCCCCTCGCTTGCTGCTGAACAAGCATCGTCAGCATCCATCCCTGTTATCCCGGCAAGACCGTCATCGCTCGCCCAGCCCACAACTCAGCCCTTCGCATCGACATCAGCTTATGCAAGCCCCTACACATCCGGGTATTCTTCGTTGAACCGCTTTGGATCTCCCTACACCTCGACCTATGGAGGGTACGGCTCGTATGGCCTTGGAGGGATGGGCTCGTACGGTGGAATGGGAATGGGATATGGGAGCTATGGAGGTGGATATGGAGGGATGGGATATGGTGCTCCTGGCTATGGGATGGGTCCTTTCGGTGGCCCAGGCCAAGACCCAAACCAGAGTCTTACCGCTCGCCTTTCGCTCACCACACAAGCAACGTTCCAACTCCTTCAATCGATAGTACAGACATTCGGGGGGTTCGCCCAGATGCTCGAATCGACTTTTATGGCCACCCATTCCTCCTTTTTCGCCATGGTTGGTGTGATTGACCAATTTGCGGCGCTTCGTGACGTATTAGGACAAGTCCTGGGGTTATTTGGGCTACTAAAATGGATAAAGGGTGTCCTCACAGGCGAGGGCTTCGTGCAGAATCACGGCGCAACAGAATTGAGTGCTGAATTCCAGGCGTTCGTTCAGCGACCCCCCGGTGCACCGGCTCCTCCGCCCGGAACGGTCCCACCAAAACCAAGCAAGAAGCCCATCGTGTTCTTCTTCCTCGCCGTGTTCGGCATCCCTTTCCTCATGCACAAACTCATCCAACGTCTCGCCGAACGTGCGCCCCCATTCCCCGTTGACCCCGCACACGTTCAACAACAACAACAACTCTTACTGGACCCTACTACTAACCACGCCATTTTACCCAACTCTTCTACCACCACAAGCGCTGTCGATCCCACTCAACTGAGATTTGCTCATGCCTTGCATCCATTCGACACAACTTCGAATGTCGAACTTGGTCTGAAGAAAGGCGAGATTGTTGCCATTCTCGGTATGACCGATCCTGTTACTGGGTTGGAAAGTGAATGGTGGCGCGGTCGGACGAGGGACGGACGTGAGGGGTGGTTCCCTCGAGCATTTGTGGAGATTATCCAGAAGAAGGTGGAGGACAGCCCCGTGGATGCAGTTGTTAAAAAGGTGGACTGAGCGCGGCGTGGGTGGTATTGAATGGTTTATTCACTGGTGCGGTTTCATTTTCGAGTGACCTTTTTGGTTACGTGTTGCGTTGGAAAGATTGTCCTGCTCGTGTACAGTGTACTATAGGATCTTAAATACTCTAACAGGTGGTCGATATTTTCCTAATTCAACAACCTATTCAATAAGCTCATGCAGTTTGACGAGGCTAAGGTATTAGCACATTGTTAGGCTTCCACCCACCAATTTCCGCTACGTTTTTGGATAGTGAACACATAATAATCTGTATACAGCTCTGACATGCACGGCCATGTAATAGGACTCGGAAGGCACCACACCCATCCCATCCGCGCAATTAACCAGAACTCTAACCGCTGGGTGCTATGGCTTTGCTTTTCAAGGAATACGTTCGAGTTTATTCTGCCCATTTCCGTCCCTATCTAAGGGGTGTGTGTTCCCAAACGCTCTAATATTGGTGCAACTCCTTGAGTCCCTTTACATTAACCATGCATTTGAATTTTGCGCGTTCCCAACTCATTTCCGTATGATCAGTAGCGCAGTGCTAGATGTGCCACGCAGTTGCAATTAATTGGGTTGCAGGTGGTAGAGGGAAGGCAACAAGTACGTATTCTCCAGCCTCCAACGAGCCTTCCAACAGTGAGGAAGCCTAATAACAGATTCACGTAACTGTTCTTTGCACGTCAAATACACAATATTCCTCAATCCTCCCCTCCCCTCCGTTCGCAGTTCCTTATCCAACTTCCAACTGCCGTGACGGTGGTATTCATCATGAGTAGTCCCACACCTTCAATTAAACGTCGTAACCAAAGCCCCAGGACATAGAGTCGGAAACCTCTCAGAAGCTTTCCCACCTCCGCCCGTCCTACATTGATTAGACCCTTACCTTGCGAAACGATGTCCCTCACTCGACTCTCCTCTGGGTGCCCCAATTCTGTTGTTGGGGTGATTGCACTGCGAATTTGTCATAAGTAAACTAGTTACATTTAAGGGTAGGCTTAAACAGATTTTCCACTAATCTACTAGCCACCAGCTGTAACAAATCCTCTCCTTTAATTGCACTGTCATTCGCCGGGTTTGCACTGTCATTGGCCAGGTGCTCAAATGCCTTAAGGCTAATCCACGATCCTTCAATCAACTCCAATGGGTCCTTTTGTTCACTCCTCTTCCATATGCGGAAGCTTTGCAAAGAGAACTTTGACCTTTGCCTTGACCAGATAATGGACACGAACTCCGGAATCAAGTCAAAATGCTCACTTGGTCGCAACCAGCGACGATATCGGAGCCCAAATCGCTTAAGCGATGGACACACTGGTGTATTCCCTCCCCCATGAGTGGTAGTGGTACCCGGGTTGTTTGCATGGACTGGGTGTACCACAAGTGATTGCAAAACTTTCACTCCAAATGAAGAGGGTTGTGCGTTGTCAATCACCAATTCCTCCAAATTTGACATAAAGGCGAATGATTTTGTCCAAGCCCAGCTCATGGCCTCGATACCGATATGGAGAATCCGTGGTGAGAGTCGGCTCTCTAGTAAAACTTGGCTAGAAAACCGAACTAGTTGTCGACTTCCCCGCAGTTCATCAGAACAGGAGGACGTCACAGAGAGATGAGTGAGATTGTGTGCTGAGACACCCTGAAGTATATCGAGGGGATAGCCATGGAACGTCAAGTCGCTGCAGTTCGGGAGGGTGGTACTGAATGTGTGCAGTACCTGGTGACGAAGTGGAAAGAGAATGGTACAACTCTCAAGAACATGGAAGGTCCTGCCGCTCATCCACTGAATCGAGACGGCTCTGAGGGTGAGATAACGGAGTGTGTGAACAAATGGTATGTTGACATCATTGTGATAGATGGGAAAGGAGAGATGAGAGGCAGTGAGTGCTTCTAATTGGTGTAGGTGAGGTAGAAGGTCCACTGGATTGGGCAACCCCGGAGTATCGAGGTAGAGGAGTTTGACGGAATGGAAGATGGAGGGATAAGTAGGAGCAAGGAATGATATCACACTCGGTGAGCGTATTTCAACAGTTGTAAGCTCTCCACTGGCTGTGGTGCCGAGCATGCGCAAAAGACGTTCGAGGAGGGGCGACATCTCGCAAGGGCACTTGATCTTGAATGTCCTAAGGCGGCTCATGATAGGATTGGAACATCGTTGGAGGCCACGGTTCACGACATGTTCAGGCAAGTCAGCCTGTGCGGGGAACGTTTCAACTACGAAGGCCCGCCATCGTGAGGTTGCTTCTATGGCAGTGAAAATAGCCTGGTAAGCACCCTCCGATGGGGTAAAGTGACCACGGTCGATTTCTGTATCGACCAATACATCCAAAAGCGATTGGTTCCTTTCCAATTTCCTTGTGATAACATTCTTTGCGGTTGTTGTTCCCACATTGAGTGATGCCCAAACACCAGTGACAATGGTATACCAAAGTTTGCATACCTGCATCAGGACCAAAGGTGAATGACTGGCCTTGTTGATGTTAATGAGAAAAATTTGTTGGAGCAACTCTGGTGGAAGGCGGGTGATGGGCGCAATAATTTGTATGAACCACCAAAATTCGTGGCGACTCGGCCATATATCTCGTGCAAGGCCATGACCACGGTTCGTTTTGACGAGGGAAATGATGTCCATGATTGCCGGATCTGCCAATACCTCGCCGTATGTAACCAGATGTGCTTCTGCTCTTGCCTCCACCTGCGCCTCTTCCAATGTTGCTACGGGCACCTGCGCCCGTGCCTGCACCAGCGCCCGCGCCCGTGCCCGTGCCTGCCCTAGCATCTTCGCTGGTGCCCACCTCTCCGCCAGCGTCGCCCTCATCCTTACCTCTGGAGACGCCTCCGTCCATATCTTCGGCACCCCCGGCAGCACTAGCACCAGCGCCTGCATCAGCGCCTCCGCCAGCGCCAGCGGCCTTGCCTCCGTCGCCGTCCGCATCTCCACTTTCTGTTCTGCGCGATCTGATTGTGGATGCATAGTCTCTCTTCGTGTAGATGGTTGCGGTATAGAACAAGTTGTGGGGGTCGTTGTTATCGGGGGTCGTTATTATCATTCAATTCAGCGGACGGACAATTGCCGCATGAGAGCCACGCCCCCGAGGAGGGTATGCGCACACACAAACCCAAAACATTGCCCTTGCCACGAACACATTTCGGCGTAATCCACCTCCCGCCTTCCGCAACCCAATCATCATATCCTGACTCCGTCTCATTCGCTCATGTTTTCAGAGCCTTGTCCTGCTTGCGACCTGCATTCTTGTTGCCTCCTTTGTGTAGTGCGGTTCCAGTGCGCTCTTAGTTCGTCTCATCTCTCCCGGGTACGTGCGTTTGGAGAAGCTGTTTAAACATTATGCGGTTAATGTGCGTGTTCGCCAATGGTGTAGCGTGCCGGATGAGGGTGTACCCGAGGGTGCTGTTCGCTCCATATTATTTGCGTGATAAACGGGAAAAAAATATTGGAATGGAACGAAAGACGCAAAGGCAGAACGCATTCGTCAGGTGCGGTAGGCTCCTTGATGAACCAGGGCTCGATGTCATGTCCCAATACTCAATGGCCCGCGGGACATCCCACAGCAAATGTCCGGATGGGTCGGAACGACATGATCTGGGTCATGGTGCATCGGGTTATGGGGTCAATGTCACAACGAGCCTCACAACATCGGTGGTATCGATTTCGATTTGGTTGGCTTGACCCTTTATTACCCCATTTGTGTCGACGCCAGCCAGTCACCATTCAAGACTTGTCCTTCTAGTCAGTCAGTGTGGTAACGAGGAACCTCCTTCATTCTCCATAAAATAAATTTTACGTCATCCCCCAGATTCTCTTATTCTATCATGTACTGGCCCATGTGTCGGCTCCATGCTAGTCATTGTCGCCATGTGGTTAATAAAGGCTGCCGTTTGTCGCCGTCCACTTCGCTGTCTTCGTTGTGGTTCCTGTTGCTCGCATACATTGCACCTGTCGTTGGTATATATCGCACTCGCCGTCTTGGCTACTTGTTGCTCACATACATTTGCTGTTTGCATACATCACACGCATCTACTTTTAATACCCTCGGTGGCTTCTCAGAACAGACTTTCAAGAAGCATCGCCGTGAAGTCCCTGGGTTCGTTTAAGTGCGGCTGATCGAGTGAGAGGAGGAAGGCGCTTGCGACGCAGAACAACGGTATGTTCTTCACTTGGCGGGTTTTACTTCCTGGTGATATTCTGTCTGCACTCCCTATTGGCTAATCATTGGCAGATTTGCTGGTTTCTTCTGATTCAAGAGCCTGACAAGTCTGATTGATCTTCTCGCTATCGTCTAGCATCGATTTGGAGCAGAAAGATATCTGAATTGATTCCCTATCTTATTTCGAATCGAACTTACGGCTTGCCTTCCTGAGATCAACTTCGAGCGGCATGCAAATCGCGGATGGCTCTACACCTGAGGCAGGAAATTCCGGTGATTACCCCATAAAGTCCGTATTCATGCTTCCCCCTACCCCTGGTCACCGACCCAGTCATAGATTCTGATTTATGGTCTCTACACCAAGGCCAGAAGTTCGAATGAGGCCCAGGCTCTCCCGAGTACCTGCCACTGATGAGCTTGATTGGAATCCGTTGGATTTCCTTGGTAACTTCGGTTTCTGACAATGACTACCGCCAGCAGCGCAATACGAGTCACCCGGGCGCTCCCCTCTTGTGATTCACCGAACTCCCATCCATGAAAGGGGCGACCGTAATAAGCAGAGCAGTATTTTGGAAGGGGTCGCAGCAGCTCAGTCCCCATCATGATGAAAATCTGCTTCAGCGTCTATTTGTCATGAGGATTGAACTCCTGAATAATGAAAAACATGAGCTTCTCCAAAGCATAGTTGCAAGAAGGATGTTGCGTCACCTTAAGTCCCAAGCCGTACCAACTGGTTGGCATCGTCCCCAGATGCAATAAAATTTGCTACATTCCTACCAACATCATTGAGATCGGATACGTATCTTCGGTTATGCACTCGGGCACTCGCCGTTTATTCTCGTGGTATTGATGATCCCTTTGCACCATTCATATTTTCTGCTTACTCACTCGTATGGAAGATGTGGTTCAATAAAATTGTTCCCAAAAGCGACTACGGAATACTGCATATGGCACTCTCGATGGCTTTGTCGAACACGAACTTGTTCACATCTTTGCTGTGCTGTCTTAATTTAGGTGCGAAGGGCAGGGCCGCTCGGAATGATCATGGGTTAAGATATGTTTTGACCACTCACAACTAAAGAAGGTCATCGAAATGTAATGGAAGCTATGTTTTGACTTCGGAGTACTGAGCCTGCCACTGGTGCTCCTGCATCCGGGGAACTCAGTTTGCTCGGTCTCATATCGGCTATACAAAACAGTTCTGATCATCTTGATCCTGCATTACGGTTCGTTGGCCTTGGCCCGTAAACAGGAACGAACGAACATGAGTCGAGTGCCAATTTCCATAATAACCTGATGCAAATACCAAAGTCACTCTCAAGAGGAGCAAATGTATAGTTTCAGAATTGTAGTTCTCTCTGGCGATGCCAACCCCCAGTAACTGAAACAAACGTCGAGTCACGTCGGCTGCTATTTGACCCGAGAACGGTTGTGCATCTATTCCAGAACTGATTTCACATCCTATCATACACTTGGGTGATTACCATTTGCATATACAGGACTTTTCCTCTGTGACGTACGCAGTTTCCTTTATAATACCTATGGCGGTCTTTCGACGCGTCGATCATTTCACCCCATATGAGTACGACAAACCAAGATGGGCGGTACGTGCCTGGTGAGTTTCGAAGTCTCCCGGTAAGAGCCCTTAAGAAAGGCCGGCGTCTTTTACCTTTTCAGGGGACCGAAATCTTATCTTACCTTTGGGGTCCACCATAAAACCATAAATATAAAGTTCAAAGCCCCCACACAGAATTCAAAACAACAACAATTTTTCCGACGTTTATTTGAACAACAACAGCGAGGGTCAAAACAGAGAACTGCGCGGGACAAATCGAATCGAGTACTCGACTCCTATTACTTCTTGACCTCGTAACAGGGTTTCATTCATCGAATCGATTCGGACTTCAGGGAGGGGCCGCACATCATTACTTGCCGCAGCAGCTAGATATGAACCAATGAGTCAGTATCAATCAAAACCAATCAGGAAGTGGGGCCGTGGAGTGGAGTGGAGAGAAAGGGTGTGGATGTACCTGCAGTTGGAGCAATCGGCGTCGCCGTGGTTGCACTCGCCGCACTTGCAGTCCTTGTCAGAGCAGACGGCGTTAACGAGAACGATGGGTTGCTATGTAGCACAGGGGTCAGAAATCCGGCGGGAAACGTTTCCCCCGTGGAAGACTGGGGGACATGGGGGACATACAGCGAGCATAGTTGGGTTTTACAAAGTACTGCGAGGGTTCGACTGCGAGGGTTTGTAAGTCTGGGGGGGTACGACTACCGGGGGGGTGACTGGGTTTATATACCTCTGGAGTAGGGGCATACTCTCCCCATACGCTTGTCCCCCCCACCGCCCATCGCCCCACCTGACTGCCGCCTTGACAGAGGGTGCTCAACGTAGCTCAACGTTACCCCACACATCTGCCCATGGCACAGCCTGCGCTTATCTAGACCTCGGGGACCCCAAAGAGCTGGATGCCTTATCCAACCAATCAGGCCTCTTGAACGAAAGACTGAGGGGCGGCGTCGGTCATGGGGTTCTGACCTTCGGCGACTTACAGCAACGTCGCGAAGGCTGGCCCGCAGCTCGAGGATTGAAACGTGTTCTCACAGTGAGTGTGTCCAAAGGCAGAGGCGCCTGATCGCCGGACTGGGTATTGAGAACCTGAGCGATGTTAATCTCGGTATCCAACAGATCTACGTTAAGACGTCAAGGAAGCACATGGCACCGTCTCCCCCCACTCTCGTACCTCGGAGTTTAGCGACAGCTGGCTATACAATCCCAGGCCAGCTTGGGGTAAACGATTTTGCACCAGTTGAAAACCCTTACGTCAGACTCTATGTAATAGCCCCCCCCCTCGCCTTCAGCGAGAAATGGTTGGCTCTCAACGTACGCCGATAACGTTCGTGCCTGCGATGGAGAATGTTGGAAGCGAGGGAATGGGGATCGGACGATCGGGAGTACCAGATCGCAAGGGAATTGGCCATAGATACGGTCGGGTATAATATATACTGATAAGCGCAGTTTTGTACCTCTTAATGCGACGTCCGGGGGGGGGCAGGCGACTCGAGTGCAGGTGCAGATGCGGGGATAGCCCGTAATATTAGTAAGGAATTATGATAGAACCAGAACTTGTGTTTGAGATTGATGGGTGATCGAAATTAAATGACAATTTAGGGTACAGTATTTGTTTAGATACGTGAGAGAGAACGGAGCGAGAATGCCATTGCGAGGTCCGGTGGAGAACCACGCGAGTGGCTCAGGAATTGAACCGGAGAATAGTTGAAGGGTAGGTCCAAGTCGAACTGAGACCTTATCTCGAATGAGAGAGCGAAGAACAGGGAACGTTCTGAACAAGTACTGCGAGCGTTGTCAGCGCATCGTATGTCAGAGTGAAACGCTCCATCTACATATGCGCTTGATGGTTTTGCCGTGATTCAAGGCCGCTTAACAAGGTACAGGAACATAGCGGTAAAATGGATGGAAGTAAGCTGGCTTGTATTTGCTGTTGTCGCTTTGTCCGTAAAGACGGGAAGCTAAAACTTCAAATGAATATTGAACCTTGTTCTCACTTCTATGATCTTTGGGACCCGGTTCCCACAGTAAGCGCAAAGCCTGAAGTGGTACTGATACTGGCCGACACCAGACTCGCACATCCGTCGTGTTGAAATGAGTCTGAATTGGAGAAGATACCGATGTAAAAGGCAAGAAACGCGCCAGTTATTACAGTATAGAAATACACAGGACGCGATAAATGCAACCAAGGTATGGAAGAAGACCAAGTGCGAGCCTAGAGTACGTGACAAGGACGACTCGAAAGAAATGGATAAACAAGGGACAAGGGTTCGTGTACCAGTCTAGGAGAAACTACGAGCAACAATTATGCGACGCGCTCGCCACGGAGGCGGCGGGCAAGCTGGAGATCCTTGGGTTGGCTAATGAGGGGCGAAGGACGCATTAGTACTGGAGGTGTGAAGGGGTAAAGGAACAACGTACATAGTAACACGTTTAGCGTGGATGGCAGCGAGGTTGGTATCCTCGAACAAGGAGACGAGGTAAGCCTCTGCGGCCTCCTGAAGGGCCATAACAGCCGACGACTGGAAACGGAGATCGGTCTTGTAATCTACCAACCAATCACAAATCAGCCATCCGCGGTCCAACCCAAAAAACAGAAAAAGGGGGAAGACGCACCCTGAGCGATTTCACGGACGAGGCGCTGGAAAGGCAACTTGCGGATGAGGAGCTCGGTGCTCTTTTGGTAACGACGGATTTCACGTAGGGCGACGGTACCAGGGCGGAAGCGATGAGGCTTCTTCACGCCACCGGTCGTGGCTGCCGTCTTGCGAGCCTGCTTAGTGGCGAGCTGCTTGCGGGGTGCCTTGCCACCGGTCGACTTGCGTGCAGTTTGCTGGAGTACACGTGAGTGGGGACGGTAGACGTCAAGAGGGTTCAGGGACTGACCTTAGTGCGGGCCATTTGAGGTGGTGTTGGTGTTGGTTTAAGTGGGAAAGAGACGCGCTGTTGGCTGTTGGTTGTTGGGGAATGTCAACGTCGATGGCAAACGAACGTTGCCAGTTGCCCCCTTTTATATTCTCGACGCGTCAGTCACGTGATGAATAAGGTTTAGGCCAGCGTTCCGCCGCGCGTTTGGCTGTCAGCAAGCCAATCTGTTCAATCAATGCACGTGATCCGTGTGAGCCCAGATACGCGACGCGATTCGCGGTTCATGCCTCACCACTCTCGCTTGCCGACGTTGTCCAGAGAGATAGATAGATATTCACGAGTAAAATCATTCAAATAGCCAGAGTGCATAGGGTACACCGTACAACCCACCCAAAACACGAACACAGAAACCTCGTGAATCATGTCCCAACCATCCGCCACACCGCCACAACGTCCACAGACTCGTTCCACCCTAGTCAATCAAATACTTCTTCCGGAAGAAACTCCTCAGGTGGAATATCTGCCACGTCCCAAGACAAACAAGCGCCACAAACGTGAAAAGTGCAAAG
>Ga0307515_10015571_pt1 | contig 13994 bp, 6 predicted proteins | sample 17_EM_MG_FD_194513 | JGI IMG/M metagenome (GOLD analysis project Ga0307515, IMG submission 194513) | Populus trichocarpa ectomycorrhiza microbial communities from riparian zone in the Pacific Northwest, United States - 17_EM | ecosystem: Host-associated > Plants > Roots > Unclassified | place... | reverse complement strand
TTTTGGAGTGAATTTATATTCTTTCAAAACATTAACAATATATTTCTCTTGTTTTCACTATCTTTATTTTTTTTATATTTCAAATTAAATATTATCTAAATTTTGATAAATTGGGAAAAACATTTGCTTTTGAATATCTTCGTGAAACAAAGAATGATGTGTCATGATGCATAATATATCATCCGATGTATAAAAAGATATGGTCAAGGTTGAGTGTGATTGTTGTTATTATGGTGGTGGTGATTGTTTTTTTAAATATATTTTTGCTTGAAATATATTAAAATAATATTATTTTTTTATTTTTTAAAATTTATTTTTGACATCAACACATCAAGATGATTTTAAAAAAAATAAAAAAATAAATTTAATTTTTTTTGAAAATAATAGTCTTCCCATGACGATATTAAAAGGCAAGTTGACAATGTAAGGGTACTGACATGATTCTGATTTTGCTCTTCTTTTTGTGGGGTTGAAATGGGAATGGGGCCCTTATGTCTGTTAATGGGCCTTAATTAGTTTCTCGATAGTATTAGGTTTTTGCAGTTGCAAGCCCAGAGTTTGGAGCCCAATAGTAATGAGAGAGTTAGCTTAAATATTTAGCAAATGCTAGAGCTGACACGAGATATGCTCGGAAAAAGGGCTTATATCACTGGATTGATGAATTAATTTAGCTCAATTATTATTTTTTAAAAAATAACTTTGTTTTTTCTTTAGAAAAAACCTTTGGTGTTGACATTATTGGGTTTTATTATGTAATAAATTAACCCGTCGAATTAATTAAATATGACCAGGTCTATCTTTTAAAATTCAAGTTAAAATTCAATATAGATCAGGTTTTGAATTGTTGGCTCTAATAGTAATTGAAACAAACGAAAACAACACAAGCACATGATATTTTGTCAAATAGAATTACCACTTAAAAAAATTTAATTCAAAATTTAATTATTAAATATTTATTTTCAAGTAGTATGTTTCTTTAATAGATTTATAACTTTTTAAACAAACTCAAAAACCAAACTAAGCAAATTATAAAACCTAAATATAAAGAAAAATAACTAAAACCATAAACCAATTAGAATAAATAAAATTATTAAACAAATTATTTAATTTTTTAAATAAAATTAAAAAAAAAATTATTTTTTTAAATCCTATCTCAACTTTATTACGAGGTCACCACAGATATTATACCATAATTTAGAATAAATAAAATTATTAAACATATTATTTAATTTTTTAAATGAAATTAAAAATATATTTTTTTTAAATCCTCCTTAGGAAGCATATATAATTGTTGCATGCACAATCTCCACTTTATTACGAGGCCACCACAGATATTATACCATAATTTAGAATTTACTTGTTTTTGTGTTTGGAAAATATTTTAAAAAATTAAAAAATCTATATATTAAATTAATTTTTATATATTTTTATATTATTTTGATGTAATAATATCAAAAATAATTTTTTTAAAAAAATATTATTTTAATATATTTAAAAAATAAATTATAAAACAACGCTGCTAAATCAACAACACCAGCTCATGGAACTGGCCATGCCAGGAGCCGGTGGTAAATTGTGGGCATGGCATGATGCAATCATTCATCCACAGGAGCATTATTTGAAATTCGAGTTACCAATGAAGACAAACCGATAAAAAAAAATTAAAATAAAATAAAATAAAAAAAAGAAGGGATTGATACAATGTCCTAATCAAGTACAGAAGGAATCTACCCATTGACTGACTGATCTTATCACAAAGACAGTCCCCAGTCATTGTATCTACTTTTCTTAAATAAATAAATAAATAAAAAGTTAATAAATATAATAATCTTTCTTCTTCCCCATGATGTGATTTCTTACCAATAAAATAATTGACGCCCACCTATGATATCGGTGATTTTGATCTTCGTCTTCTATGAAAGCAACAACCAAAAACCTGTACTTCCCCGTAATTACTTTTAAGCACATAAAGCTGCTCAATCCTCCAATGGCATCACTGATTTTGATCTTTGTTTTAGATAATAATATAATATCTTAAAGTATAATTACGAGTTAATATCTTATCATTCTCGACACTTTGCCTACGCCTAAAAACGAGCTAGCTCCCTGTTCCTCCCAGGATTGAAATACCAGAACAGTGAAGCTGATTCTTGTCACAAAACAAAACTCATTACTGCATAAAAACGTGTACAAATTCAAGGGTTCCACCTTAATTATATACAACAACATTGAACTGCAAGAAGGATTACAGCAAAAATACAACAATCTCCTCTGCGAGAGGAGAGGGATAACTTGGGGTTTTTCGTTGCAGCATAGAGGGAGTTATTACCACTGAGAGCCCGTAACTCATCAGGAGTGAAGAAGATTCGACGAATGAGGAAACAAGTTGGCATTCCAACATTGTCAATCCAACATCAAAATCAGGGAAAGACAAGTGAACTTAGAATGATGGAACAACGCCGAATCCATAAATACTACTCCGATCAACCTCGACTCCGGAATCAGTACGTTTAGCGAACCTTCCTTTGATTCGAGGCCTTGTTTCGGCATAGGCTTTTCGCGATGCATATCTAATTGTCTTCTCGAATTTTCGATTCTTTCTCTTCTCTCTATACCTTAACACCCTTGCTTCGCGGTCAACTGCTGATAGTTGCACTGTCTGGTTTGCCGACTCCATTCCATTGCTCACTGATCTACTGTAAGGGTTCGATATGTCTGTCAAGGTACTGCCATCTGGTACGACTCCAACATCAAGAGATGAAGAAGAAACCTGCAGTAAAAGCCCACAAGATCAGGACTTTGGAACTACAGATAAATCCCTTGTAACAACAGATGGACTAAAACGATGATAGATTCATGAAATCACAAATGCTACTTAGAAATCTGTAACAAGCTAGCATGACAATTTTCAAAAATGAGAAAACAGATTACAAACACTTTTAAACTTGAACTCAACATTCATTGGTTGACTAGTTTTGGAGATTGAAATTTTGTTGAGATTGGATTCATTTCTAAATTGAGTGTTTGAAAGTGTAGTGTCTATTATTTTTTTTATTTTATTTTAAAAATATATTTTATAAAAGCATCAAATTAATAATTTTGATATATTTTGTAAGTGTGTTTTTCAATAGTTTTAATATGTTGATATTAAAAGAATAAAAATAAAATTATTTAGGTATATTTTCAAGATTTAAAATGAGAATTTTTCACAGCAAAATCAAATACACTTTAAATTTAAAATCCCCATCAATTGAAGACACAGCTATTTGCTATCTAAATCTTTAAATTAATTAAACAACTTAAATTTGACAAAATTATAGACACTATTAAACTGAAAATCTCTACTATAGGTAACTTGAATCTAGCAAAATTATAGTCTCTACTAACATAAACAAAGTTTTAGTAAGAAGTTGAAAACCCTAGCAGCTTAATTAACTCTCAGAACTTCTAACACCACCCACAACTTCACTATACGTGCCTAATAGCACTAAACATTTTCAATTCATAACTTGTTTTTTAGGTTTTATTATCTCAGGCCAACTTTCAGGCACCGAAACTAGGTCGGTCCACTTCTCCGTCCGTTCAAAGTCAAGCTATCCAATCGAAGACTAGAGATTTATTACAATTTTTACAAACAAAAGATCCAATTTAGAGAACTTACACTGTGGCTCAAGGAGTTATAGCCATAGCCACCAGCAAAAGTTTTAGATCCAGCAGAGAAATCCAACTCAAAGCAGCAATTGTCATTCACCAAAGCAGGAGCTTGAAACCCTAATTTGTTACTTTGCACAGGCACCACCCCATCAGTAGTACCTGAACTGTTCTGCTCTTGCACTTCCACTTTCTGATCCACATACCGATCCAAATCCAAATACGGGTGCATTTCCGCCCCAAACACATATTGACCCGTATTCAGATCCAAACTGTCCACCCCTTTAGTATTCCCCCCACCAGGGTTCGGTAACAGCCACGACTCCGCCTCTGCCTCCTCCCTACTAACATCATCCCCACCATTCACGTCATCAAGGTAACGATACTCCAAGAAGTTAACGGCAGCTCCACCGCCGTGCGCAGTGGAGGAAGAGTCAAAGAAGGGAGTGACAGGGACACGTTCGTGGCGTTGGGCAAGAGGGTTTGCCGAGTGGATGTCACGGTCACAGGTGACACATAGAGCGGCAGCGTCAGCCTTGCAGGTGACATGAGCTGGGGCTTGTTCACAGACTTCACAGACCCAGACACGCGCGTGGCGAGAAGCAAGCTTGTTGGCCGCGTGGATTTTGGAGTCGCAACTGACGCAGAGGAAAGCTGAGTCAGCTCGACAAAACAACGTTGCTGTTGCTGATTTGCATGAGTCACAAAGCTTTGATGCCATTAAGGAAGATGAAGGCGAAGAGGTTCAAGACTTGAAGCTTCTGTTGAGCTGTTTTCTGTCTCGATGGGGTTCTTTAGGTTGAAGCGTAGTTTTATGGGGTTGGTTGAGTGGTTTACTGTTGTTTAAGTGTTCGGTGTTGCTGTATGGATCTATCTAGGGGGACCACGGAGATCTAAGTGTTGTCCAATGGGAGGTTGACACGTGGATGGTGTCCTAGCCAGATATAAAGGGTTTTGGTTTTTTATTTTGTTTTAACAATGTTATTAAGGGGTGTGTTTGATTTGGTCGTGTTTAAATTTGCATTTTTTAAATAGTTCTTTGAAAATAATGTTTTTTCGTGTGTTTTTTTTAATGGTTATAATATGTTAATATAAAAAAAATAAAAAATATATTATTTTTAATTACATTGCGTAACCGTATACAACTTGTATTTTATACAATTAATTTCTCAGAATTGTTACCTGAGATTTCATCGAACAAAGGGAAATTAATGGGAAAATTTCATTTTTATATTCTTTTTAGGAAATTGGGGACTTTGATATATTTTTTTATATTATTAACGTGGATAATCGGGTTAATTTGTATACACGTCGACTAATCTACGGGTCTGAAAAAAATATTAATTTAATATTAATTTTGATGTTTTAGTAAAGGGGTCAATTGTGTATAGTTGGAGGGAGGGGCCACCGAGAGAAAGGTGATGTTTTCAGCTTTTTGTAGGTGAGTATGAAAGGGAGAGAGAGGGAAAGGGGCGAGGGAGGTTTGAATAATGCGGGCGTGGAGGACCCAGAGGGGGCATGCCGGCATGGGCAAGTTACTGTTCGAGAGGGATATGTAGAGAATGACTCTAGGGTTAGCTGCTTTCCTTTCCTATCTTAAGATATGGCCTCAAAGGGAATTCTCAAGTGGAATCCATTTTTTTATATATATTTTTTTAAGGAGATAACATTGTTTCATGTTAAAGGAAAAAAAGAAGATAGAAACGTTTTTTTAAAAAAAAAACCATTAAAAATCGCATGACATCGTTTTTTATCCGACCCAGATCCGGGTGTGTTTCTGTGATGTAAACCGCCCCAAATTCTTGAAATGACACTAACGCTTCTGCATACACTAAAAGAGACTTTCGCAACACTTGCATTGAAATCGAAGCTTAAGAGAATCTAAGCTGATGAAGTTGCGCGGCGTAGAGTAATACATACAGCTTGCAACCACAGTATCCTACAGCCTCTCGAGTGTCAATTTGCTTGCTCAGGCCTCAGAGTGGATTCAGATGGCACAAGGAAAACGACGAGTACAGAATCTAGACAAGCACTGTCCTGGTGTACTGTTTAGTACCACAACCTGCCTGTTTGCGAAACTCAGTAAGTACCAACTTTACATTATCTTTCTACTGCCAAATTTTGCCCTGCAGTAGACTTCATTGGCAGGTTCCTCTGCTCTGATACAGGTATCTATCAAAGAAGAAAAAATACGAGCCAAAGAGGAGGGGAAAGCTGCTGTTCGGCATTGGCAGTGAAAAGCCCATCACAGCCCCTTGGAGGCTATTATTAGATTTGATGCTTAAACTTCAGCCTCATTAATTCTTAATCAACTTTGAGCTCACGGGCTTGACTCATTTCTTCTGAAAATTAAATCAGGGTGCAGTCTGTGTTTGTCAGATTGGCTAGCCCTGGTCGACAGCTTGGGTAGCAACTCACAAGCTTCTCAGGAAATAGGCCTGGCTCATTTGTTTGGAGCATCCTCTTCACAGGCAGCTAAAGCCAGTGTATTGCTAATGAAGAATCAAAGTAGGCCCTCCTCCATACCTTCCACAACCATGGTACTAAAGATGAAAATATGAATTTGACACACTAATTTGAGGGAACAACAAAAAGGGCAGCAGCTAATTATGTATTGTGTTAAAGCAGTCTTACAAGAAAAATATGTATTTTTGCTTCAGTTTTCCCCAAAATAATCCTGCAAGTCAGTATTTTAATCTCAGCATATGGAAATAAGAAATTGCGAAGTCACCTCCTGAGATTATGCCAAGCTTGAATCGAGGGTAATAACACTTATCGCTCCAGCATTCGTGTGCATGAGATTATGCTCGTTCTGGAACTTGCTTGAACAAAGTTAGCCACCTCCTGATTTGAGAGTGTTACTCAACCTGCAAAAGTTGATTTCCCACTTAGGCATTTATGTCAAGTAATTGCGGGGCACCAAACTTCAGTACCATAGAGAAAGCAACTGCGTATGGCTACCGTGTGAAGACGAGTAAATTGGTACTTACGACCCCATGAAGCCAGAAGAGAAAAAATTGTTAATCCACACTAGCATTTTTTATTGAAACGAAAATCTGAAAGATTTCGAGAAGTCAAGGACAATAAATGATGTTGGTCCCACTTATGCAGGTCCCAGGGAGGATAAACTGGCTATGGTCCTAACTTTCACTCAAGATAAAATATGCTCCTACCAAATGAAATTCCCATGTGATTCACAATGCACAAGTGACAGAATATGTGACAAAAAATTGCTATCTACCATAAGTGAAAATTCTAGGTACCAAATCAATCTTTTGTTTTCTTTCTTCAAAACCAATCACTGAAAAATCAATCAAAATATGAAGAATCTATTAGACTTGAGTAGGTTGAAAAGGAAATATAACCTCAGCAAAATGGAGTTTTCTTTTAAGGATCAGAAACAAAAATGTTTGCCACTTAATCTTTGCAACACCAGATATAAACCACAGTTACACTTTTTTCCCATGACATCTAGGTGATACCATATATGATAAACCGATTCATAATACTTTGAATTTAAGGATACATGCGTGTCTAGTATTTTGCGATGAAGAATGCTTACCAGTCCAAGCCCTCAAAGAGGCCGTCACCCTTAGTAGCACAAGCTTTGAAGATGGCCCATTGGCGACTTTTTATTTTGTGCAACTCCAATGCCTCAGTCACAGCAGCAGCATCAAGTGCACCAGGGAGATCCTGCTCATATAAAGCAATAGTTGCAACATGTTATCAGAAACTCCAGTGGTTGGTGACAGATTTTTTCTTTTTCCCAATACTGGCTTGTATTTTATACACAATGTTGAGAGTACAAGGAAGCCCATTTTCAGACGATCAAACTAATCAATTATTGACCCCTATATAACTGTAGGAGCTGACAAAGTTTATCCAAATTGTGGATGTTAGAGAAAATAGTCTTCACCTGCTTGTTTGCAAAAATGAGGACAACTGCACCTTTCAATTCTTCCTCCTGCACAAAGGTCCAATTTCATATCAGAGTTCTTAGATGCCATTAGAGCTAATGAAAATTGGTCTGTTTTCCAATAGATGTAAGCATGAAAAACGAGTTCCTATCTACATAAGAAAAACAAGATTGCAGTTCAGAATATAGCAGAGCTGACAATTAACAAAGGATAAGTTTTTTGACAATCAACAAAAGATAAATTTTTTCCTTTGATTCTCTTGCTTTAATTTTGTGAAGAAATTACTAAACCTGATAGATAGCTACATTTTTTATGGTAAAATATCAGAGGAAAAAATGATTACATAGCTTAGCAACAATGATCCCAACAACTCACAATCCCATAAAATGCAGTCCCCCTGTCACACTGCAGACAATATGAAACTGGAAGTTTTTTATTGTCCAGATATGTTGCAAATTATAAAAAATGTAACCCACTTAACTCCATGACCTCGTACTAATAATTCTTGCTTTTGGTATATTACAATGATAATCACCAATTTTATGAAATAAATATAAGTCACAAATTAAGAGACTAAATCTGCTGTGTTTTGCTGCTATCCTTTTCCATTTCCCCAAGCAATCAAAGTAAATAAATATGTTGAGATTGAAGAGGACAACCTAGACCAACGACTACATCTGATAGAATGTGAACAAACATTACCCACTAAGCAGCATCCTGGTACTCTACAAACTGATAATAAAACAGATACTCCTGAAGTACCTCCAAAATTGAATGAAATTCTTCTTTGGCTATTCCAATTCTCTCCGTGTCACTTGAATCTACCACATAAATTACAGCTTGAGTATTCGGGAAATAACACCTCCAATATGGCCTGAAAGAAACATACAAACTTATTCACAGGGAAGGCATGAAGGAAAAACAGACTATTGCATGCCAAATATCCACTACCAAGGAATCAGCATAGACACAAACAAAAAACTCGAGGGAGGACTGAGCATAAATCCATGAAGGATTTTAAGAGCATCGAAATTTAATTGATTGCATCGCTGTAACTGTACTTCTCAACAACACATATAGCATTCTCTACACAATACAGAAACCAAAAGCACATATGTTCCTACTAAGAACACCGGTCAACAGCAATAATGGCAAACAATTTCTACAGAATGTAAACTACATTTTCTTCAGAGAAGAAGGGAGAAAAGTTACCTGATACTTGTTTGTCCACCTGTAGCACCAAACCATAAACCAGATTAATTTACAAAATGAATTGCTACATGAACTTAAACAGCATAACAAATTCACTAGAAGATCACTGTTAAAAACCTCCTTTGGTTTCATTAACCCCAAGGCAACTAAACTAGAACACCAAACAGTGAATTCGCACACCCTTACAGTTCAGAATCCACACATTAAGAAACTAAAAATAAACCCTAAATATCTCATGTGCTTAACAAGTACATCAAAATCAAGCCCACTTGACTGGACCCCTTGATCACTCTACTGCATACTAGCTCTCAGTATCCTCTTCATTGCGTAATAAAATCAATCTAACAGACTAAAACTCCATTAATTCATAGATTAAAACCAATTACTTACCTAAATCCCAGACTTGAAACTTAATGTTGTTGTACTGTACAGTTTCTACATTGAATCCAATCGCTACACCACGTAAAAAAAAAGCATCAGATTAGCAAAAATTCAGAAAAAAATCATACGGTAACATAAATTCCCAACTCAAATTTTCTTCCTTTTTTAAAAAAAGAAACTCACTTGGGATCGTGGAGACTACCTCTCCCATTTGAAGCCGATCTAAATCACAAGAAAACACACCAAAACATCACAAATATGTAAAACTAGAAAAACCCAGAAAATAAATAACAGAAAGAAAGTGGGGGAGTTACAGAGAATGGTGGTTTTGCCAGCATTGTCGAGGCCGAGGACAAGTATTCGAGCTTCTTTATTACCAAATAAAGAAGAGAACATTCTACTAAACAAAAGACCCATTTTTTTCTTTTTGTTTCTGTTTTTCACACTTCGAAAATTTCTAAGTGCATGTCACGAACTCGATCGGTTTCGCAGGTTTTTGTTCATACCAAGTACTGAAGCTCTCTCTCTTTACTTTAAACAAGCAAGCAATTTCCAAGAATCTTCTGTTCAAGCCAGTGAAGTGTCGAGAGTGTTGTGGGCTATGAAGATGTGGTTCCGAGCAGGGCAGATGGGCTTGTGAACAGGTATTGTTCCTTGAGTGTCAGCCCTAATACGAATACATACATGGATTTTTTAAATAAATAAAAAAAAAATTGGTTCAACTTTGATGCACAAAAACTATATTTGTCACACTTTCGGTTATTGGATCAATTTGTGAGTTAATATGTCATCTTTGCTTATTATTTTTATTCAAAATAATATTTTTATCTTTATTTTCATGTGTTGATTGATTTAATCATGTATGAACTAGATTTGATTAAGTTAATTGATTTTTGTTGAGTTGATATTAAAATTGTTTCAACTTGAACACAACTCGATTCAGATTCTAGGTTATGAGATTTTTAGATCAATTAACTCGATCAACTCGGGTTTAACAATTGTGATCAAAACTAGATTTTTTTTAATCTTAAAAGTTGGTTTAGTGATTAAGAAGATTTTTATTTAATTTTTTGTTTTCAAATCATGGAATTTATTAAATTTCTCTAAATATACGAGGCTAACATGAACGATATGTCTTGATATAGTTTAAAAAAGCATGAGCCGGTCCAAAAATACTATAAGTATACCATGTCTTAATTTTATTTTTTTAAAACCATGTATAAGCTATAGTAGTTTGATTCCAAATAGCTATATTTAACACTATGTGTTCAGAGTTGCATCGTGTGGCCTTATTTGTCGGAAAAGTAAGATTGTTTGGTCCAATAACATGACAGAAACCATGCTGCAAGGGCAAAGCATGTCCTTTCTAATTAATCAAAATATCTATCGAATCACGAGTTGCTATCAGCAGATATAGTGAAATATTTATAGCATGAGACGGGACTGATAATAATAATAATAATAATTAGGCTTAAATTCAATTTTTATATGATGAGTTTAGGGTATGTGATAATTTGTAGAGGAAGCATTTCGTTCTCTAAACCAACTTTGATGTGAGGCTAAAATGGATTTAGAATCTTGAGTTTCCCTTTTGCTTTTCTTCAATGCCAAATGATCGCTTAAAATAAAATAAAACAAAGATGGATACCGAAGTGATTATTTGTTTAAATTGCAATGATTCTCTTCTATGTATATATGGGATTTAGACTTGGTTTGTATCGGTGAAAAACAATAATTTAATGATTTTTATGATATGAAATGGAGTTTTAACCGCGAATTCAAATGTATTTTCAGTGTTTATTTGTTAATGTAGTGTAAAGTTTTTTTTAAAAGTTTTTTTTTAGTTGAAAATACATTAAAATTATATATGTTTATATTAGCATATTAAAATCATTAAAAAAATATATTTAAAAAGCATTGATTTAATATCTTTTAAAGTAAAAAATAAATAAAATAAAAATCTAACATGAACTTAGTAGATGCTCTCATTCCTTGTATGCATATTATACAAACTATAATTACCCATGCTTGCCTTCTTTATCAATACACAACAATGTGGTTTTGACCATTGAATTTGCATCTAGTAAGTTCTATTTAGTATTTATTAGGGGTGATTATTTTTTATTCGGTTTGGTTTTTATATAAAAAAAAGTGATCAAACCGATTTTTTTGAAAAAAAAACTGAAACCGGTTCAAATCGACTGGTTTCAGTTCGGTTTGGTTTGGTTTTTTTGAACAAAAACCGGTTCAAACCGGTTTGGCTCGGTTTTTTCCGGTTTGAGTTCGGTTTTTTCAGTTTCAGGCTTATAAAACCGAAACCGAACCAGTCAGTTTTTTTAAAATTTTAATCGGTTTTTTTTATTATTTTCTCAGATTAATCGGTTTTTTGGTTTTTTTTGTTCACCCCTATTATTTATAAAGATACCTTTTTTAGTATATAATTGCGATGGGATTTTTTTTTCAAATATGTAATAATGACCATATGATACAAAGAATGAAAATAGCTTGGACATTGCTCATATTTGAGTTGGCGCAATCCTTATATATTATAAATATTATATTTAGTTAATGTTTCATTACTGAAAAGATAGATATAGATAGAAAAGATAAATATAGAAGACATAAAATATATTTAACCACAGAAATAGATACGAAAACACGTTTCAATAAAAATATTTCTAAAATAATTATAGAATGATTTTTTTATCATTTTAAAATAGAAAAAATAATATATAAAATACTTGATCTCCAAGAGATGGCTTGACCTTGGCTTGTATAGAGATTAGCAAGATTCTCGGCTGTTCACAGGGGATTATTATTAATAAGGGAAAAACAGCTGTCCGTTAAAAAAATCAAGGCTGTTAATTAATCATTTATTTATCAACAAACGCGTCTTCGCATCGCCGCGCGCAGACAACCCAGCTGCTAAAGCTAGCACGTTGCTTTCCATTGCTCACAGTCCAACGATAGATCACCACGTGTCTCCTATTTGCATCCCAAGAAAGTAGTCCAAGGCAAAAGCCTGCTTTCTCGTGTATTCATCGGCTGTCTTTACTTTTGCATTTAAAAACGCGTTTTTTAAATTTATTGATTTTTTAATTTTAATTTATATTTTTATATAATTTTGAATATATTGATATTAAAAATAAAATTTTAAAAATAAAAAAAATATTATTTTAATATATTTTAAAAAAACTCTTTGAAAAACATCCGTAACACAATTTCAAAATACTATTCTAAGGGACCGTTTGAGATTGTGATAACGGCAACGTTTTAAAGTTATTTTCACTTATAAATACATTAAAATAAAATTTTTTATTTTTAAAAAATCATTTTTAATATCAGCACATCAAAACGATATAAAAACATAAAAAAATTCATTTAAAACAATTTTTTTAAAAAAATTTAAGAAAATACAATTTTAACCACGTTTCCAAATAGACCTAAAAATCTCTCTTTTTCCACTTCAATGCCACCTATAAAGCCTCCCAAAGGAAAATCAATGATTCACCTGAACAAACCAAAACCAATGGATCATTTCTTAATTTGTTGCTCAAATGAGAAATGTTTCTAAAATTATTTCTTAATTTGAGATGAAAAAACCTAAATGTGAAATAAATTCTATATAAATTCATCAGATGTGTTGGATTAATAGTACCCATGAATGATAAAGATTTAGTAGGTGTTTAGTAATGCAGTAAATAATATTTTTTTAATTTAAAATAAATTAAAATAATATATTTTAAAATTCTTGATATTAGCATATCAAATTCATAAAAAATATCAGCCTTTTCATACAAAAGCATTAAAATAGTATATAAATGTGCTGTATCAACTAATCAATTACAACATAAAAAAAAACAGATTGAAAGCTAAATTATGAAATTAATTTCTTCACTTAAATGGATCTGAAAATATCAACTAAATCATAAAAAATACAGAGATTATTTATCATAATTACTTATTTATCACCCATCTCCTCTTGCACTGACATTCAGGCAGCACAAATTTCATGCACAGTCGACGGATTTATTACGTTGGACTACTTGAGTTCTTGTCACTGTGCTTTACGGGTAATTTGTTCCTTGGAATTTTCCGGCAGCCAAATTAAGAGAAGATACATTTAAAGAGTATATGACCCTTCGACTCCATTTTTTTCACTTTATTCCCCATTAGTTTTTCTTTTCTTTTTTTACAACTGAATTAACAAGTAATTTGTTCCTTGGAATCTTCCGGCAGCCAAATGAAGAGAAAATACATTTAAAGAGTATATGACCCTTCGACTCCATTTTTTTCACTTTATTCTCCATTAGTTTTTCTTTTCTTCGATCTTTTACAACTGAATTAACAATCCCTTCTACAAAAGATGATTCTTGAAGTATCTTATTCATTCATTTATATATATATATAATTCATTACCTTCTAAAAATTTTAAAGCACCAAAACCCACTTCAAACCATTAAAAATTCTTTAATTTCAAGCTCAATTAATATTAAACAATATCCCATATATGTTTGATTTTAAAAAAATTAACTCGAGATTGATTTAATTTAACTCGTTTAATCAGTAAAATCACTTAGTTAAAATTCAATATAATTTTTTTAAAATAAATTAAAATAATATTATTTTGATTTTTTTTATATAAAATTAAAATAACTTTTTTTGTTTTGACTCAACTAGATTAATAACTCAAGTCATTGCCTGGGTTGGGTTAATAAATTTGGTTGTAATTTGTTGTCATCAATGAAGGCTGGTAATTGCTGGCTGTAAAAACGGATCAAAGATATTGGGAAAAGTAATTATGAAGAAAAATATGATTAATTACTAAGCAAA
>Ga0307515_10015569_pt1 | contig 13995 bp, 14 predicted proteins | sample 17_EM_MG_FD_194513 | JGI IMG/M metagenome (GOLD analysis project Ga0307515, IMG submission 194513) | Populus trichocarpa ectomycorrhiza microbial communities from riparian zone in the Pacific Northwest, United States - 17_EM | ecosystem: Host-associated > Plants > Roots > Unclassified | place... | reverse complement strand
TATCAACGCCGAGCTGGTTATCCTCGGAATTAATCGGAGTAGCCAATATCTCTACTGCAAGTGTCGTAGGGATACGTGCTCATTCAGAACTGGAGCCCTGGATAGGAGGTTTAGGAGCAGAGTTTGGGTGAGCGAGTTACACAAGCTTTTTGTGAGCAGCGCGTCGACTGCAGCCGAATCACGAACTTTTCTGCTCCTCCGCCTAAGGCTCCTCCATCGAGCTTCCATGTGCTCTGGCTCCTGGCCGTTGACTCGTGGCCCTGATAAGTCACTGCGGTTGATTACCGAGGTTCCGGGGGTGACATTCCAAGCCAGCTAGCAAACTGCGCCTTTTAAACTCTTTCACGGGCATAAAGAATCGGCGTCCAGCTAGCTCATCTCTGTTCACGAACTGCCACAGCCCATATCAAGGTAAGGGAGCCCTGCTGAAAAGCCCAGTAGCCATATGCGCGAGCCCTGCCGGTTCCAAGATTCGCCCTGTTGCGCTGTGCATAACCTCACTGCGCTGCGCGACCACAATCAACTAACGGAGCTGTGGATTTCCTTTAAAAGGGTCTAGCCCCTCAAGGGTTGTTTCTTTGCCTCTAACATTCATCTTGGTTCTCAGTTTCCTGCTGTGTCGTTCAACAATTTCTGCTCCATTCACCTTCTGCTGACCCCTGTCCGTTTCACTTGGGCCCACCAACATAAGAGTCCCCCTTCCCCAAATTTGGCTCACCAGCCCAGACTCACCTTTTACCATCGGCAGCAGCCTTAGCAAATGCCAATAACCACTTTGTTCAATCCCCCAAAACTATACAGAATGGCGCTATCGGTTATGTCCTCGGTCGCTACAACTCCCGCCATGTCAGATTTTAGCAGTACAGGCACACCAGCCACATCAAGTCTAGCATCTTCTATCTCAAGCCTCCGGGATCTCGACAAAGCCCTTGTCGAGTGCCTTATCGGGGAGCTAAACCTGGTTGAGATTCGAGATACCCTGATATCGGTCGCACAGACCGCCGGCGAGATGATGCTTAACGCAGACCCATCTGTCGACACTTCTGAAACCAAGAAGAACTCAAGTGACCGTGTTACAGCGACCGATAAGGCTGTCGAAGCAATGGTGAAGGCTTGTCTCAATACTGCCTACCCGGACTTCGAGTTTCTCGGAGAGGAATCCTTCAAAGCCAGCCAAAAGCTGAGCGATGCACCAACTTTCGTCTGTGATCCGATAGATGGGACTCTCAACTTCATCCACGGTTTCCCTAACACCGCAATCTCCCTCGCACTTACAGTTGGAAAGAGGCCGGTTGTCGGCGTTGTGTTCAACCCGTTCCGCCGGGAGCTCTACACCGCCATCAAGGGCCAGGGTGCCTATCTTCAAAAACCAAATGGCACCGTCCATCGGCTCCCCATTCGTCAAAATCCAGATCCACTCACCGGTCTCAACGGATGCCTCGTGGCCGTAGAATGGGGTAGCGAGCGCAGCGGGCCTAATTGGGACCTTCGAACCAACACGACACGGAAGCTCTTGTCTGCTAAATCTGTTGGTGGTGCCATGTGTCACTCTATCCGCTCGTCTGGCTCTGCGGCCCTAGATTTCTGCTATGTCGCTGCCGGGCAGATGGACTTATTCTGGGAGGGTGGCTGCTGGATATGGGACATCTGCGCCGGCTGGACCATCCTGGAAGAGGCAGGTGGCCTTGTTGCATCGGCCAACCCTGGTGACTGGGACCCAAGTCTCGAAGGGCGATTGTACCTGGCAGTTAGAGGTGCTCCTAGTGGCCAGAAAGAAGTCGTGGAGGAGTTATGGAGCTGTATGGAGGGAAAAGAGTTCGTCTTCGCGAAGTAGCGACTTCAACAGCACTCATCGACAATGCTTTTCCAAAACGGTTTACTTGAAACGAGACCCACGTTTACGAGAATTTGCGAACGTTATAGAAAGGTTCCCGGGATTTGCACACGGAATGGAATACCCTCGGTCACTTATAGAGCATAGACGGACTGATCTGGTTTACTTTTGCTTACCCTGAGTTTGAACTCAATGGCGATTCACTATACCTATTTTCACAGGTACGCCTCAATATAAAGCCGAATATTATTCTTCTGGCAAGGCCCATTCATGTATGAGGTTCTCGTGTGTGACACGTAACTGTCTCCTTTCTCCTTGATCCTGCGAACATTAACCTTTGTAACTGCAGTTTCTAAACGAACCACAGTATCGGTCCTATAATTTGACTTCAAAGGTTCTTACCCAAATCCATATACAATGTATATTGCTAATAATAGTCAGGTGTACAATCCGCTTAAGGCTAATAAAACAGATAGAGCAGTAACTATCACATACACGACTCTCTCTGGTACACCACAGTCGTGCATGTAACCCGCTCCTCTGACCTACCAGACACTACACTCGTCCTAATTCTCTAGATATCGGCACTCCCTTCAAACCTTTGCGTGCTTATGTTACACATAGCTCAGACTCTTAACCTAGACATCTACCATCGTCTAGTACCAACACATCCTCACCAGGTTCCAGGACCAAAAAGCCGCACTGGTAATCTGACACGATTACCAAAATAGGAACATCGCAACTACAGTACTGAAAGAATAATACTAATCTTGGCACTGTAGAGGCTGTGAAAGTGCGCTAAAATTCGATCTGTATCACTAGTTCGGTAGCTCTAAATCCCTTAACGTAGAACTCAAATTTGGATTGGCGCGAGAACTTTAACATATCCTAGCGGAATTAGAGTTAAATAGGGAAAATCTAACGCATATGATATCCCTTGAAGGTTCGTATTGGTAGCCCCTGGTATTATCTTCCTCGTCTTGACGATGGTATTAAAATACCTTCAGCAACTATCAGGACCACTAGTAATAATAGATCGCCGAATATTCTAGCAACTACTCTAGTACGCCTTCAAAAAACATCGAAATCTGTATGCACTTACCCATTAAACCCAGCCTTCATAAAGGCTTCAGGAAAACCAGAGAATCTGACGCGTTTGACCTCCACAGTTTATACGCCCCGGGGTATTTAAGTCAGACCGAAAGGCAAAGAATATTTGCAAGATGCACATTCCTACCACCGCCCTTAGTGCACTCCCGCTCGCCAGTCTTTCCAACGCCCTTCCCATCGCGTACCCCTAGAATCTAGCGTACCCCTCTGAATATGCTTCCCCAACCCTCTTCATACCGCCGCCAAGGTCCCATTTTGACCATCCAACCACCACCAACGCAACCAACCGTAGTGCACTACACATAAGAGGAGATCTACCCCGCCCCCCCTTCTCGTTAACCACAACAATTAATGCCCAACCTACCTTACAAAGGCAACATCACTGTCGAAAAGGGCGTCGCCGATGCTAAGCATGCCTGTATCGTCTGGCACGCGTCCGGCTACACGGCCTGTAAGCCTTTTGGGCGTTAGTTGGGTCAGACGTGCGAGTGCGAGTATGGACGTCCAATGTCCAAGCATGATCTTGAGCGGGCGCAGTAGCCGCCGAAGAACTTATTCTTGATGGTAATTGAGGGCGCTATGATGTATTATAAAATGCAGGATGTGGATAAGAAAACGAATAAGATAGCGGGAGAAGGGGAAGGAAAATTAGAAGAAAAAGAACAAGAAGGAAGAAAGGAAAAAGGAGAACAAGAGGAAGAAAAGGAGAAAAAGAAAGAAGAAAAGAAGAGCTTATAGGAGGGGAAACTTCACGTATATCTGTAAACCTCAACATACTGGCGGCTCAAAGTTCAGAATCAATGGCTCTAACCGTGAGACATCCAGTGGTATTAAAGTTCTGGAAAATCAGTCTCGGACCTTCCATGGCCGCTGGAGTCTGCACGATAAGTTTAAGTACAGCCAAGACCACACTGGACGAACCAGTATGCGCTAAAAAATGCCTCCGGAGAATTTCACTCTTAGACCTTGCCTCGGCTCTCTATTACTCGTAGCCGCTTGATATGTCTTTCCTGTCCTCCACACCCTTCCCCTCTCATCCACCCTTCCGCGGCGCTATGGGGGTTGCGACAACAGGTCTATTGGCGCCTTGTGGGTTCTTCTTGCGTGCAAAAAAATTCTCAAGAATCTTCCTTACGTGGGGTAGGCTCTTCTGATTGTCCACGGGCGCTCGGCAGTCTTCAAGCGTGTACGGCTTAGAGATAATGACGGCGTCGTTCACGATAATCGAGGTATCGTGCCAACGAGTAGGCAGTCTGTTAGGTAGAAAGAACGTTAGCGTAATCATTGTATGAAGACCACATATACCGAACATACGTTCGTGCCAGCGCGTCGAAAATCTCTTGCGCTTCCTTTGATACACCACGGCCCTTCATGGCATCTTTTTCCTTTATTTTACGGATTGTGGCTTCCTCTCTTGCCTTCACAGCCTCCAGGTCAACTTTGGAGATGCTGGGGAGAGCGCCATCAAATCCAGGCCCCGAGTCTGGAACCCTCTCGCCGGCGCTCAAAAGCTCAATGTTGAGGATATGGGCAAAGGGGATAATATGATAATCCCCCGGCTGGTTTGCGAGGACAGATGAAGGATTCGGTGGAGGAGTTGCCGTGTTGATAGCTATGGCGTTCGTAATGTTGCAAGTTGTAAAGAGGATTCCTTCAAGGACATTATTGTGAGGTGCGCAGGACACTTTCACCCTATAATTATATCATATTAGCCTGATGCCTTTTCACTTGGGTCGTATAGCGTCAACCAACCGCGCACCAACTGCCTTGTACAAGATGGAATCCGAGTCAATCACATCCTTGTTTGGGACAACCTTTGGCGTCGCAATCTTTCCAGCAGTGGAATTGCGCTTGCTGTCAGCCATGTTTCGCTCTACTTTAGCCTGTCCTGTGCAGACCTGTTCGACCTTGTTCTGCACCTGTGCTCACCAATGCTCGCCAGTATTCCCTCAGGCCGTTCGCTGAGGACACATGCAAGCAAAGAAATTAGGGCAAAGGAGCGACAAGAAAAGGAAGAAGAGAGGCGCAAAATGAACAGGAAACAGAAGGCGGAGAGGGGAGAGGTGAACTAAGAGCCCAGAGCTCACACGTTGTCACTTGAGCTCAAGTTTCGGTGGTGGTTGCGGGATCGCTTCGGACAAGGCCAGGATGCGAAGCGCCAACCCAACTGATTTCAGCCTCTTTACTGCGGCCCACAGAAATTGCAACGCCATCTCAAACAGATCTTTACCTGATTTAGCAAATTATACACCCCTCCCTAGTTCCATTCTTGCGCTTTCCAATGCCCGTCGATACTCGAGCCGCAAAAATGAAGAGGATTTTTGGGCGAGCCGAATTCAATTTGTTCATGTCACTCATGTTTCTTCAGTCCCCTAGAGATGTTAAAGCATTCTGTCATTACTGCAATTTGCTTGACTCATGTATGCTTATTTTAACGGGGAACTACAAATCTTCGGCATACCCTAGCTACCGTGAGTTGATGCGTGCTGCCGCCTATTCTGCACCCCACTGGCGCGATACTAATACCTTCCTTATGCCGTGTAAGTGGAAGCCGAGACATTTCCTCCTCTCCCGGTCCAGTTCACGTGGATGTTCTTGCCTTCTGGATAATCCGCGTTTGCGAATTCAGGCTTGACTCTGTTTTTGGTTAGCACTGAAGCTTCTGAATCTCTTCTACCATGCTTACCTGAAAGTGTGAGCACCGAAGTAATCTCTTTGCGCCTGCAATAGATTTGCTGGCAAGTCCTTGGAGCGGTAACCATCGTAGAAGCTCAGGGCGGTACTGAAAGCTGGTGTGGGAATGCCCCAAAGAGCGCCCTTAGAAACGACGTCTCTCCAGCCAGGCTGCGCCTACCGAATCATTTAGTTCCACTAGTGTCTCAGAGTGAAGACTTATAAGTCATTACCTTGTGGATAGCCTTATTAAAGAAATCATCAAACAGAAGGTTCTCTAAGTCGGGATTGCTGCGATAACTGCAATAGTGTCAACGTTAGTACTACTGTCCGAGGGAGCCATCTGGCCTTGCTTACGCCTTGGTGATATCCTTAAGGAAGACGGAGCGGATAATGCAACCGCCACGCCACATCAGTGCAATCTCGGGCTTGTTAAGCTTCCACTTGTATTCCTTTGCGGCCTGTTCCAATTGTCAGCCAATTGTTGTCTTTGCATATGATGCAATATATCTTACGTTTTGAATCAGCATGAAACCTTGAGCATACGAGATGATCTTCGAGGCATAGAGAGCTTGTTCTAGGTTTTCTAGAAACTTCTCTTTGTCGCCAGAGAAGCTTGGAGTGGGTCCTTGGAGGACGTTCGCACCACGTCCACGCTCAGCCTTGAGTGAACTCAGGCATCGAGCAAAGACAGCCTCTCCGATCAGAGTGACTGGCATGCCGAGATCCAAGGCGTTGATGGCGGTCCATTTTCCAGTACCCTTCTGTCCAGCGGAGTCGAGGATCTTCTCAACAATTGGAACTCCGTCTTTGTCGTCGGTCTTATACATGATGTCGCGAGTAATTTCGATGAGGAAGGAGTCGAGGACACCTTTGTTCCATTTTGCGAAAACATCTCCGACCTCCTTGTCCTTCATACCTAGGCCGCGTTTCATAATGTCGTAGGCCTGCGCCAAATGTGAGAATTCCAACATTTGACCCTATTTCTGTAATCATACCTCGCAGATCAACTGCATATCACCATATTCGATACCATTGTGAACCATCTTGACGTAGTGACCGGCACCTTCATCACCAACCCATTGACAGCAAGCCTCACCATCGGATTTTGCGGAGATCTAGGATTATTAGAAACTTCTTTTGTCACTAGGTAGATGGCATTTAGCTTACACTCTGGAGAACGTCCTTGATATATGGCCATGCCTCCTCGCTGCAATTCCGGTCAGTGAACATTTCATAGCTTTCGAGGCAGACTGCAATACACACTTTCCTCCTGGCATGATACTTGGTCCGTATCGAGCGCCTTCTTCTCCACCGGAAACACCGGAACCGACAAAGCGGATACCCTTGGATGCTAGGTATTTTGTTCGGCGGTTGGTATCAGGAAAGTGAGAGTTACCGCCATCGATGATGATATCACCCTTCTCGACGCCACCCTTGGTGAGGAGTAGCTCGATGAAGTCGTCAACTGGCTTGCCAGCCATGACGAGCATCATCATCCTTCGGGGTTTCTTAAGCTTCTGGACGAACTCTTCGATCGAGTGAGCGCCGACGATGGATTTGCCTTTAGCCTCTACAGTTTTGTTAGATTATGTTTAGCTACCACATCATTTACCACTCTTGACGCACCATCTCCCAGGAACCGGTCAACCTTTTCTACCCTGCCGCCTCCGTCAGCAACTCTATCTCAAGTCTCGGACCGAAAGAGCACTTACGTTCTGTTGAAAGCCACGACCGTTTCAATTATTTAGTAAAGGCCTAATGTTCTCGTGAGCCTGGAAGGTACATACTGTGAAGCCGTGATCCGCACTGAATTGGATTAGTTTTGCTTATTGAGGACGGATAGACCGGGGAGGGGGGGAGCGCTGCTTACGCATTGAGGATCAAATTCTGGCCCATAACCTATGCAGCTTGCATCAGTGTCTGTTCACATTGCAGAGCTTGAATGGCAAGGGAAAACATACGGCGAGGCCGATGAGGCCGAAATCTCCTACGGGTTCTTCGGCCATGGTATCGATTGTTAGAAGGTTGAATGAGCTGCGGGGTGGGAGAGTAGTAGTGGGGCAGGCCGATCTTCAAGACTGGTGAGATTGAGGATTTTGTGGTGTATGATGGATGAAATTGGCGGAAGAAGTTGGGGAGAGCAAGTAGATAAGTCTTTTTCTAGCTTGCGACCGGAAGAGTTTGGAGTTTGTTCGTGTTGGTAGCGTGGATGGAGGGTGGGGCATGAAGTGCATCAATGAATGGAGGGGAACGGCTGGGCTAATCCCTACAAAGCCTCCCAGAGCATTCCATGGGCCCCACGGAGAAAAGAGTGAAAGCAGCGGGCGCCGCGCCCATTGCTTCTACCTTCGAGCGCCAGGGAGCAGACGTACGCGCCACAGAGACCAATACTTCCGCTCTTCTGCCCGCGGAAAACACAAACTACTCTTGTCCCCTCATGTTTGCGCACCCGGCATGAATGCCCCGCCGTACAAGTTATAATCCAGCAAGCCGGGCCGACAGAACGCCCAACAGCCCAAATCAAAGCCCGAAGAGCCGGCCAGCAGCACCCACGCTCCGTCAGCGGTATTGTCAGCCGTTTGCATAGCATCAACGGCTTGCGGCAACCGTGTTTGCGGCATTATTACTCCTTTTTAATCAGTTCCTTGAGTCACAGTTGCTTCACTTGGGTGGCGCGTCGAATCAGCGATCGCGGTTGAGGGCACGTAAGTTATCACGCACTTGGGAGTTTTGCGCAGAGGTTCATCATGGCCTATCCGCCGCCTCCAGGTCTCAAGAATCAACCCAGCTCTTCATCAACGCCGCAGCCTCATCCATCTCTCCCCGCTCGTCCACCGCCGCCTGCGCATCCTCTCCCTACTGCCAAGTTTAGCGCCGGCGCTCCAGGCACAAGAGGATATCCTAATAATGAAAGCAAGGCATCCGGGGCGTCTAGCGCCTTCACCGCGTTCAAACCGCGTACTGTAGGAGGAGGAAATCAAAATTGGAGATCTCATTCTCCCACTGTGTCTGCTGCTCCTGCACCACCAACAGGTTTTACTGCCCCTCAGGCCAACTACAATGGTGGTGGGTATCAATCAAATCCTTACCAGCAGCAGCCCTCATACTATCAGCAGCAAAGTAGTGAAACCTACGCCCAACCCACGCCACCCCAAATCTTAAATCCATTTCCAGTCCCCGGACAGGATCCAAACGGTGCCCTCGGCCGCGGCCGCGGAGCTGGAAAAGACGGTGTATATGATCCCGAGATCGAGGCACAGATTGCACAATGGCAGAGTGCTTATGCGGGCAAAGACGATAGCTCAGGTGGGAAGTCATTCAGTAGGAGTGGGCGAGGGGAAGGTGCGGCGTCTGCGGGGGGCGCAAATGCCATCCCCTTAGGAGGACGCCCGAACTCTTCAACTCCAATTAATTCCATTGACATGAACTCAGCCGTTGACTCCGATACTGGCGTCGCTTCTATTGTAGCAGGCGCGGATGGAAAACAGAAGACTGTGGTGCGCAGCGGAGGTGGGAAATCATGGCAAGATCCCAGTCTGCTTGAATGGAATGAATCAGAACCTCGATTATTCATTGGCAATTTAGCTGGAGAAGTCACTGACGAATCTCTCCTCAAAGCTTTTGCCAAGTATCCATCAGTCACGAAGGCTCGTGTTGTGAGGGACAAGCGAACAACCAAAAGCAAAGGGTACGGTTTCGTTAGTTTCGCAAGTTCTGAGGACTTTTTCAATGCAGCGAAAGAAATGCAGGGCAAGTATATTGGTAGCCACCCTGTATCGATTAAGCGGAGCACGACTGAGATTAAGGCTGTGGTTCCAACGGACAAGAAGAAGCACGGCAAGAATGGTAGAGGAGGTGGTGGAGGTGGGCTCATTACTGGAGCTGGTGTGCAAAAGAAGCAGAAGAAGGACAAGGGCGGAGTCAGGATGTTGGGTTAAGCGTAAGCTTCGTTAGTTCCGCAGAGTTCGAAAGGCGTATTACAGATGGTTGGGCATATTTGTGTCGCTACGGTCCCAAAGCAAACTTTGGCCCGGGAGAGTTTTTTTTCTATAACTTTTGCAGATGGGCTCTTGACTGAGTAATTCCAGCTAAGCAGATCTGTCTCTGTGGAAGTGGTGCATGGATAGGCGTTTATGGAAGACTAAACAGTTATTTATCTGATACAATATATTCCCTTGTCTCTGTTGAGGCATGTATAAATCTTGGATTATACAGGATCAACTCTGAGCCTTACCTTAGCAGGCTTAGACGTGATTCCGTTGGTGCGGATTTTCAATCGGTCCGCAAGCTGACTAACTACATTTGTGCTGCACCCATGAAATCTCCAAACCCTGGAATTACTATTTCCCCGAGCCTTGCGGCCTTCGCGACCTAGCGATCCAAACGCGATCAGAAACGCCAATCCATCAAAGCTCCCGCGCCCAATCTACCCTCTCATTGTGGATTAGGGCATTACTGTCGCAGGAATCTTTGGAGCCTGTGAAGCGAGCGCATGTCGCAAAATTGTCAGCATGAACGTTCAAGAATCCCCAGCGGCTCTAGTCCCGCAGTTCGTCGTGAGTGTTATAGCATGCAAGCCAATTTTCAAAGCTGAAGAAAGCTAATCTAGATAGTTACCGCATGTCCATTTGGTATCTTCATATCGATTTCCCCATCTAGCCACACTACAACCGCCGACCGCATTTGACTACCTCCTCAACGCTCCCAAAATCGTCAATGATGCCGCCTCCGTAGCTTGGATGTATTTTCAAGCACCTCCCCAAGATGGGACAGTGCTACTCACCTGGCAGCCGCCCGTGATGCAATCTAGGTTTGCGAGTGATGGATATATTTGGGCCGATCCAGAGGCTACATACACAATCGAAATAAAAGGCTACGTAAGTGAATTCTTACACAATTTCAGGGCTAGCGTTGACAACATATAGACACTAGAAATCCTCGTCCATAGGAGTGGATACCGTTTCGGCTTTGAACAAATTGCTGTGCACTCTCGGCACCGTTACCGTATAATATCTAAAGCACCCGGCGCAAACATGCAGCATGATCCCTCCCTTTGGATAGTTCACTACGCACAGGCAGAGCCGAACAACAGGTATCCAGCGAATCAGATCCAAGTACCTCAAGAAGTCCAAAGGATTATGCAAGAGCGAAGTTATCTCGAGAAGCAAGGACAGTTACTTCGAAAAGAATTCATGCTCCGCGATCGAGGTAATTGGCCAGAAATAAAGTTCTCTGGTGGTGGTCCCATGCCTGCTGTTCAAGGCCAGCAAAGGCCAGTTTTCAACCCAATGCAACAAATGGGTGGGCTCGTTAGACCACCTCAATACTACCAACAAAGCCAAGTTCCTGGAGTGGGACCATCCCCTGCAAAACGTCAACGTCAGATTCCACCAACTCAAATGCCTGGGTCTGCCCATGTCGGAGTACCACCAGCAGCGGTAGGCGCCGATACCAGCATCGAAGATGAGGAAAACACCGCCCTTGGAGATCTTCTTGACCATCTCACACCTCGAGAAATCAGCGCGATGAGGTATACACAACATCATGAATGGATGGAAGAGATATTCTCTTCGCCGTATGCTGCGGGCCAGATACTACCAGTTGACTTGGGATTAGGTCTAATGGGAGAGTTAGCACCCCTTACAGACGGTCTCCTGGATACGCCTAGTGCGGAGTCTGTTCCAGGCAATAAATCATCAACACCTAAGAGTTATCACAAGCTAGAGCCCGAACAACTGAAAGACTTTGAGAAACGGGTTGCAGATTACGTGGGAAAAGGAGAAGCCGAGCTTGAGAAAATGAGGCTCAAGCATGCCAAGAAATTGGCCGACTTAAAGCGCAGCAAAACATACATTCAAGCTGAACGACGGTTGAGAGAAGCAGCGCGAGGTTCAAGCGACAGTACCGACACATCTCATCTTCTTGATGGTACTGTAGATGAGGACAGAACCCGGAGCGGCACGCCAAGCTCTGACGAAAAAGTCGATGATATCGTCCATGAGGTTGAAGAGTCACTCGGCGTGGTGATCGGCTCAAAGAAAAATGTAGTTTGCGTGGACAAAGGTGGTTATATTGAAGAGCAGTCTCAGCAGACACAGCAGGTAAACGGCAATGGCACCGGTCCATCCAGCGCACACACGGATAACGGAGGCCTCAACGGGTTTTTGGATGAGAGCGCTATGGACGCTGACAACACAGCTGCCAGTTTACTAGATCAATACGGTTTAACTACCACACCAGCCGCGAACCTTTCTGTTCCTCAAGTATCACAACCAGAAAGCCAGGTTCATTCCATTACTGGAACTCCAGGTACCGGAGCCATAGATCCTTCGCAAAATAGCTCATATCAAGAGCAAGGCAATCTTGAGGGCTCAAGTGGAGCTCATGACCTTATGGATCTTGATGTGGACATGGCCAGCATATCTAACACAGAAGACAAGGGCGGTGAGGGAGACTGGGTTATGGTCAATGAGACTGACGATGGCCAAGAGCACATTAGCGGCGCACAGCTTTCGAAAGCCGCTAGTGCAGAGTCCTTAGCAGAGCCAACTGATCCAGATGCAGCGCCAGCGAGTAACGTGGACTCTGGAGCTACTCCTGGCATGTTCGACACAGCAGAGTTCGAAAGCTTCGACAATCTGGATACCGCCGGAGATGCACTGGCAGATTATACTGCTGAAGGAGACGACCTGGGCCTGGACCTGGACAACTCAGCATTTGGAGATGCTTTCCACGGCACTGAGACACATCACGGTGAGACAGACGATGGAGAGAATGCGTGAGCATCTCAATAAAGCATCATTGCTTTGTCATACGAGTGGCCATGGACGTGTCGTGACGCTTGCAGCAGCACCGGCACATCGTTCTGCATGGGCAACGTCTCACAAGATACTAGAGTTCTGTCCTAGATTTGCGCTTGAAGTGCTGGGACGTTGTCCCCCTAGCACCTATTGTCTTTTTTGGGTTCTTCGTTACGACATATTATCTAGCCTTGGAGTTTAGGAGATTCACCAAAGGTGCTGATGGCGTACTTAGGGATGACTAGGTTGTAACTTTAAGAGTACATCTTACGGATTTTATTCCTTCGGGGGCGGTTGGAATTGCTTCTGTATCTCTCGGGTCTGTACTCGATCTATGACATTTTGTATGTTTGACATGCTGCTTGTGGTTAATAAAGTTCTCTCGTGGTGAAGCAAGCCACAGGGATAAGCTGGCAGAAGAGCCACGGTTTCGTTATCCTTGCGTTATATCCTTGCGGGTGATTGGACGCTCTCTTGGCAACCTATGGGCGATGCTAAAAAAACACTGCGTGTGCTAGGATCTAAACCCAACATTCCGTTATCTTACCATAGGAGGAGGTGGTTCCTTGTGCGAAACCTGAGGTAGCGTAGTTGAAAGTTTATATCGGTTGTGCTTTTATACACCAGCGGTATTTAGTATAATTAGAATTTGGGTTTATTAGCCAGGTGACACCCACAGACGGAGTCTATCGGAACCACAACAGTTCGTCGCATTTATTGTTTCCCCAAACCAATGGTTTCCGGTAACAGAGATTTGACTACGAAAGACGCAGGGTTACATCTCTATGCCGTTCAATGCTGGTTGATGTAACGTCCTGTAACCCCAAAGCATGGCCGTTTATCTGCGATACCGGAAACCGAAAGAATCGAAGTAGACCTGGATGCTGTTGTGTGACAATTTATCAAACGCCAGTATAGAGAGCTCAAGGGGCATGTTGATATTGTGCTAATGAGTTTTCATTCAACTGCTGACCCCGATGATCTGAATAATATGAATCTAAATAAATGAATCTTTGAGATTGATTTATTCTCATATGGATATTTCAACGATAACTCGGGGTGACGCTGTTATGGAGCCAACTTTCTCATCCGTGCTAGCGAAAATCTGAGAATGGCGCTTGTTGCACAAACCGCGCTGTCAACGCCCAACCATGGTTGGAAAACGGTCCCTTTACCACGCCAGAGGGAGCCTGCCTGTCTTTCAGGCCGGCGCTCATTGTATCAAGACAGGCTTCCATTTCCATCGCGATCACATCGGCCTGGCGTCTACCGCTCGTCTGAATGCCTCTGAATGGCTTCAACGGTCTAAGCAAAATTGGTCTAAATTTACGAGCCGGCATGCGTTGGCTCAGGAGAACTTCAGCGGTTGGACGCGAATACAGATTGAGTGGCAACGACCACTCCAGATCAGCCTTGCTTTATGCACGTTTAGCGATTACCCGGAAAACCGATGGAACGGGTAGAGAGCTAAAGTTAGCATGCGGTGGGGCATCCGACGGGACTGGTCTGTTCCTGGCTAGGTATGCATCTTCCTCTCTTCCTTCCACTTTGTCTGCCGCCGCAGTGAGCTATATT
>Ga0307515_10015568_pt1 | contig 13995 bp, 9 predicted proteins | sample 17_EM_MG_FD_194513 | JGI IMG/M metagenome (GOLD analysis project Ga0307515, IMG submission 194513) | Populus trichocarpa ectomycorrhiza microbial communities from riparian zone in the Pacific Northwest, United States - 17_EM | ecosystem: Host-associated > Plants > Roots > Unclassified | place... | reverse complement strand
GAAGATTACATCAATAAACATGAAGAATTAAATGAAGAAATTAATCAACAAGTTCAAGATGCAAAGAAGGTGAAGATTTAGCTATTAAGGATTCATTTTAGTGCAAATTAAGTAAATTTTTATATTTTACTTGATATCATAAATTAAAATAAATTCACACATTTTATATTGCATGCACTATAGGATTGAAATGCAAAGATTCATCAGGTTTAAAACTGTTAAATCTGAATTTTAAGTTGAATCGGTTGACCGCTTGGCTATACTAAATGAACCGGTCGACCGCTTGTTCATTAGAGATGAACACTTGGGAATCTATAGGAACTGGTCGACCAATTGGCTTGACCACTTTGAATCGGGTGACCATTTGAGCTGTCAGAGGAGCAATAACGATTATAAACGAGTACTTTTTGCTAGAATTATATATATATATATATATATATATATATAGTTTGTCGGTCCAATTAAAGAATTAAAAACAAATTTTGAATATATATCACATACAAGCTATTTTAAGAGAAAAAACAACTTTAAAATTATCAATCATGGACTAATGATATGCTTGGTTGAGAATAAGTTTAAACATATTTTATATAAAGATTACATCAATAAACATGAAGAATTAAATGAAAAAATCAATCAACAAGTTCAAGATGCAAAGAAGGTGAAGATTTAGCTATTAAGGATTCATTTTAGTGCAAATTAAGTAAATCTTTATATTTTACTTGATATCATAAATTAAAATAAATTCACACATTTTACATTGCATGCACTATAGGATTGAAATGCAAAGATTCATCAGGTTTTAAACTGTTAAATCTGAATTTTAAGTTGAACCGGTTGACCGCTTGACTATACCAAGTGAACCGGTCGACCGCTTGTTCATTAGGGATGAACACTTGGGAATCTATAGGAACTGGTCGACCAATTGGCTTGACCACTTTGAACCGGGTGACCATTTGAGCTGTCAGAGGAGCAATAACGATTATAAACGAGTAATTTTTGCTAGAATCATATATATATATATAGTTTGTTTGTCCAATTAAAGAATTAAAAATAAATTTTGAATATATATCACATACAAGCTATTTTAAAAGAAAAAAACAACTTCAAAATTATCAATCCTAAATCATATTCATATTTGTGCATTAAAACCTTCATATTTTTGCACAAAAGTATAAATTTTCACACTCACTATAGTTAAACACCTTCATACATTCCAAGTGCTATTGAGTGAGCTATAGAGATATAAACTCCAATTATATTATCTACTATTTGAGAGAGTGTTGCTATATTTCAAACAATTGTAATCCTTCAAGAGTTTAAGTGAAAAACTTTTAAAGAGGGTATTTCTATAATATAGGGAAAAATCATAGTCAATGTAGGGTATTTTTATAATGACATGCTAACAAGCTATAAATCTGAAAAGAAAAATAATAAGAAGGTGAGTTCAACAACTCAATGAGTAGCTAATGCTAAATATACATACACGAGGTAATATACAACAATTAGGAATATATATACAAATATGACTTTAAGTTCTTACATGAAAGTTTCTCAAATAGGTCATAACAAGAATATTATAAGGTAAAGCTCATCTGAAAATCAAAATGCAATGAACATGACGCTTTGTACTGTGGAATGATAAATCACCACAAGTTGGTGACTCCCCCGACCAATTAGGGTTCAAATATGATGTGTATAAAGACTAATACTACCATGTTAGCATGAGTATTTTGACTGGCATGCTATAGGTTCATATCATAATAACACAGATAAATTCATAAATCAAGGCTCAACTCATGACATCAATTAAATGAGAGCTATCAATTCAGAAGTATATAATGGTTCATATCAAAGATTTAATTTCAATAAGTGATCATGCTTAATCATAAACAAAGAATAAATAACAATATAAGAATTACCAAGAAGCATAATCAATTCCATATAAACAATTCAAGTATTTATACTAATTCTTTAGCATATAAAAAATTATGTACTCATCTGACTCAAAAGTAGAAATAACACAGAAACAGACCCCAAAGACAATCCTACTAATGTCTCATAGGTAGAATATCAAGATTATCTGAATATAAAAGAAGACATTCTCAAATATATCTTGGAAAGAATATACAATCTATTTAATATATCTTGCTATGTTTTAAATCATGTTATCTTAAGATCAAAGTTAAAAAAAACTTCTTATGAGATTTGAAGAGATATGAAACCTAACATTTCTTATTTTAAAGGTTCAAAATATTTTATTTTTAGTACTAAAGAATAATTTGGATAATTTTAACTCAAAATTTGATGTTAATATTTTTCTTGATTTTTTTTTTTGGCAAGACTTATAGAGTATATAGTAATAGAACATTTTATCTTGAGAAATAGATGCATGTTGTATTTAAAAAAACTCAAAACAGCAAAATTATTGAAATTTTAGATCACATTTTAATGAAAGTTATCCAAAAATAGTTTGAACTTGGAAAAGAAAAAAGAAAAAGAAAAAGAAAAAGAGAAAAAGAAAGAAAATCTTCAGGAAACGTAAAAGTCACCGCTTAGGAAAAACACGGATCAGGAAGCAAATCAGACGGAAAAGGATTATGGGCTTGAAGATGGACAGATACAGACAGGCTGACCTGAACCTGAAAATCAGCTGGGCTTTCATTTCACATTTGAACGAACGAAGGCAATGAGCTTGTGTTCTTCCGCTTCTCCCCTACGGAAACTGAAAGTATCCAAATCCGCCAACCACCTGCTTTCCCGCGCTTTAACAAGCCACAACCACCATGAGGAACACAGTAGCAGCCGCACCTTCAACAGCAACCAGAACACATCAAGCCCAGTTGATTCTGATCTCATTGCTGAATTCACGCGACATGGCTCTCTATCTAATCCTTACTTTCTCAACAAAATCGTTTCCTTTTGTGCCAAATCCGGTTCTTTCCATTTGGGAATTCAAGCCCACTCAACTATTCTCAAATTGGGTTTTATTTCAAACGTGTATATTTGTAGTGCTGTTGTTGATATGTATGCAAAATGCGGCGAAATTTCAAGTGCACGAGTATTGTTTGATCAAATGCCTCAAAGAACTGTTGTTACGTGGAATTCGTTGATTTACGGGTATTTGGCTGTCAATTGTCCGAAAATAGCTATTGAATTGTTTATCAAGATGTTAAAAGCTGCTATAAATGTGTCAGCGTTTAGTGTTTCGAGTTGTCTGGCAGGTTGCTCGCAATTAGAGGCCAGAGAAGTCGGGACTCAGGTTCATGGGCTAATTTTGAAAACTGGATTGGGTTATAATGTTGTTGTGGGAACGAGCTTGGTTGATATGTACTCAAAGTGTGGCGATGTTGATGATTCCAGGCTGGTTTTTGATCATATGGTGAATAGGAATGTAATTACTTGGACTTCTATGGTTACTGGGTATTCACAGATTGAAAAACCTGATGAAGCAATGGCTTTGGTTAAAGAAATGGTGCTTCAGGATCTCAGGCCAAATTGTGTAACCTATAACAGCTTGCTAAGTTCATTTTCTGGTCCTGATTGTTTAAGTTATTGCTTGCAAGTTCATTGTTGTATAATTCAATTAGGTTTAGAGTCTAATGTGTATATAGCAGCTACACTGGTCACCGTGTATTCAAAATGTAGTAGTAGTTTAGAGGACTTCAAGAAGGTGTGCTCAGTTGTTATGACATGTGACAATATAGCTTGGAATGCAGTCATTGCTGGTTACTCAAAATTAGGGCGTCATGAGGAAGCTCTCAGATGTTTCCATGAAATGAAGCAGGCTGGTATTGATATAGACTCTTACACGTTAACAAGCGTGGTAGGAGCAATTGGGAATAGTTCATTTCTTGAAGAGGGAAAGGCAATGCATGCTCTCATTCACAGAACTGGCTATATTTCACACTTGAATGTTCAAAACGGGCTTGTTTCCATGTATGCGAGATGTGGAGCCATCGGTGATTCGAAGAGAGTCTTTTGGTTCATGGAGGAACATGATGTGATCTCATGGAATGCACTTCTAACAGCATTTGCTCATCATGGATATGGCAGAGAGGCTGTGGAATTGTTTGAACAAATGAGAAAAACTGAAATCAAGCCGAATAGTTCTACCTTCCTAGCTGTGCTGTGTGCTTGTAGCCATGTTGGTTTTGTGGATAAGGGAATTGAGTATTTTGACACGATGAAAAGTGATATTTTGCTAGAACCCCTTAAAGTAGAGCATTATGCCAGTCTTGTAGATACTTTTGGTCGAGCTGGGTATCTTAATGAGGCGGAAGCCTTCATTAATAGCATGCCTATAGTACCAGCGCCCTCAGTCTATAAAGCTCTTCTTAGTGCTAGTCTGGTTCATGGAAATAGAGAGATTGCTGCACGTTCTGCAAAAAAGCTTCTAGAGCTCTGGCCTAATGATCCAGCGACATATGTACTGCTATCCAGTGTATTGACTGTGGACGGTAATTGGGACGATGCAGCAGATTTACGGAAACTGATGTGTGATAGAGGGCTAAGGAAGAAGCCTGGTTATAGTTGGACTTGAGAGAACGGATGCCTGGTTTTTTTCTTGCAATATCCAGCCCAGTGTCATTGCAGCAGAATAGTAGCTGGTTTTGAACAGTCATTGTCAGGCAGTGGCTGACAGAACTTTTTACCTGGTTTGCTTTTAGCATACAGGAGTGATCAGCTATTTGGGTGAGAAAAAAATGGTAAGAAATTTTCCATAAATCTGCATTTTAAACCACTTGGTGTATCTTCTTTACTGTATTATTGAGAATGCACAATGGACTTTGCAAATCTGCTATCGTAATTGGCTTAGATTATTGTACGGGGCATGAAATAATGATGGATTTACTTTTGACAGTTCTCAAATCAACTGTCTGAAAGGATGAGTCAAGGTTACAGATTTCAAGTCTCTATTCTTTTGATCCAGCCATACAGAAGAGTGCGGATGGGTGATTGTGCATGATGAACTATGGGAATGGGAGGAAGAAATAGCATGATGCACTGCCGGTGAACCAAACTGCTAGCCACTAGTTTGTTGTGCTTTAAGATTTGCCCTGCATCAGAATAGAAGCAGAACCATGAAATGCAGTGTGTCCCATGAATTACTAAAATAGCCAAGGCGGGCGCTGCACCTTTTGGCAGGGTGCGAGCCATCCCCAACACCCCCCACGCCCCTCTATTATTTTTCAAAAGTTATTTTGACCCCATATGTCTAAGGTTTATATCAATTACCCCCTCCAAAAGTTTGCTTATTTTAGTTGTCACCTTCATCCTTGTATTTTTCTCACGTTTCCCCTCATTTATTTTACTCCATCCCTGCCACTGAAGACAGTCATCGATTGTTCAACACCAGTGAGATCCAAATAGTCAAAGCATCGTGGAGGTAAAAAAATTATATGGGAACATCCAGAGATTCTCGAGAAGGGAGAAAAGGAAAGAAAAATTTCATAGATGAATTACTAACTTATTCCCTAAAAAGTTTAGATTGTAATGAGATTCCATCATTTTTTTTGTTCATTATCTTTCTGCTTTTCCTTGCTCTTTCACTCTCGTTTTGGTTTGGCTGTCCCCCTCAATCTTTAGCTTTTGGTACAAGGAAGTTTCTTGAGGGTCATACATTTTCATGTGATGTAAACTTTTTTTTTCTTCGTTTATTGGCAATTACATTTTTTCTTGGACAAAAAATAAGATGGAAAGTCACAATGTAGTTCCACCAGACCCCGAGCGATCTGGGATTAAAGTTGAATTGAGTTAAATAGAAACAGCTAAAGGTTTGAGAAGAATCTACATAAAAATATAGATTGGTTGTGATTTTTCTTTTCCTATAGAAGCTTGTGCTTATTTGAAGTGAATTTGATATGAGAGAAGTCTAACATGCGAAGAATTTACTTGTTCATAAATTTTGTATCTCTTCACGCCTTGGTTATTGTTTTGGATTTGATGCTCACGCTCTTGAGGTTTTCTTATAACCAAAGTTTGTGTGTTCGAGACAATGTAGTAAGTTTTCCTTGTCAGAATTGAGACAAAGCGGGGCGCAGCTAAATTGATGGCGATAGTCAGGGTTAGGATGGTTGTCGCCTTCTGTATATGATTATGATCTGGAAACAAGGAGGGCGGGCGGGCGGGGGGGCTGCATTTTTTAACCATGGACCATGGTGGCTGGTGTTTTGCTGTGGTCGATCAAGGCGACCATGCAAGAGGCAATACCTCTTTGAAGCCATAAGACTAAAAAAGGGGAAACATTCATGCAGGCTTAGTCAACTTGCTATTTCAGGAGGTGACTTTTTGTGACAAGCAATTGCAATCAATTTAACTGCATTATCTTATTGCCACATGTAAAATTGGAGCCCACAAGTCTCTCTACCTTTTGGCTTTTACCACAGATGACATGCGGCTCTTGTTCACTGCCTGTGCAAGAACTCCGGGAAAGAGATGCTTGGGCATCCCCCGTTCTCTTAAATTTCCCTCTCTGTAATAAGAGATGCAGAAAAAAGGATGGACATTTGGGGAGAAACGCAACGCTGAAGGAAATGATGGCACACCCTCAATCACGTACTGGAGCAATGGCTCCAATTGTTGTCAGGCACAGACATGGTAACGGCCCTAGAACTCCAACCAGCCCAACCGTGGAAGAACTTCTACGAGGTAATTGCATAAACTCTAATATAACCATCCATGATAGAAGAAAGGGTTAATGGTTCTGTTTCTCCAAGGAGGCTTGAACTCGAGTGTAATAGGAAATGGGAATAACAAGTGGTTGAGCTATTGCTTATCGGCAGCTTAAGAATATTTTAGGATTTGTTTATGTTCAGTTCATACATCAACTCTTTCTTCAGATATTGAGAATTGATAACAAATGTGTTTTAATTTAGCTTGCAACGTAATTTGTTCGTGAAAAATAAATGCTTTTAATTGATACCAAAGTCACGAAAATTCATGTTCCTGTCACTTCTGACCTATGAGGTTTGCATGAGCAGCTGAGGAAGTATCTAGGTGGTCACCACACTCCTCACCAACTTTTTGGAAGGACCATGACCTGGAGTATGATCAATCCCCCAATCACAAGAAATCAGTTATTGCTAAAGTGAAGGAGAGGGCCAAGAAATGGCGAAGCAATCTCATCAAAAAGAAGCATAGTGATGACAGTAACACCACTCCTCCATGGGGTGTTAGCCTGGATGATGATGAAGCTGAAGAAGATCCTGAATATCTTGGAGCGCCAAGTAGGAACACCATAAAATCTAAAGAGAGAAAAATTTCTTTGGAATATTTGCCTAAATGAATGTGCATTTAATTAACTCGTCTACATGATCTCTCAGTGTACGAATCAGAGATGGCTCCTGAGGGGTACAAGGAGGCAGCTAGACAGCATCCAAGAGCAGTTCCTGTGATACCAGAGAAGCATGTTTTGCCAAGTAGCGTGACCTGTGCTGCTGAAGACAAGCCAGTAACTGAAACCGTGAACGGGAAACAAGAAAATGAGAACTTTTCCAAGACATTATCCGAAATTATGGCAGAGAAGCTGGCACCAGCATATGCCACAGTATCTGATGCCACCCATGCCATAACTTCCAAGATTCAAAGCCTTGATATTTCAACCCCTGAAGCATCAGATGCAACAGGATTAGACCCCGCGGGCAAAGGCAAAGCATCATCATCTGTAGCAGTACCAACCAAAGTAGCACCAGACCAAGTTGCATCAGATCCAGCCCGAGCCCCGACAGATGCAGCATCTGGTTACCATTTCAGAACCGGGGAGCAAAAATGGGATAAAGGAGTTTCAGTGAAGGAGTATATAATCCACAAATTTGAGCCAGGAGAAGATGACAGAGCACTTTCTCAAGTGATATCTCAAGCAATAAGTCCAAGAAAAGCTGCTGGTAATGTGAGTATGGTGGATAAGGTGAAAGATGCTGTCAACTCTCTACTTCGGGGCTCGGAGTCCTCCCAACCTACAGTTTACCATTCAGCTAAGAACTCATCCTCAAATATCCCCATCTCAATCGATGCTCATGAAGGTAACTTAAATTTTTCCTTCATTCTCTAGTAGCGCAATTAATTAGAAATATTGGTGGAGAGAAGCTATAATCAGAATGGATTATAGGTTGTAACGTGATTTTATCATATTTACTATTGTTAAAAGGTTGTCCTGACCTGCTATTAGGGCTAAAATATTCAGTATAATTTGTTGACAAGTACTTCAGGAATAACTCCTTTTGCTCATGGGATATCTTGTCGTTGCAGTTACTGAAGAAGAAAATCATGGAAGGATACTTCAAGCCAACTGAATGGGGAATTCGATAGATAATATATTTTTTTTGGCTATTCAGCGTACCAAATTCTATATATGACAATAAGTAGTTTGCCAATGACGGTGGCGATAATTGCTTAGAATTAGCGATAAGTAATTGGAGATTGTATTTTGTGGATCCCTGCACTGAATGTAACATTTCTTCCTATTCCTCATCTGAAACTAGTTCAGTCATCAAGGTGGTAGTTTACAATCAGCGATGTTAAATCACCTGATGGGATTTATCTCTAATGGCTCACTTTTGAGCAGCAGGTGAGCTTAATATCAGTGGCAAAGTGGATGGAATGGAATTCTGGAAAACACGAGGAATAGCTATTTTCTTTTACTACTGTTTTATGAGCATCAATTAACTGATCTCTGTTGATCGTAAGGTGCATTTTGCCTTATTTTTTGACTGTGAACATTACACACAGGGAGAGAGAACACAGTAACAAAATGTGTACATTCAATGCTGTTGAATTAAGATTATCAGTTCATTAATGCTGCTAATTACTTAATATAAACTACATAGCAGATATTCAAAAAGGGACATCATGGTGGTGGGGCTACGATTCGATCATTCTGGCAGGAAGATTGATGCCATGCACTTGTTTTTCATTATACTCACAGAAAAACTAATAGGCTTCGACTCTTAGCCGATGGTGAACTGATACGATTAAGTACCTAAAAGGACCACCAAAACCAGAGAACTGCCCTGGGAAAATACCAAAACCACGTTGCTCATGATCGCTGTCACATGTCCTTCCCAGATAGTAGTTTCAACTTCTATTACAGTAGTGTGAAAAGAGACCACCAGGACTGGGATCAGTTATCGTGCATGTTCCCGTGGTTTTGTAACGCCTCAACATGTTTTTCCTCGATAAAGCTGTTCCCATTTTCCAAACATGTGTCTTGACTGTGCTTCGAACATCATTTCTTGTAAAGGAATTCACCAAACCCGACAGGTGACTGTTTGTAGTATCCTTAGTAATCAGGGATGACATCAGACTAAATATTATCTTAAGCATGTCATTGAATTTATAATTGGGACTTGAAGGGGAGGAGCAACTGTCAATATTATGTGGTCATTACTACTTTATTTATTTATTTTTTTCTATGTGGACAGGTCAAAGAATTTTAAAAAAATCACCTTAATTCTTCTACTATTATTTGTCATGAAAATTCAAAGCAGACAACATTGGACTTCAGATGCCTGCATTTGTAGAAACTTGACCAAAATGGGAGGAACATCAGTTTAAATTATTGGCATCAAGCTTAGAGCAACCAAAACTCTCATTTTTTCTTCGAGTTGCCAAAATGTATTTCTTACCATAACTCATCTTCCAAGACAACATATATGTTGTTCTACTTGTTTTAAAAAACGAACCGCCTATGATTGACAAATTGCAATTTCATACTGAAACTTCTGTCCCTTAATTCGTTAGAACAAGCTCAAGCCCTGAATGTCAACTATATGTAGTTGAAGTTGAAGTGTTATAATTCATGTAGTTAAAATATTCTTGTTCTTCCTCCTTGAATAATAATTTTTTTGTTCTAGAATTGTCTTTGTGTGGGACCTATAGAGCCATTTAGCAGTCGCAAGCTGTTTCTAACTTCACTCGCACAATGTTTTATATTGTCATTACTTTTCTCAAGTCCAAGTTGTTGACGTTGCATCTGCGCAAAGCATGTTGATGTTTTGGCTGAAGGATTCGAATGTAAATGCAGCAAGGTTACAGCTTCGTATCACAGAAGTTCTTAAAAGGCTGAATACGCAAGCATCACCTCCTGTCTTTAATTTTCTCAATGGAAGCCTTACTTAGATCACTCCATTTTCTTCTAGCTCTTTTCATATCCTTAAAACACTTGGCTTTGGCTCAAGAGGTAAACCAATTCATCTACCATGGCTTCACGGGAGCCAACCTGAGTCTCAACGGGATTGCAAGTATTCACCCCAATGGCTTGTTGGAACTGACAAACACTTCAAAGCAGCAAATTGGTCATGCTTTCTTCCCATTTCCCTTCCATTTCAAATCATCTATCCCCAACAATTCTAGGTCCCTTTCATTTTCTACGAACTTTGTGTTTGCCATGGTTCCCGAGACGCCTACGCGTGGTGGACATGGCATTGCGTTGGCTATTTCTCCATCTACAGAGTTCAAGGGTGCCACTGCCACTCAATATCTTGGTCTCTTTAATTCTACCACAGTCGGTTTATCTTCAAATCACCTGCTTGCCATTGAGCTTGATGCTGTGAGAAGTCCTGAATTTCGAGATATCGGAGACAATCATGTTGGGATAGATGTCAACAATTTGACATCCATTCAATCTGCTCCAGCATCATACTTTTCAAAACATGAACGGGAAAATGAAAGCTTGCAGCTCATAAGTGGGGACCCAATGCAAGTGTGGATAGACTATGATGAAATGGAGAACCTACTCAACGTAACACTAGCTCCTGTAAGTATCATGAAACCTCAAAAGCCTCTCTTGTCAACACCTATTAATCTCTCTCTAGTTGTTTTGGAGTCCATGTACGTTGGTTTCTCTTCATCCACTGGTTCTGTATCCAGTCATCACTATATTCTTGGATGGAGCTTCAACAAAAGTGGCCAAGCACAGAGCCTAGACACTTCAAAGCTCCCTTCACTTCCTCCTGAAAGAAATTCAACTAACAAACCATATTTACGAATTATGATCCCATTGATAACAGTATCTGTTTTACTCATAGCAAGTTTTGCAACTATGTACATTATGAGGAAGAGATATGAAGAAGTACACGAAGATTGGGAGCAGCAATACGGTCCTCAAAGGTTTCGCTACAAGGATCTCTACAAAGCAACTAAAGGTTTCAAAGTCAAAGGACTCCTTGGATATGGAGGTTTTGGAAGGGTTTACAGAGGAGAATTACGTTCTTCCAAGGTGGAAATTGCAGTCAAGAAAATCACTCATGATTCGAACCAGGGAATGAAGGAATTTGTAGCTGAAATTGCCACCATGGGGAGGCTAAGGCATAGGAACTTGGTACAGCTCTTAGGCTACTGTCGGCGGAAAGGAGAGCTTCTCTTGGTCTATGATTATATGCCTAACGGAAGCCTCGACAAGTTCCTATTTTGTAAAGTAAAACCAAACCTCAATTGGGCTCAGCGATATCAAATCATCAGGGGAGTAGCATCTGCCCTTCTTTACCTCCATGAAGAGTGGGAACAGGTTGTTCTGCATAGAGATGTGAAAGCTAGCAATGTTCTATTAGATGCCGATCTTAACGGACGGCTAGGAGATTTTGGGCTTGCTAAGTTTCATGACCATGGATCAACTCCCCAAACAACCAATGTGGTTGGAACAGTTGGATATCTTGCACCAGAGATTACTAGAACAGGAAAGTCAACTACCTGCAGCGATGTTTTTTCTTTTGGGACATTTATGCTCGAAGTAGCATGTGGAAGGAAGCCTGTAGAGTCAGAAAGACCACCTGAGGAGGTTGTTCTGGTTGACTGGGTACTTGAATGCTGGAAGAGAGGTGCCATTCTTGGGACAGTTGATCCTAGATTTGAAGGTAACCACGTGGAGGAAGAAATGGAGTTGGTCTTAAAGCTAGGCCTGCTCTGTACACATCGCACTCCAGCAGCTAGACCTAGCATGAGGCAAGCGATGCAATATCTGGATGGAAATGCTACTTTACCTGATTTACCACTGCACGGTGCAGGAATCGGTTTAGTTCCAGTTAGCAATGAAGCATCTACAGAACATGTTTTAACAATCTGTATATCATCAGATGAAATTTCTTCCTATTCCTTGTCCGACTCTGAATCAATCCTCAGTGGTCGTTGAACCAGCAATGCTTCATGGAGGATTGATTGCGTAAATATGTACATTAAGACTTGTTCCATGTGAAATATAGAGGAATGTGCCACAGAATTTTGAAGATGGTAGCATTTGTGGAATTTTTTTCCAATCACTTGTATATTATGAGCTGTTATTAACTTGTACTGTTTTTCTTTACTTTGTTTAAATTTATTATTTGCATCAATAAGACTTTAGTATAACATGTTCCGATTATAATGGACAGAAAAAAATGCAATGCATTAGCTAGATAATCGAGCTACGAGCTCGTAATTTACACTAAGAAAAATATCAGAAAATTCATGAAATTGAAGTGACAGCACATGCTACTTCAACTTATACTAAATGCAGTCTCCTCCATGAGAATAGAACCAAAAGATGTTGATGATTAAGCTTAGTTCAACACTAGTCTTTTTTTTTTTAGTTTAACGTGGGTGTCCGGACCAGATTGCGCACACCTTTTATTAACGAAAGTGGTGGTTGGATCAAACTCTAATGGAGGCTGGTCTATATCTAAGATATGCATACCATAAGCCCATAGGTAAGGAGGCCTTGTTGGAGTTATTCAATTGTGTCAAGATTGTAAAGTTCATTTATTAGCAGAATGTTACGGACAACTAGCACATCTACCCCCACAAACTCTCCTAAATTTTCAACGACTCATTAACCAGGTATAAGCTCTCACTCAAGGCGTTCTGGCATCTTAAGGGCAACATCACACTGCACCTCCTCAGCAAGTCCAACTAAAAAAGGCACCTTTAACCATCTAGGTGGTGGCCCAGTGGTAAAAGCTTGGGACCAAGAGGTTTGTTCCCTCTGTGGTCTCAGGTTCGAGCCCTGTGGTTGCTCATATGATGGCCACTGGAGGCTTACATGGTCGTTAACTTCAGGACCCGTGGGATTAGTCGAGGTGCGCGCAAACTGGCCCGGACACCCACGTTAAACTAAAAAAAAAAATGGCACCTTCCCATGAGGTAACTCCTCTAGTCCTAGCCCCACAACAACGAGATTTTCCTCCTATTAGAAGAAAATTATCTTATCAACAAGAGAGAGCGATACAGAGACCTTCCCACCTAAACAACTTGCTAGCTCCTTGAGGGGACACTCCTATCGAGATGACGCATTCCCAAAAAGTGATCACTTCACATACGACCCCTCGAGCCATCATGGGAAAGGAGTCAGTCATCAATCTCACCAGTCCTCGCTGGAGTCTTCCAACTCCCCTAAGCCACTTAGATGAAAGGCAGAAAGAAACATGACTGAGAGGTTCTTTTAGGAGGAGATCTACAGCCCCGAGAAGATGAAAGAGTCTTCCTTATCCAAACATGTATTGTGCATGCCGGTCTCTAAGGAGTACATATTCATAAAGATGGTATTTGCAATATCTATGCACATTAAATATGCAAAAAATTAGAGGGTTGCTGATGGATTGATGCATCTTCTATTGAAAACCCTTTATTTTTTTTTTCTCATAAAGCCCATGTCTAGAAGGTACCAAGAGAAAGAAGATACATTATATAAAAGCTCAATAGAGACCAAGACCCATAATATAAGGGTTTGGTAAAATTCTAAGCCCAATCCTTCCTAAACTCAGCTATGCGCTGGATCCAAACTCCTATGGGTCTAGCAAGATGTCAGACCTAATTTTCATAGGCATGGCTACGCGCCAGGCCTAAACACCTATGAATTGGTGAGATGCTAGACCCAACCTCTTTAAGCTCAGCTATTCGTTAGGACCAAACACAAGCTGGCAAGGCAAGATGCCCGACTCAATCCCTTTAGGCTCAACTTCGCGCCAGGCCCAAACATCGATGAGGATGACGAGATGTCAGATCCAACCTCTTTGGGCTCGGCTG
>Ga0307515_10015567_pt1 | contig 13995 bp, 6 predicted proteins | sample 17_EM_MG_FD_194513 | JGI IMG/M metagenome (GOLD analysis project Ga0307515, IMG submission 194513) | Populus trichocarpa ectomycorrhiza microbial communities from riparian zone in the Pacific Northwest, United States - 17_EM | ecosystem: Host-associated > Plants > Roots > Unclassified | place... | reverse complement strand
TCTGTTAGATAAAAAAACTACGTAAGTCACATAATAGAGAGCTAACACTCTAGGGATAACAACCCCTCTCTTTTAAATGGGGATTTATAAGATTTATCACTGGTGGTTTGTGTGAATTACCGTTGGAGACCGGAAAATTGGATGGCTTATGGTTTGCGACAACCCAGTCTTTAAAAAATTATTCAAAGTCAAAAAAGATAAGATCTTCGAGTAATAAATCGTTAAACAACTCTTGATCTATTTAATGGGATCATAGAAACTCTCGAATAATTTTGTTTTATTGTTTCCACTACGTGTATGATATTCGAGAACCCAACATTAACAAGGTCCCAAACTTTATTTTGTTTCATAGATTTTAGTTCATCTTTCATGACATCAATCCATTTCTTAGAATTATCACTATCAATAACATGTGGAAAAAAAATTGGATCATCATTAATTCCACAGTCAAATTCTGACTCTTGTAGATATATCACATAGTCATTTCAAATAGCAGACCTTTTTTTATATCTTTGAGACCTCCTTGATGTTATTTCTTGTGGTTCATTTACTATAGGTTCATCAACAATATCTTTATTATTGGGTGTATAATCATTAATTTGTTATTCTTGATAATTGTTAAATTGTTTAACAATTTGATGAACAACTTTAAAAGATGTAGAGGGTAAAGGAATTTTTACCTCAACTTCTTGAATTTTCGCATTACATGGTGTTTCACTCTCACTAACTTCATCATTTTCAATTAACCTAGCATTTATAGTTTCAACCATTCTTATGTTGTGGTTAGGACAATAAAATCTATACCCTTTAGATTTTTTTGGATTACTAATATAGAAACCATGGTTGTTCTTGAATCTAGTTTATTTTCATGTTGATTATAAATTCTTACTTTTGTTCGACAACCTCAAACATGCATGTGTTTTAAACTAGGTTTCCTACCAATCTATAATTCATAAGATGTTTACTTTTGTTCGATAACCTCAAACATGCATGTGTTTTAAACTAGGTTTCTTACCAATCTATAATTCATAAGATGTTTTAGGAACTGCCTTACTAAAAACCCTGTTTAACAAATATACAACAATTCTTAATGCATACTGATGCAACCATTTTATTTGATAGTTTTACCCATATTTACCTAGTGTTTTGCCTATGTTTTATACATAAAATGCCTTGATATTCTTTGTTTTATGTTTTGAAGGCACTTTTGTATGAAATATTCAAAAAAACAAATTGGAGATAATTGACATATTTGACCTCCAGTCGATGTATTGTGTAGAGCTTGAGATCTAGAGGTCAAAACGAAGTGATTCTAGTGGCATTAGAAAGCTAACATCTATACCTTTCTATATATATAAGGCAAGAAAAATAAAAAGAGAAGGAGCATGGAAATCCCATCCTTCAAAGTCAAATCTCACATTCTACTAGTGTTGACCTTCGACCATTCTGACTTGAAGATCTTGAGTTACAGAAGTCAATTTGATGCAAACTCAATTTTTTTGGATTTCTGACTCGAAGACCTATCAGCCTACCAAATATTAGTAGAAAAATAGCTCATATGAGAGAGATATGATTTTTCTAAGATGACATATGAATTTTGCCAGCAGACAGGTTTTGTGAAGAAACAAGTCCAAAGTACTTCTCAAAGCATCCAAACGGTCATCCAAGTTTTTATTTCAGTAATTTAGCTCCTCCAAGTCAAAAGTCAAAGCTTGAAGATTTTATGCAAGGTTATTTCTCCTTTTTTAGGAAAATAGTTATTGAAAGGCTTAAATATAAATTGTCTACTTAGGAAAGGACTATTTTGTAGAAAAGCGATTAGGGTTTCCTAGGATATAAAAAGAAAGAGAGAATGGAAAAGAGAGGACGGCCAGCCAAGAGAGAGAAAATGCGCATTCCTCCAACAGAACCCGAAATCATGTTTTCTTCATTCTTTTTTATTCATTGTTCAGTAGACATACAAGACTAAACTATTTATCTTGGTTGCAAGGACATAGAAACCTTTAGATTTCAAGAACTGTAAGATTTATTTTGTCTTTTCTTTTCAGTTTATATGATGATAAATGAATGTTTATTCTCCTATGCTTATTTCATATGATTGTTTTATTTTAATTGCTAGAGCAGACTCTAAGTTATTATTATGAACGATATTGCTAAGTTTGCTATCAAAATCAGAGTTGTGGTATATAAACTTGTGAAGCAACTGAGATTAATAATTGTGGCGGATCCTGATTAATAATCTTATGGAGAACATTCGATTGATCAAATCAAACATGGACTGCGGATAGTTATGTTGTCTAGATTAATCAACTTATCTAGTTCTTAAGGCTGCCATTGAATTAAATTACTAGTGTGGACATTGTAGTTGTTTGATGGTTAGGATTAGTTATACAACGGATCTGTTAACTAATCAACATAAGAAAAGATAAATATTTAGAGTATAAATTGATGTTTCATTTCCATGATCAGTTCTGATTTTTGTAGGTGGACGTTTACGTGCGACCAAGATTTGTTTTTCTTGATAAATTTTGGTTTTCTTTGATTTAACATTGATTGCTTCTTTCTGTTTACTATAGCATAGCATAGATCACTTCACAATTCCCCCTAGTTGCATATCATACATCATAAAAACTTGAACTAAACTTTCCTCGTGGGATCGACCCCTTATTTGCTCTATACTATCTTGTTTATTTAAGTTAGGGTAATTAATTTGTGCGACCACGACATCGCAACACATACATCCATAATGAAACAAGTAAAAATAAATGACTTAACATACTGCTAACCATATCTAATAAAGTATGATTACACCTTTTTGCTACACCATTTTGTTATGATGTACTTGGCATTGCATGTTAGGCACAAATGTCATATTTCTCAAGGAATTTAGCAAATAGACTTGGGCATTGTCCAATTTCATTATATCTTCCATAATACTCACCACCTCTATCTGACTTGATAACTTTCATCTTTCTGACTATTTGTCTTTCAACTTTATTAATAAACACCTATAAGATATCTATTGCTTGAGATTTTCCATGTAACAAATAAATATATGCATAATGTGAAGTCATTAATAAAAGTGATAAAATATTTTTCATTGCTAAAAAAAGTAACATAAAAAAGTCCACATATATCAGTGTGTATAATTTTAAAAAGCTGTGTACTTCTTGTTGCTCTTTTCTATGTATTTTGTTTACTTTCCTTTAATACAATCCACATAGATATTAAGATCAGTAAAATCCAAGTCTGGAAGGATTTCATTCTTTACTAATCTTTCCAATCTTTCTTTGAAAATGTGACCCCAAACATTTATGCCACAAGTAAGTAGAATGTTCATTTACTAAACCATGTTTAGTACCAATATTATGATGCAAGGTCATAAGAGTTTCTACAAAAAGGTTATCAAAGTTCAACTTATATAAATAATAAAAAAATGATACAAGAAACAATAAGATAATTATGTTTAAACAAACCAAAACATCCATTCCCAAATCAAAAAAAAAAATCCAACTTTATCAAGTTTGGATTAAAAAAAAACTAAATTTTGAGAAACTTAGGGTACATAACAAGTTCGAAATAAGTCCAAATGATATCTTATGCCTAGAATCAAATGATAAGTTCCAATGCCTTTAACTGGAACTCAAACTCAGTTTCCCATGTAGATAAAGTTTTCATTTGGGTTTGTAGTTTGGTTTAAAAAAAACCCTACATTTTATTAGAAACATGAGCGGTATATCCTAAATCAATCCACCAAGTATTATAAGGAACCTCAGTTAAATTTCATTCGAATCATATAAAAACATTAGGCTTACCTTTCTTTACAAACCATGCATTACATTTCAGGCAATCTTTATGAAAGTGTCCAAATTTTCCATAAAAGTGAAACTTGTCTTTCTTATGTTTCTTCTTATGAACTTGGACAAAAGATTCATTTATCTTAAGTGGTCTATGTTTACCCTTTTCATGTTGCTTACCAGCTTTCTTTCCAACTCTTTGATTGCTTACAAAATGAATGGAATGGGTTCCTTAATTCTTAAGTCTCGTATCCTATTGAACAAGCATATTGTGCAATTTATGCACATTTCATTTATCCTTTATAACATTATAGTTCATTTGAAAATGACCATACTCAGAAGGTAACAAGTTCATAATAAATTACACAAGAAAATTCTCATCCACATTCATTCCTAATAACTTAAGTCTTGTTGCAATATTTATAATTTAAATGAATGCTCATGCATTATACGAGAATCATCAAACTTTATGGTGGATAAAGTACTCATTAATGTCCCAGTAAGTGACTTATCAACAATTTGAGAACACTTTTCCACAAATGTCATAAATTCCTTAGCACTTTTAGTTTTGGGAAGAGTAGACTTGATGTTATTAGTTATACTCATTCGCATAAACATTAGACTTAGTATGTTTGATCTTTCCCAAGCTTTATGGAAAGATTTTTCTTCGGCACTGCTAGTGCCAATAATAGCAGCATGTTTCTCAACTTCAAATGCCAAATCAAGATCCAAAACACCTAGGTGAAATTGGACTTGTTCACACCAATTAGAGAAATTAAACCCATTAAATATTAGAACATGCATCATGTGAATGGAGGGAAATAGGAACAAATACTGCAAAGATCTCAAACATTAATGCTTTTAACCAAAACCTAAATATATTATATATATTCAGAAAAATTATTCACATAAACAATAAATATATATCGATGATCTCATTTGGGCAATACAACAATCTACAAAAATAACCATAATGATGCTAATAAAATAAATATATATCGATGATCTCATTTGGGCAATACAACAATCTACAAAAATAACCATAATGATGCTAATAAAATTTGACTTAATTTGGTAATTATATTTTCACTAATTTGATATCTTTGTGTGTCTGTATGTGTGTGTGTGTGTGTGTATATATATCACATTTTAATTACCAACAATTATGTTCATTAATGATAAGATCAACTAGTCAACCTTTAAGCCATCATAAATGTCTTGTAACAATGAACTTTAATTTACCCATAAATGTTTATCATAATGACATTTATAAACATCAAAATGCATGGGTAATTAAAAAATATAAATATTATACTGAAACTTATTTTGTATTAAGGATTTGACCACTTTGAAGATTAACAAATAATTCATAATATAAATTTCAAATTGTAAATATAATACTTAAACATAAATATTATAACATAAGCTCATGAGGAGCCAGTAATCTTGAGTGATTCCACATGATCCAATAAAAAAGAATCTCATATGACTCTGCACCTAAATGATCTACCTACCCCTCTATTTTTAGTATTTTTTGTTTTTTATTTTTTTATAACATTATTTTAGCAGTAGCAATTGCTAAATCCATTAAGGCATCCCTAACCTCACCAAGCAATCCATTAACACAAGTATTCATTCAATGCATAGTGTACCTTATAGGCAATTGATTAGTACTTAAAAGTGCATTCTCATTAAGGTTTTATATCATCATATTGCACTTAAAGTATCATTAAACTCCCTAACTTAAGCATGTTTTATAATAACAAGTCTGTTAATATAAGATAGCTTTAATTTATGGTAAATGCTCATTTAAATGCAGGCATATTTCACAATTCAAAGGATTGATTGATGTGAATAACTATTGAAAGTGAAAGAACAAAGAAATGGCTAAGCTTAGAAAAGAGATGCTAGTTCAATTCAAACTGGAACACCATTCAGTCATTGGATCATATCTAGAGTTGTGGATCTTGGATTTCATTTTGGTTTATATGGCTAGAAAGCTAAGACATAGGCCTAAAACATTCATGAAGAGTCCAAGACTCAATTCTGCCGTTTTGAAGTCCAAATCTTAGCATCAAAAGAGAAGTTTGAATCTGTCCTGCATCCCAGATACTGTTCAGTGTTCAGTCCATATCTCGGGTTCTAGAAGTCCAAATGAGCTCATTCTTCTTTTGGTGGAAAGCTGATACAAATTCCAATAACTTTCATAGGGACCACCTACTCAAGTTTTGATGTTAGCAATGACATTTCATCCAGACAAGAGCTTGAGGACTATCACCACGTCCACCAGAAGCACTACTCAGTATTTTAGCCATATCTCAAGTTGTAATGATCCAAATGCTTTGAAATGTTGTGGGTGGAAAGAGGAGATGATTTCCAACAACTTTTATGAAGAACACTTTTCCAAATTTCGATTGCATCAATGTCATTTCATCCAGCCAAAATGCTTGAGTGCTATTGTCCACCAAGTCCACTAAATCAATAGTTGGCCACTACATCAATAATCAATTACCAAATGAATAGTTCCAAATATTAGCCTATATAAAAGGAGGCATCTGTAATTCATTTAGGCATCTTGGTTTTCAGATCAAGATCATTTTCATGCTCTCTCTTTGTAATGTTCAAGTTTTATTTTCATTAATCTCCTGTTTATACTTTTCATTTCCTTTACTACTCTTAGTTAACTTATATCATAATTATGTTCTTTTCTTGTTTATTTATGTTCTTCTTCTTCATTATGTTTGGTTATGTTAATTATGTCAAGGTGAAAAGGTTTCACTAATGGTGTTAGAATAAGCATAATATAAACTCAACATGGACTTTAATGTTTATATCCAAGAAAGATTGTTATTAACACGTTTTATCTTACTAATTCTTAATATCTTGCTTGTTAAATGGTTAATCTAGATTTGTGTTGTATAACATTTGATACATCAAATGCTTGATCATTCATAGTCTTCGGTCGACATCGTTGTTATGATAGGAACTTGATTCGTTGTTAACATAAGTTAGCATCATGAATACCTGACAATATTTAAAAGTATTGGTGTTACTTAAATAAGATAATTAATATGATCATGTTAATACTTTATAATGAGCAATTAATGATAAATCATCCGATTGGAACCTTCTTTGTGTGTGGTTTCCAGTTGAGTAATAAAAAGAGTTTATACTATACTTATTTCTAATACCATTAGTGGACCCTCTAACCTTGACATCTGTTTTTATAATTGTTTAATCCTCATATTAATCTCACATCTTAAATATCTCTTTAACTCTTTGTTAATATATATCTTAAATCTTAAATCTCACCTCCCTATGGATCGACCTCAGTCTTGCCGGGTTATTTATTACTTTGACATTCCTGCACTTGAGATAAGATGACACGACTAAAAAGATTGATGTCTTCTCTCAAGTGCAGGAGTGTCGAAGTAATAAATAACCAAGCAAGACCGGGGTCGAACCACATGGAGGTTAACTTTATAAATTATAAATAACAATAATACAACAACAACAACAACAACAACAACGATGATGATAATAATAATAATAGTAGTAGTAGTAATAAATAGAGCTTTGAGATGTGATATTGATATAAGGATTAAACAATGATAAAAATAATTGTCAAGGTTAGAGGATCCACTAAGGGTATTTCAAACAAGTATAGTATAAACTTTTATTATTCAACTGGAAACCACACACAAAGGAGGTTCCAATCAGATTATAAATTGTTAATATAATTACATTAGTTATCTCATTCGAATAATGATAATACTTGTAAATGTTGTCAAGCATTCATGATTATAACTTATGTTAACAACAAATCAAGTTCCTTTCATAGCACAGGTGTCGGTTATACCATACGGTTTGGGCTATGAAAGTGTCAAGTATTTGTTGTACCAAGGGTTATACAACATAAATCTAGATTAACCATTTAACAAGCAAAGTATTAAAAGTGAACAAGATAACAAATATAAAACATGTTAGTATGAAACATTAAAGTCCATGTTGAGTTTACACTATACTTATTCTTACACCATTAGTGTAACCTTTTCACCTTGACATAATAAACTTAGCTAAACATAATAAAGAAGAGAAACATAAATAAACAAGATAAGAACATAAATAAGATATAAGTTAACGAAGTAAAGGAAATGAAATGAAAAGCATAAATAAGAGATTAATATAAAACAAAACTTAAGCATTACAAAAAGATAAAGAGAGAAAGCAAGAACACGATCTTGATATGAAAACCAAGATGCCTAAATGCATGGTAGATGCCTCCTTTTATAGGCCAAAATTTGGAACTATTGATTTGATGACTAATGGTTGAGTGGGTGGCCACATCTTGACTTGGTGACAATCCTTATCTTCTTGTCTGAACAAAACGTCATTGATAACGTCAGAATTTGAATAAACTTAAATCATGAAAGTTCTAGGAAATTGTCTCAGCTTTCCAACAAATAAAGAATCAGTGAATTTGGACTTCTAGAACTTGAGATATGGGCCAAACACTAAACAGTGTCTGGGCTGCATGACAGATTCCGACTTCTCCATTGTTGCTAAGATTTGGAATTCCAAACAGCAGAATTGAGTCTTTCACTCCTCATGAATGTTTTAGGCCTATGTCTTAGCTTTCTATCCATATAAACCAAATTGCAATCCAAGATCTACAGCTCCAGATATGACCCAATGACTGAACAGTGTTCCAGTTTGGACTGAACAAGCATCTCTTTTCTAAGCTTCCTCTTTTTGTCTTCTCAATTTCAGTAGTTGAACTCATCAATCAATCCTTTGATTTATGTGATAGGCCTGCATTTAAGATGAACATTTACCATAATTTAAATGTATCTTATAGTAGCAGACTTGTTATTATAAAACATGCTTTAGTTAAGGAGTTATTGATACTTCAAGTGCAAAATGATGATATAAAACCTTGATAAAAATGCACTTTTACGTACTAATTATAAGACATCAACTCTTTGATCATGTCAGCAATCTAGGATAAGAAGTCCAACCATTCTTATCTCTTACTTTCTCGTAAAGACCATCAGCATTTACATATCAAACAAAATCCATACAAGCTCTTCTTTCACAACTCTGTACCTTGCCTTTAGATTTTCTCCCCTAGTTCCCTTCTTCATTGTCGAAAGGAACCATCAAAGAGTTTCTAATGGGTTTTCCTCACAACAATAAATTTTTTTGTGATCAAATCAGGTAGCACGTGATCACTTTTTTTAGCTTGATTTCTAGCCCACCCAATTTTTTATGAGTGAAGGACAATTAAATGGTTGAGCTCTAAGATTCCTAGTGTACTAGGTTTTGATGTGTGTACATAATAGAAAAGTTATTTTTTAATCCATCATCAATTATGAGAATACAAATAATAATATTCTCTGAAAAACATTCATATACAAAAAACATTATTATAATAAACAGTAAAATAATAAAATAAGTTCTAATCTTATATAAGAATAAAATAAGTTCCTTTAATTAAAATCTAGGGTTCATAAGAAATTGAGTGTAACATCCCCCGTTCCGGGACAAAGACAACAATCTCATGTCAAATGAAAACAGAGCAATTGAATTATTATTTTTTCTATATATATTCATGGTGTTCGTATTAAAGTCTACCGAAATTTTGACGAAGTCTTCCTTATACCGGAAGATCCCAAGTTATCGACATTTAATCTGTTTACACTTCTAATAACCCGCATCTCCTAACTCAATCTCAACCTAATCATCTTGGGTCTCAATCCCATAAACATCATCATACATATCAACCACAATATTTATGATATACATTATATAACAAATATCATTATGGAGGGACTTTCGTGAAGAGTTTGAGGAGAGGTGCTATTCTTGGGAGCATAGGAGGGAGAAAGAACAAGAGTTTTTGGATTTGAGGCAGGGAAATTTGAGGTACTATTCTCTGCACTGTCCTGATGATCTTCTTTAAGTGTATTATTTTTGCCCCCATATCCTTTTTTTTCTTTTTATAATTAAGTTATACCTCTTTTATTTTCTTATAATTTCACCCCACAACTTTTAGTTTAGTTTATTTTCTTTAATTTAATCCAGTCTTGATTTTTTTCCCGGGGTTTACATTAAGAGAAACAATAATTGTTATTTTTTTTTATAGAAAAACATGAGTTCTTAAACCTAAGGTTTTGATACCATATGTAAGCAATTATTCAATTATAAACATAAACAATCAAATAAAATTTTAATGTCCATGATCTTAGAATTTCATGATTTTCACATTCAAATAAATATCTAAAGAAAGCTTTAAATGAAAACGTACCTGGATCCATAGTAGTTATCTTTAAAGATTGAAATCCCAAATGTTAATTGATGAATAAAATTATGTTTCTTTTCTGACCCCTTTAAAAATTCTTTATGTAAATTTTGATGGAATAAAACATATTGTAATGGGTATAGAGAGGACCAGTTTTTTTAAAAAGACTCCTTACTTTACACATCTATCAAGTATGTAGTTATTAAATAGAAAACTAATTATCAAAGTTTATCAAAGTTAACCAATAGAATTGCAGCATTAATATTCTATTAAACCATTTAAGAGCACATTATTTTATTTATGTGGACCTCATCGTACAAATATTGTTATTTTAAAGCAACAATCGGGAGTATTATAGCCATTCTTGCTTGAATGAACTTTTATCATTGTATATCATTAGTTTGTTTACTTTAAAAAATTGTTTGAAGTTTTAAGTGTTTCATTGAGAACATGATTGAGCAAACTCTATAAGAATATAAGATTAGAAGTCTTACAACAAAAATGAAAAAAATAATTTATATTTAAAAGTGTAGAAACCAACATTTATGTAAAAGGTTAATGATTGGTGCTCTTCCCATGCAAGGCTGGAGTTTGGATTTTCATTTTTCTTTAGAATAGGCTCATGTTTAACCTAATTATAAAACAATTAGCGCTAGCATAAACCAAATATCATTCTCAATCATAATTTTTAAACCCGGCCCGGTCCAAGGCATGGGTTCCGGGTTTTGACCGGGTCATTCTTTTTTTTTAAATCAAAACGATGTTGTTTTAGTAAAAAAACAAAAGTCAACAGGGTTGCAACCGGGTCATACCGGGTTTTTCCTTTCCCTATTTTTTCTTAAACCCAGCCCTGGGTCCCGGGTCGACCTGCCAGGCCGGGCCAGGTTTCAAAATTATGTTCTCAATTGATAACATATTTAATGTTAGGACCATATAATCGAACAGTCACAGAAACGTCTTCTCCATTTTTTTCCTTCACAAAGGGTGCACAAATCCTCAATTAGGTTGGTTTGCAAACAAAATTCTTTTTTTTCTTAGTGCAAAACTCATATATGAAAGAAAAAAATAACTAATAATGATAGCAAAACTCACAAAGATTTGATATGCCACTAGAAACAACCTCAACATAGAAGCAAGGATCAATTGATTCTTAGAATCTCTTAAATAAATCCTTGCAAAGGTATTTGATATTGAAAAAGAAATTTCAAATGGCCTTCTTTATGCTTTATAGGAAAAAGAAGAAGATGAAAGAAGGAGAAGTCAGGTACTTGAACTCTTTGTCTCCCCTTGAAAAAAGAAAGAAAGAAAAAGATTGCAAAGGTTATAATCTAACCAAAGGCTTAAGAAAACAAATATAGAGAACAAATGAAATCATAGAAAAACCTAGAGTTAATCCACAACAAATTCCTTAAGCTAACAAAAAAAAAACAGACTAAAAAATCAATCATGCAATACATGATAAAGGGAAGGTTTGTGTTTTGACTATACAAGCAACAATGAAATAGGAGAAAAAAATGGAACGATACATCCACCAACTAAATAAAGCAGAGCCTCTACACATCGCATGGGACTTCAAAAATATTGATTTCCCAGAAACTGCCACCCTCACTGAAAGAACTTTAAAAAATTTACCACTTACTCCTCCTAAAGTAGATTTCGACTTCCTTCCTTCCACCTTAAAAACAAAAAGAACCAGTTGTTCCAAACTTGTAGAGATAATAATCTCATGAGAATGTTAACTGAAAATATTTAAAAAACCATCTAAATCACAATAAACAAAACCATAGTTAAACAATAGCATATTTATCAAGGGAAGCACAATAAACTTAAAGGAAAATTTATTATGCAATAAACAATAACAAAAAGGACTCTATTTAATCTTTGTGATCAACCATCAAACAAAAGGAAAAAGAAAATGTAAAGAAAAACTAACCCACTAATCAAAGCAGAGATGCTATAAAAACCAAGCACCAAGAAGTCACAACACCATTGTCTCATAATATTGTATTATCCAACACAATCATAATTGAAAAAAAAAATGATTCAGTAATCAATAAAGTAAAAGTTACCATAGCATACAAACAATAGCATAACATTTGGTTTAGTGGCATGCACAGACAATCTAGTGGGAATTACCTTTCTAATCTTTATGATTTTGAACAAAGAAGAAAGATTATTAATATAAACAAAGAACAAATGGCCATAAAAAACTGCAAAAAAAAAGGAGTTTCTTGTTGATGTTCAAAATAATGTAAAGTAAAGAGAACACCCAGTCATTCAACGATTTTAGCTGACTTCTTCCCTAAAATAAAAAAAGCTCATCTAATCTAACTAACCAAAGACAAGCCAAACAGATATAGTTACTAAAATTAAGAAACAAAAAAAATGGATGCACTATGAAGCATGTGGTTGAAACAAATATACCTAAAGCTTGTGTCTTTGAGATAAGGGTGATCAAGTGAACATAGTCTAATTATAACTCCATTTAGGTTCTGCATAGCTCATCCATTTATTTTATCAACAACCTTTTTTCTTCTCTCTTTTCTTGTTCCATCGATTGGCAGCAGTCCTATATCCACTTTGACCACTAACCCCAGCTGCAAAACCATAGAAACCCAAAACATTTCCACCAACATCAGCTATTGTTTTGCTATTCACTATCACTTGCTTTTTAGAATACTGAAGTAAACTATACTCACTCACACTTGAACATGCTTTGAGGATGATGCATAATATGATATCATTATAATAGTTTTGATTCAAGTCTCCCTAAAATAGCACCACCAAACAACATTAAAAAATTACAACAATAACAAAAATGAAAGCCAATCACAATCACAAATTCGATAAAAGTGATTAATACTTAAAATTGCATTCTCATTAAGGCTTTATATCATCATATTGCACTAAAGTATCATTAAATTCCCTAACTAAAGCATATTTTATAATAACAAATCTGATAATATAAGATATCTTTAATTTATGGTAATTGCTTATTTTAAATGTAGGTATATCTCACAATTCAAAGGATTGATTGATGTGATTAACTATTGAAATTGAGAAGACAAAGAAAGGGATAAGAGAAGAGATGTTGGTTGAATTCAAACTGGAACACCATTCGGTTATTGGGTTATAACTGGAGTTGTAGACCTTGGATTTAGGTCTGGTTTATACGTATGGAAAACTAAGACATAGACCTAAAACTTTCATGAGGAGTCCAAGACTCAATTTTGCCATTTTCAAGTTCAAATCTTAGCAACAACGGAGAAGTCGGAATCTGTCCTGCAGCCCAGACACTGTTTGGTTTTCAGCTCATATCTCGAGTTCTAGAAGTCTAAATGAGCTCTGGTTTTTTTTTTTTTTTTGAAAAGCTGAGACAATTGCCCACAACTTTCATGGGGACTATGTGCTCAAATTCTGATGTTAGCAATGACGTTTTGGCCAGCCAACAAGTCAATGGTTGACCACCAATTAAATAGTTTGTCAACCAATCAATAGTTCCGAATTTTATCCTATAAAAGGAGGCATTTGCCATGTATTTAGTCATCTTGTTTTTCAGATCAAGATCATCTTCTTGCTTTCTCTCTTTATAATGTTCAATTTTTCTTTCATGCTATATTAATCTCTTGTTTATGCCTTTTCATTTCCTTTCCTATACTTAGTTACTTATATCATAATCATGATATTATCTTGTTTATTTGTGTTCTTCTTCTTCATTATGTTTAGTTATGTTAATTATGTCAAGGTGAAAAGGTTTCACTAATGGTGTTAGAATAAGAATAATATAAACTCAACATGGACTTTAATGTTTATATCCAAGAAAGATTGTTATTAACACGTTTTATCTTTTTATCTTACTAATTCTTAATATCTTGCTTGTTAAATGGTTAATCTAGA
>Ga0307515_10015565_pt1 | contig 13996 bp, 16 predicted proteins | sample 17_EM_MG_FD_194513 | JGI IMG/M metagenome (GOLD analysis project Ga0307515, IMG submission 194513) | Populus trichocarpa ectomycorrhiza microbial communities from riparian zone in the Pacific Northwest, United States - 17_EM | ecosystem: Host-associated > Plants > Roots > Unclassified | place... | reverse complement strand
GTGGCTGCATCCATCACCTCTACCCAGCTGTCGATCGTGGCGGTCAACCTGGAGGGAATGTCGGGGGAACTCACTGGAATCTGGAGCATAATTAGACCGGGGGCGGGGTTCCGCTTACGTATCATGTTGTAGGATGCATTGTTGGCCCGGCACTGCCCATAACCCATCGCTTGCGGCTATCGCCAGTAGAGGTTACTGGTTATAGTCATATGGCGAAGTGTCCACTGGCCGTTCGGCCTTCTCGGGCGGCACTTGCCGGGCCAATGGGATGCTTCGCCTCGGTTCTGTGTACGCAGTATAGATGGCCTGTAACGTATAATCGATGACTTGGACTACCACGATTCAAGATGTCTGTCAACCGTCCTCACAACCATCCCCCCTCACAGCTCCAGACCCCAGGGAAAATCCGTCCTAGCTCTCGTGCACCCTGGCGAACATACTTCCATGATCACCCGAGGCTGAAACGCTTGCAGAGATCAAGATGCACGTTTGCGACGAACACCTCACGCACAACAAGATGAAAAATCAGCTTAAACGTCGCTTTGAGACAATTGATCCATCGTCGGGTCCTCAATACAGCAGACCGCCCTCTCGTTTCTCTTCCGCCCACCCCAACGATGCCCCACAGGTCCCCCCACTCCACCCGCACCCTCTAGACCCCCGGACTCTACCCTGAACCCAGACGGCTCCAATTGTACAACCGAAAAAAGTACCGAGCACAGTATCGCGGACGACCAATCACCTCCGCCGTCGAGCACGATCATCCATCAATTCATCCAACAGGGGAGATGGATGACGCAGAACCCAATCTTCCAACCGCGAGGCAACTGGCAAAAATCTCACTGGAAGATCTATTCAAATTTTCGCGAGTTGATTGGGTCTCGCACCACCAGGGGACAGGTCGATGTAGCTTGAGAGATGAGCTGGAAGTATATATAACCCGCTGGATGCGGATTTTCCTGGTGAGGAGAGAGCCGAGGTTGCGATTGATGATATGGCAGGTGAAATTCTCACTTTGAATACATGAATACTTTACAGTGATGTGTGTACATGACTATTTCGTGTTACGAGTCCATTTCCAGACGGCTTTGCCTTTCTTTTGGTGGTGTGCAGGGCGTGGGAACAAAGCCACGCCGAAAAGCCCGAAAGCTATAATTTGACAGGGGCAGTAGCCGGCTACTAACCTCTACTGGCCGACACAACACTGGTAGGATGATGGTATCAAGCTCGGCCCGACTGAGCTTACCAGGCCGTCGGCAGCTCTGTCAGACTTCTTCATCCTCAGAACAAAAGCCACCCAAAAATAGACTCTGACCTATAGGAACCTAATACAGGGATAAAATAAACCCCGGATCAAGCAAGTTCCGTTGTCCTTCCGAGTCGGCCACAACTGATCGACGCCCGAGGATTTGCGAGACGAGCCACCTTTCGAGCCCTACTACCCCCGGCTACCAAAGTCAAACCGCCAACGGTACACTCAGCCGGCCGAGCATCCATGCTAATGACTGGAGTCTACACCGCCGAGATCGTATCTCCGTCCGTGACAAACGCGGATTTATGTGGAAAGTTTTCCCGTCTTTTCCTGATGGTGATTCCTCCCATGGAGTGTCACACTACCTGCGTACGGGCTCTTCAGGTAGAGCTGCTTCTCTTCTCCGCATTCAGTTCTGCCGGCCATTCACTCCGAGCGCCCGAAATTACACCCAGAGGTGGTCGATGTGGATGAGCTGGTATAAAGACCTTCAACCCGATGGGTAATCCATTTACCATCGGTTCCCTCCACCACGGTTCTCTTGTCTCCAACGCACCATGACGCACCCGATCCCGCAACCCAGAAGGATCCCATTCTTGGGAAATTTTGCCTCGATCGACAGAGAGGCACCGACGAGCTCGTATATGCTTTTGTACCAACAGTACGGCGAAATTTTCCGTCTGGACCTTATTGGTGCGTTTGACGTAAACCCCATTATACCCAAGCGAAAGCTCCTGACGGGTCTTGAAAATGTCAAGATAGAACAGTCGTCTTCATCAATAGTTATAATCTCCTTCGCGAGATTTGTGACGAAAAACGCTTTCAAAAGGCAGTAACTTCTCATTTGAAAGAGATTTCAGCTCTTGTTCACGATGGCCTCTTTACGTGAGTCAACTGCATAAGATTATGATAACATCCACCTATTCTCCCCGAAACAGAGCCCACACAGCAGACAAGAACTGGGGTATCGCTCGTACGTCAAGCCTGTGGTAGGAGCCCAAGACGACACCGCTGATCAGGTTTCCAGATCGCCTACTTATGCCGGCCTTTGGAGCTGCAGCGATCCAAGACATGTTCCCGGCCACGGAAGACGTCATTTCTCAGCTTGTGGACAAATGGGAAAGGCGAGTATCTCTCCAACCCACTTCTCAAAACTACGGGACTAAATATGCATGTGGTAGATTCGGCCCTGATTATGTGATCAATCCCGTCAAGGACTACACAAAACTGACACTCGACGCCATCTCTCTCGCCTCGATGTCTTATAGAATGAACTCCTTCTACTCTGTCAGGAGCATACTACTCGAACATACTACCGTACTAATGGAACCATAGGAGGACACGGTGCCTTTTGCGGCTGCTGTGAACAGGTGTTTCATGGAATGCCAGCTGCGAGCCAATCGGCCACGTCTCCTGACCGCACTGATGACCGGCGCCCAAGCCCGGTTTGATGCGGATTTGAAGCTTATGACCGACATGGCAAAATCCAGTGAGCATCAGATACATTTACTTTCTGAATCGCCTGATGTTTTTTGGATTTTCGTTTCGAGTTGTTCAGAAACGCAAGCAAAACCCGACCAAGCCTGACGATCACAAGGACCTACTTGATCGAATGTTGACCGCGGTTGACACAAAGATCGGAGAGAAGATGACCGACGAGTCTATTGTTGACAATGTATGACTCAAACTCAATGGCGCAAGCAATAGATCCTTATCTCCCCAACTACAGCTGATTACATTCCTCATTGCTGGTCATGAAACCACATCTAGTGCGCTATGTGTCTATGATCCGCACAGTCAGTTACTAATGGATGAAACCTAGCTCTGCTCACGTTCGTGACTTACGAGGTTCTAAAGCATCCCGAAGTTCTCCTCAAGTTGAGGGCCGAGATCGATGAAGTGTTGGGTGACCGACCAGTCTCCCCGGAAGATCTATCTAAGATGTCGTATACGGTTGCAGTCTTGAGGGAAACCCTTCGGCTTTGGCCCCCCTCTTCAAACCGATCCGTGTGTCCTGTGGATGCCACCACGGTTGGTAATGGAAAGTACGCAGTCGTCCCAGGAGACATCATTACGGTCAATATTACCCAAGTCCACCGTGACCCAGAGGTATGGGGAGATGATGTACGTCCCTTCAGGTTTTTTCTTGTTCACGTGGGTGTTAATGCCTTTATCAGGGACATCTCTTCAAGCCCGAGCGAATGTTGAACGGGAAGTTCGAGGCACTGCCAGTGGGTCACCGGTCACCTCCCATTCACATCTCGTGAGACCTGACACCTCCATACTAGCCAAATGCTTGGAATCCATTCGGATTTGGCCTCCGTGGTTGTATCGTGAGTATCCCACACTTCTGCCATTTGGAACCATCGAACTCGGCTGTAATTTTAGGGACGAGGCTTTGCCTTGCAGGAAGCTCAAATGGCCATCGCAACTATCTTCCAGAGATTCGATCTCGTGTTCGACGACCCAAGCTACACCCTAAGATTAAAGCAGACCGTAACCATTAAACCAGATGGGTTTTGTATTCGCGCGTATCCGAGAAAAATGTTGGCAAGGCTCTACACCACCCCTTCGAGCACAAAACGCCCGGTTCAAATAAACCATGTCGCCGCGGCCTCAACATCTCCCCCTGCATCAGCCGCCGTGTCCGAAAAAGTTCCACTTTACGTCCTATATGGATCAAACTCCGGAACTTGCGAAAAGTTTGCTCGGAGGATCGCGTCTGATGCTCCTGCACACGGTTTCCGACCGTCGATCGGAACTCTGGACTCAGCTGCCGAAAAGATCCCATCACACGGGCCTGTGGTCATCATCACCGCTTCTTTCGAGGGTAAGCTACTACTCCAAATTTTAGAAATCGCACGGTGGGCTGAGCTAGTTGATAGGGGAGCCTGCTGATACTGCCGCGTATTTCTTCAAGTGGTTGAGCGATTTGCAAGGTAGCTCACCGTTCTCGAACATCAAGTATGCGATTTTCGGTTGCGGAAACCGTGATTGGGTCAAGACGTATCAACGTATTCCGAAACTTATCGACGAGCTTATCACCAAGAACGGCGGGAAAGCGCTCGTTCCTAGGGGGGAAGGCGACGCAGGAGGGTCGGAAATGTCCAACGATTTTGACAACTGGGAAGAGAACCTCTTCAAGAGGCTGGGTGAGGTGAGGCTGGGAAATAGATCCCCTTATTGATGAGCTCACCCTTTTTCCTTTAGGAATATAGTACAACCCCTTCGGCAACAGTTTCGGCGATCGAGGTAAAGGAAATATCGACGGGAGCGGAGAGGGCGGTGACGCTCCGTCAGACTGACACTGCCTTTGGGGAGGTGATCAGCAACACTGTGTTGACGGGATGCGGGAAGCCGGTCAAGAGACACATCGGTATGTCTACTCTCGAATGCCCTACGTCCATGACCGATATTTTGTAGAATTTGAATTACCGGCTGGTCAGACTTACGCTGTTGGTGATCATCTCGTGATGTACGTGCCTTCGTCAATTTGTTACTAATACGTTAATTTTCCACCCTTCTAGCCTACCCGTGAACCCCATTCGAGATGTCAAACGCGTTCTCAGCCGGTTCAAACTTCCCGCTGAACAGGAGGTACACCGTACGCCGATCTTGTTTCCGGCTTCGTTGACCCATGTGCTACAGATCACCCTCTCTTCAAATATCCCCAGTTCCTTGCCAGTTGGACAAAGAATAACGTTCTTTGGACTCCTGAGCGGATATGTCGAGCTTTCTCAACCTGGAACCCCGCGCAATCTTCGTGATCTCTTGAAGACTTCGAAGTCGGATGCGACGACGCAAACCCTCAACAATCTGTCGAAAAACTACGCGATAGAGGTGTTGGAGAAGCGTGTTAGCGTGTTGGATATCCTTGAGGCGAACCCCGATGTCCAACCAACTTTCGCCCAATTCCTAGAGATGCTCCCTCCCATGCGAGTCAGACAGTACTCGATCTCCTCTTCGCCGATATGGAACCCGCAGCGTGTTTCTCTCACTTTCAGCATTATCAAGGGTCCAGCATTATCCGGAAAGGATGAAGAATTCATGGGTGTCGCTTCCACATACTTGGATGGTCTCCAACCAGGTGACAAAGTCCAAATCGCTGTACGGCCTTCGAACGCGTTCCATCTCCCTGCCGATCTATCTATTCCTATCGTGATGATCGCCGCTGGGTCGGGTATCGCTCCAATGCGTGGTTTCATCCAGGAACGGGTGTTGCAGAAGGAGTCCGGCCTAGATGTTGGGAAGATGCTTTTATTCTTCGGGTGCAGGTCTCCGGAGGAAGATTACTTGTACTCGAAGACTGATATTGAGGAGTGGACCAAGTCGGGTTTGCTAGAAGTCCGTCCAGCGTTTTCCAGAGATAGCGCCAAATCCGAGGGAGCGAAGTACGTTCAAGAGTGAGTGATATTATTAGATCCTCTGTCATGAACATCCGCTCACCTCTGGTTCTTCCAAGTCGTATCTGGCAGGACAAAGATATTGTCAGGAAATGGTTCCGAAATAACGCGAGCGTGAGCATATTCCTTGTACCTGTCCAGTACGTACACCACCCTGACACGAACGACGCAGTACTACTTCTGTGGATCCGGTAAAGTGGCGTTGGGTGTGAAGGATAAGCTGGGTGACATATTCTTGGGAGAGAAGGGAGGGAGCAAGGAAGAAGCTGCCGCTTTCTTGGCGCAGCTCTCAAAGGTGTCACGGTTTGCCACCGATATCTTCGATTGAGCCGCTGGATTGTGAAATATATTTATGCTCAGATGTGGTAAAACCATCTACAACTGTGTTCTTGATGTTTAGATCTCAAGCCATCGAGCTCCGTTGAAGTGCGACGAGTTGATTTCCAAATATCACCGCCTCTGGTGAACAGCGAAGAGAAGAGGAGCGGACGTGGGAAATTTGATCGGACATTCTCGTGCGCGGAAACCTCGAAATTCCTCCGCTTCCGTTCTGCTTACCACCTTGACTCATATCCTCGTTGTCTCGTTTGCACTATTGGTTTTTGTTTGAACCCTGCCATATGGGTCTTCCAGGCACCCGATACCACTTTCTTTCAATGGCCTGGCCCCAGCCTGTCGCTGCGAGTGAACGGAATAACGTCGTCTGGGTTAACTATATTGGCCCTCTCTCATCCCATATCTCTGATATTCTTTTGTTCGCCGGCCGTTGGTATTGGTCTGAGACATGTGCTCAGTGATGTCCTGTGCCTTGAAATTGTTGGCAACGACGATTCCGGAAAGGTTTACGTGAAGGAGTCGGCCTTGATCGAATCCTCCGTGTTCACTTCCGTCTCCGTCGATTGCATGGTCCAAACTGCAATAGCACTGCATGTTGAGGGGCTACAAAAGAGGCACTCTCGAAGATAGCCCCTCTTCCATATTTTCGACTGATACCACCACCTACATCTCTTAGTTGCAGCTGCTCTCAGACATCTTTTTCGCACTTATCCGCCCACCTGAATCAACCACACCCCGTCCATCATGTCCACAACAGCAACGATCATCCCCGTCTTCGGCGCCATCACCCTCCTCATTAGCGGCTTCAACAAGCTCGGCGCGCAGCTGACGTTTGTTGGCATCCTCGCAATAATCCTACACGCAGCCATAACCCCCACCGAGCTCTCCGGCCCATACCCCGACTTCGACAACTACCACCCCACCCAACCCCCCTTCCGAGACTATGTGCTTGTCTTCGGACTTGCAGGCTTAGTGCTCGTCGCCCTGTTCTCGAGGTTTTGTCCATCGGTAAGTGGCTTTTTGCTTTTGTACATAAACCATACTTACTTCGGTTCTCCATCTCTTCTAGCTCTGGTCATTGGCTCGCAGCCAGCCCGCCCTCAAGGTCTGCGTGTGTTCTTTGTCCTGCTCTCAGATGTGGGGCTTTCGTTGACCCCTCAATAGGATACCGGAGCCGACGGCGACTCCTTTCCCACCCCTCGCACTCCCTCCCCTTCGCACACCTTCACCGGTCAGTGGACGACTACAGAATCGACCCTCGCCGTCGGATCCACTACCTCGATTACTCCTCAGGCAACTGGACCCCGCGAGGTGACCGCCCCCTCTGAGGTGATCGCACTCGAACTCAGGGTGTCCCAGTTCGAGGTCGCAATGGAGGAGTTGAGGTGTCGCGTAGGCGATCTAACCACGGGAGAACAAAGTACGTTAATTGCTTCTGCGGTTCATAATTCCTGTTAATCCTCCCTTGCACATGAATAGGTGCGGCTTCTGGTATTGCAACACCATCCGCCACCAAACGACTCCCCATCCACACCCCAGCTTCCCCTCTCATTACCGACATCGTCCTTCCACCTTCTACCCGACCCCTATCCCCATCCCCATCTCCTCTCGACCCGAGCACGACCCCGTTCGCCCCATTGAAACCAGGTATTGTCTTTCATCCGTCAATCAGTAGGACCTTCTCATTTCTCACCGATACTCTCAGTTGATGGCACTATCGACGCTCGTGAGCACCTTAGGTCCCTCGTAGAGTCCATCATGGAAGGAACCCGTGAAACCGATCAATTGATCTACAAGATGCGGAACATCCTCGCCGAAGCTGACACAACTGGTGATACAACATTCGAAGGGTGCGAGGATGAAGATGACGTGCCTCCAGCCTCAACGTCGAGACCAGCCCAGGTTCTCCTCGGTGAGCATCTTCCCCCGTCCCTTTGCCCCCTCCCCTGACCCTCCACAATCCCTATTCCAATCCACTCGCCCCAATCGATCCTTGCAGATCCCACCATCCGCAGGGTAAAGGATACTTCCCCCCTCCCAACAGCCGCGAACTGGATGAGTGAAACGGCAAGGGGTTCCCCCAGAACTCCCAAGCTCGATGGTAAGGCTTCCTTGTTTGCCGATTTCATCGATTTAACTGAATCTGTTTATCAGTGGCACTGGACTTTTTGTATATCTCTCAAGCCCCGTGCTCGACCCCTCTGCGATCGGCGAAGGAGGCTGAGGAATCCATCTCGCCGTCCCCCTCGTCCTTGCGCGTCCTCGAAGGTAAGCCTCCTATTCATTTGCTTTCGGAGAGGTTTTCTCACAATCACTCGCAGCTGACTTCGGTCCTCGGAATCTCTCTCCCGCACCCCCTAAACGTGCCGAAGAAGCGGACGCAAAAGCGCACCCAACCAGCCGAGCAACCCCAAACCCCGCGAAGATCCCCCGTCAAGATTCTACTCCGAGGTACAAATACGACTTCATCTCCCGGATTCGCGAGCGTCCCTCGAAGACCCTGTATCCACCCTCCCCCCGTGCTGGGGTTGAGTCATCCCTCGACACTCGAAGGATTGTGAAGGGAAAGGGCAAAGCAGTCAGAGCCCTGCAAAGTATGTCTGACTGGCTTGCGGAGCGTAAGCGAACAAGTAATATCCCCTCTAAGTTTCGTGCCATGCGTTGAAATCGTCAGGGATGAAAACGTGGTCTCCCCTGTTCCTATCGTACGGCTTTTTTTTACTGTGGTTTCTCCCGTGACTTCTGTACCTACTTTCTGAACGACATTTGGTCTCTGCATGTACTTCACCAATTTCTCTGGCCGTTATACCTTACTTGTGATTACACCCCTACATTACATATCCATCCGCTCTAATAGAAATGCGGCATAGTTCTTCCACACGGTCTCCTCGGTCCCCGGACCCTTTCCACAGTGCTTTACGAACAGTCTACTTAGGCAAAACTGGACTCCTCTTATCCTGCGGACGTGTTGAATGGCTGGCAGTGAAACGTTGGAACTTGTGGCCAGGAAGGCGTGTTTGCCTGTGTTCAATGTGAGGGGCTACGCGCGAAACGGGTTGACCTAACCAGCTCGTCCGTTGGGGTACATACAAAAGTGAACGCGGTAGTTCCACGTTCTTCCTCGTCCACTTCGATCTGTACTAAACCTGACCAGATAGTGCTGGTCACACTGCGACGGCACCAGTGGGAGTCCTTTTGCTTCCCGGAAATGTGGGGGTGGTTATCTTATCCGGTTCCCGTTCGTCCTCCTGTGCTGGCATGATGCGGGGACCTCGTTGGGCAGGCACGCGTGGGGCGACAGTTGCGTGGACATTAACGGTACGATAAGCATTGGGCAACTACCACGTCAAAATTTGGGCGATTGTCATACAAGTGGGGGGTTATCACCTAGACGTGTAAATTATTGCGAAGATTACTTCTTTCCCTCTAAACCGGGAAGGCTAAACATCTGAGGGGATCGCTGACACGTTTCAAATACGAGATTCGGGGGGACGCGACCTACCTCGAAAATGACTTCTGCGGGCACACCCCACCCGCGCATACCATATACCCTGCTCCCATCCATTTGCGATCCCAAAACCATCCCAACTACAGCACCCGTATCCTCGTCCACGATTGGTCCACCAGAGGATCCGGACGTAGGGAGCGGCGTAAACATCATATGATTCAGTGAGTCGTAAGTCCCAGGCTGAATGACCCGCATGAGTGAGACTCTGGGAATGGAATTGTTCACACCCACGTGGGCTTCCCTCCCGGTGAAATCCCGGTAACCTCTCACCATACATTCCGCCCATGTTCGGTAAACTCCGGCGCTCCCCATCCACGGCGCCCAACTGTGCTGTCCCAAGGAGAGGAGAGGTCCTTGGCTGTCCGCCACGAAATGGGCCCGAACTCTGGTGTCCGCGTGCACCGGATATGGTGAGACCGGCAGAGACCTGAGCCTTGGGAGCTCCAGCTTGGCGTCAGGTCGGAAGATTTCGAGTAGTAGCACATCGGAACGTGGTATACACGATGGGATGCTCTTTACGGGATAAATATCGTACCCGCGCTGTGAGCCTGCCCTGCCGGAAATAACAAACGACCCAGACAACATTTTGTCTACATGTTCAAATGACGAGGCTCTCCGGACCTATGCGGATGATCACCATTTTTTCAAGTTTGTCAGATTAGATCGCGGGCGCTCACCTCTTCGAACGTGTGAGCGCATGTTACGACCAGCCCATCTCCAATCACAAATCCAGATGACAACTTGACATTCGACTTCTGAGGACTGGGGTCGTCATTCGGGCTCATACAATGAGCGACCATTACAATTCCCTGGTGGGTTTTACTCGAGCCCGCCTTATCAAACGCCAGTCGCCTTGATAAAGGTGGAGTGGATTCGTAGGGTAAAGACACGTCCAGGACGCGGTGCGCATTTGTATTGAACTCATGAGACAGATCACTGAGGGTCGACCCCTTCTGGACCGACCAACGAAGGGCTGCGAGGAGATGTGAGTCTAGGTCCGCCGTTGGGCCAGGGTGAGCCGGGTACCCGCTGGCAACGGTGGCCATCGACCTCCAGCTGAGGCGACATCCCTTCCGATAAGTTTCGCGGTAGTGAGAACTCAACGTTCGCCGATAGCAGCCTGACACCGACGAGTTCGTGAACGGGAGCATTGGTGGGTGGTAACCCGTATGACGGAAGACACGGAAGGGGTTCGGCAGGGTCTGCCGTCCGGTGACATCCGGGCCGGGTAATTGGCGCCCACCACCGGCGGCGGCTTTTCTCACGCTTGCTCGTCCAAGTTCTCATCAGCCTGAGCCTCGGTAAGGTTCCGAATGCGTAAGCAGTCAGGATCCCGTGCAACCATGAGATATAATTTTCTCTCCTCAGGAGGAGCAGGATGGGACGTTAACTGAATCACTCATGTAGTAACTACAACTCGACAATGTGAAAGGGGTTCTTGGCGGATCCAGCGAGTTCCAGGACCTCAAATTTGCGACCCTGCAACAGACGTAGACCATAATGGCGCTACGTCCCCCGCAGGTGACCGTTGGAAAATTCGCAGAGACAATGTGTCATGTGCATGACGAGCCACGTGTTGTATTCTCTCAGCACCTGCGAAGCGCATCATCTTCTCAGTTGCAGCACTGCCTTGCTGGAGGTTATTCGTGATCGTACTCCTGTAGTAATCGGAGACCATTGAGGGAAGAAGGGCTTGCTTGTTTAATCTGATGAGGGCTGTTGACTTTTTGAACAGGTTGGGGAGGGCGTATCCGACGGGTACAGAACCGGTTTATTCGAGAGTGAATAAAAGAGAGAGTGCAGCCAGGTGGCACCTAGCAGTGTGCCACAGTCCGAGGCTCCCGTGCCCCGAGAAACGGGACGTTGGTCCAACTGGCCCTTGCACCGAGGGTGGTGAGGAGAACACCGTGTCTCACCAGTTCAATCGACCGCTGGACTTGTAAAATCGACATTTGACCCGAAGCCTCGACCATCCAGAGTGGTCTTACGAGCGAGTGCTTCGCCGGGGTGGCTGCAGAGGAAAGAGGTTCGGGGCCTTCCGGGCGATCATTGTCTCCTTCCCTCACGCCTTTGTTGGACTGATCTTTCATGCTGCGAGCTACTCGCCCCCGTTCAACTATCCGTATGTGGTCCGGCACCTTGGTCCGGTACTATGCTGATCTCCCGTTGCCACAGATTATGTTTAATAACCAGCAGTCACGAAACGAAATGTTGTCGAGGATGATTCTCACAACCCAGTCCTTGCGACAGTTGTCTTTCACGTCTGGCCCAGAGCAAGTTGAGTGTCGTGTTCGGCGTTCTGTATCCACCACTGAGAGTGTTTTTTTAGGCAGAAATGGCCGCCGCCCTTATCACTGCCCTGCAAGCCGATCTGACCCAGATCACCTCCTTCGTCCACACCTCTCAGAACCAATACAGACCTATCTTCCGACTACCCAACGAGGTTCTCGCAGAAATCTTCCTCGAGGTCCGCGATTCCCTGAACGATAACACATGGATGCGTGTGATGTCTGTTTGTCGTGTCTGGCGGGACGTCGCGGTCTCCGTTCCTCGATTATGGTCGACCATCGAGCTCGACCTCGATATGCCCAACGAGGACGAACTTCTGGGGGGGCTCAAGCTCGTCCTTCACCGTTCTAAGCAAGCACCGCTCGACATCACTGTCTCGACGAGGGCCCGGGCCCTTCCGGTCCACAAGATCCACCGTCTGGACACGTTGTCCAAACACGTGCACCGTTTTCGATATGTGCGCATACGGACGATCCACAAAGAGAGTCTGGACCAGATATCCGCAGCCTTTGCGGCTCCAGCGCCTCAGTTGAAAACCCTACGGCTCGGACGATTCGGTTCGACCGGCCAGCACGGTCCAATCGCATTTCCCCCCATGTTTTCTCTGGATCATCCAAAGTTAGAGCGCCTGCACTGTTGGATGCTCTGGCCTGCAACTGTTGGAAGGGCCCTGAGATTCATCTTTCTCCATGCCCCCGTGGATAACCATCAACAACACCAGCTGGCGCTTGCAGTTGGTCGGTGCCCCAACCTCAAGCAACTCACTCTCCGCTGCGTTGGCATGTCACCACAAATATCACAGCCCACCCCTATACCACTCGAAGGCGACATTCACCTGCGGCTCGAATCACCTTCACCCGCAAATATGTTTTACTTTACACTTTCGGCAACCGTTTCCCTGGCGATCGACATGCTCACGAGGTCGCACAAAGACGTAGCGGTTTTCCCGCCCGACATCACTTCATTTCCACAAATGAACAACCTCCGAGAGCTTCAGATCAGCGAATGGAATGCTCAACCAGCTTCAAGATCGAAATCCATAATCCAGGTTACAGCGCTATCTGCAACGGAAAACGTGCCACCGTTCCGTATCTACCGCCCATACAACCCCACTTATCGGTCCATCGCCTCCCCCATCTCCATTCTCAACACGCTATTGCAGCCATTAGACCTGACGAATGTGAAGACGGTCACAATCAAGGCGTTCGATCCCGATTCCTTCTCCTCGCATTGTCAGGACCTCATTGAGTGGAAGACTTTTTTCTTCCTCACGCCATCGCTCGAGACTCTCACGATCGTCAACTCTCGCGCTTCGATAATCCTCAGTGCGTTAGTACCGGACGTCATGCCGACCTGGCCTTGGATGGAAACTATGCGGTCGGATCCGAATGCGGAGGCAATCTCGTCTCCAAAGAAGAAGATCGTAGTGGTGTGTCCAAGGTTGAAGGAGATTGTGTTGAGTAACATCGAATCCCCGTTGGGTGCCAACGAGGTTATGGAGATGGTGAATTTGAGGCAAAAACATGGAGCGCCTCTCAAGGATGTGTTCGTGGAGGGGGTGGACAGTGCGGCCATCCTGTCTGGGTTACCTTGGAAGGAGCCCCCCAAACTAGGAGTGATGAACGAGGTCCCGACGATAATGACAGATGACCATCCAGGTGATACACCCAGAGACGGTGGTCTAGACGACGATGTGATGACACAGTAGCGCATCTACTACGCCAGGTGCGATGTATGTTAGATTTTTTTTTTCACTGTTCGTACATCCGCAGGTTCATACCCCGATTCCACGTTCCGGACTTCCATAATCATCATGTTTTGTTTGTATCATGCGTAACTTATTCTGCCATGACTTGTACGTCGAATGCATGCAATTGTTATACATATGATTCTTTTTGCGCTTCGAGGCGGCCTGCTCATGTGCGTAATCGATGGTCCCGGATCGGATTCATGGGACCGCCAAGTGCGAAACGTCGGGCGTTGGTCCCGAAGGGCCCGGCACTCTCCATGCGCAGCTTCCGGGTGAGGTCCTGCCGCGAGAGGAAAGGGGAGGACATGGCCACGGATATGACGGTCGATGTGTATGACGGTCGATGTGCACTAAAAATAATCGCATCACAAGTACGTAAATCGCGCGCACATACCCCATCTCGCACGTCGCACATGCCTCTCGCACATCGCATACACCTCCTGTTCATCGCACAAAAA
>Ga0307515_10015564_pt1 | contig 13997 bp, 9 predicted proteins | sample 17_EM_MG_FD_194513 | JGI IMG/M metagenome (GOLD analysis project Ga0307515, IMG submission 194513) | Populus trichocarpa ectomycorrhiza microbial communities from riparian zone in the Pacific Northwest, United States - 17_EM | ecosystem: Host-associated > Plants > Roots > Unclassified | place... | reverse complement strand
TTTAACCTCATTGACCAATTTTCCAACCATTTTCTGAGCGCTTCTGCCTCCTGTTATTTTTCTAACCTCCTTTGGCTATATATTTTTATATATATTTTATGGGGACCCAAAAATGGGTTACAACAAAAACAACGAGCAATAATTATAGAGGTGGATAAATTATTAGCTGTTAGGTTCATTCGTGAGGTTATGTATCCAGATTGGTTAGGTAATGTGGTAATGATAAAGAAGAGCATCGGAAAATAAAGAATGTATGTAGACTTCACCAGTTTGAACAAGACATGTCTAAAGAATAGTTTTTCTCTCTCAAAGATTGACAAATTGGTGAACTTTACAGTTGGCCTTAAATTCTTAAGCTCTTTGGATGTTATTTAAAGGTACCATCAAATCCCTATGTATCTAGAAGATGAGGAGAAGACTTCTTTCATTACAGAACGATGAATTTTTTGCTACAAGGCAATGTCATTTGGCTTGAAAAACACAGGATCCACTTACCAGAAAATGGTTAACAAAGTGTTCAAACACCAAATTAGGACAAACATGAAAGCTTATGTGGATCAAATGTTGGTGAAAAACATGACTTTTGAACAACATTTAAAGGATCTAGAAAATGTTTTTTTGTTTTGTTTTGGGCAAATGTTAGATGAAGTTAAATCTTTTCAAGTGTGTATTTGTCATCAAAAGAGAAAAAGTTTTAGGTTTCCTAGTAAGCAGCAATGGAATAGAACCCAATCTTGAGAAGATTCAAGCAATATTGGATATAACTCCTTCTTAAAAGGTCAATGATGTTAATGCCTCACTAGTAGACTAACCTCCCCCAACATATTTATATTCAAGTTGAAAGAACGCAACTACCATTCTTCATGATTTTGAAGATATCACAAACTTTAAATGAACATCAAAGTGCCAGAAAGCTTTTGAAGAGGTCAAAACTTATCTCATATCTCTTAAGATCTTGTCACATCTAAAAGAAATTGAGAGTCTATTCCTCTATCTTGGTGTTTTTAACTAGGTAGTGAATGTCGTGTTAGTAAAAAAAAAAAGATGGCATACAATGTCTGGTTTACTATTCTAGCCAAACTTTTCATGATGTTGAAACAAGATACTTGAAAGTGAAAAATATAGCCTTAGCTCTAGTGAAAACCTCTAGAAAGTTAAAATTGTACCTCCAAGCTCATCAAGTTATAATATTAACAGACTAGCTTCTATGACAAATTCTCCACAAGGTATACATGTTTGGATAGCCAGTGAGATGAGAAATTGAGTTAGAAAAATAGACTTTTATATTAACCAAGACCAACTATTAAAGGGTAAGCCTTAACAAATTTCATAGCAGAATACTCTTTTAAGAATGATCTCCAGGATAAGTTTATTCCAATAGTTGAACATCAGATCCTCTTAGAAAAAGCTTTGATCCCCTCATAGTTAATACAATTGATCTCACATTGAGAATTATATGTTGATAGATCTTTCAATTCTAAAAGAAGTACTTGTGAGCCCTCATGGGCAAGTCTTTGAATATGAAATTCAATTTGAATTTTTAGCCACCAACAACGTATCAGAGTATGAAGCTTTCTTAGCAAGATTGGGCCTGGCAAAAACCTTTGAAGCTTCCCCTCTCCGAGTCCAGAGTGACTCCTAACTCATAATTGAATAGTGCCAAATGATATTTAAAATTAGAGACCCTACTTTAACAAAATACTTGCTAAAAGTCCAAGAGCAACTCTCTAGGATAGATAAAGGCAGAGAAATTCTAAATGATTGTATTTCAAAAGAAGAGAATGGAAAGGTAAATTTCTTGTTCAAATTAAAGTCACTAACTTTATCATCAAAAAATTCTTAAATCCCATCAAAAGAGACTATTTTACAAGTGTTGAGTCTTATATCACCAATTATCAACTTTATGAACTCTGGAAAAAAAATATTGACATGAATATGTGATTACTCTCTATCTAAACACTCTTAAAACCCGCATCGAGCATATTAGATTTTGAGACATCATTACCGTTAAAGGTTTTCAAACTAATTAATATATAAGGTTTGAACTCAAAGAAAAAAATATATATTTTTAATTTGTAAACATACACAATAGTCTAGATATAAAATTTCAATTTGGAGGCCAAGGTATCAAAATAAATTATATAAAATATAAGCTCCCTCTCGTGATTAAAGATTATTTATAACAAATTTTAGTCCGAGATTTTTGAAACAACGGCAAAGGACAAAACTAAACTTGTATTGATATCTTTTATGCATAGAAAAAACACAAAATTGTATTTCTTATTTCACAGTTTGATTTTAATTTGTCCCGTTTGCATCCATAGCATAGTCTTTTCCAATCAACCTTATTGCAATTTAATCTTGTTCATTCAATGCTATCTGCTGATAAAATACCTCCTAATATATATCCTACTTACTAAAATGTATGGGGGAACATGTTAAGATCTGCTTATTCATCAGTTGGCATTTTTTCTATTGGGAATATGAATAATTAAAAATTGAACATTAATAAAATAATAAACTCTCACACACACACTCGGCAATGAAAAATGCAAATACAAGTTACCATCAGAACTTTTGTATTGGGAAGCATATTCTCGTGAAAATCTTGAAATGCAAGCTGGGAGATGGTGAAACGTCCAAGTCGTGTAGTAAACACCAAGACATTCATTTCGTTACTAGCAAGGACGGAATCAAACATAGAATCTCAAGTGCATGAAAACAGTCCATGAATTGTAGCCGCATAAATCAACCATTAAAATTAAGCTACCAATATTTTAATTTTTACTTCGGAATATGTGACCTTGGAGAAGATCCATTTTGTTGTATTATATTTTGCCAGATGCCAATGGATCGAGTCATCCCTTTCTTTGTGAGGAGGTAGGTTCGTTTTTTAAGATTATAATTTCGTTTTTGAATCTGAAAGGACGCTATGGATTTAGATGTAGATCATGAGTCGTCTATAAAATTTGATTAAAAAAGGAACTGCTCTCTGTGTTTGAAAGCTTACTCAAGAATACCCTAGTCATTAACCAAAAAAATCTTGAATCTGTACAAATTGGCATATAAGAGAAAGATGCATCAGTTCAAAGATTGTTCCAGACACATTTTGATTCGGTGGCTAGGACAATCCGCCAGCCTTTTGTTTTATAAGCCTAATTACCAAGAAAATGAGCAACATAAAACCATACTCTCTTGTCCACTCCTAAGGTCACTGGCTATATAATACTTATATGCATCCATGTTCATAACACAATCACTTAAAGTGGGAGACACAGATTTATTGCACAACCAAATTCTAATGACAAACAGAAACACTTCATGCTTTTGTTTTCTTTCCTTATTGCTGGCCAATCTGGCCTTTCACTTGGCTGATGCTGCTGTACCAGCCATATTTGTATTTGGTGACTCAACTGTTGATGTTGGTACAAATAATTTCATACCCGAGTGCCGAGGAAAGGCGAACTTCCGGTATTATGGGATTGATTATCCCGGTTCGGTGCCTACCGGAAGGTTCAGCAATGGCTATAATTCTGCTGACAGTATCGGTATGGATCGACTATTTGTAACTATTAAACAAAATTTGCTACTCATTCAAAAAAAAAAAAGAGCAAGTGATACTTGATAGCACAGATAGTTTAGCAATTTTCTGAAATGCTAGCAATTCTTTCTTTCATAACGTAACGAGAACTTGTTTAACATTTCAGAACTTCATTTATTGTGATATAGAATTTATAGCTAATGATCAATGTTTGCTTGGACAGCTAAGCTCTTTGGTTTTAAGAAGAGCCCGCAATCCTTTTTTTATCTTCTCAATCAAACATCGAGTTTCAAGCACAACATACGCTGTGGTGTCAATTTTGCATCAGGAGGCTCAGGGATTATCGACACCACCGGATTCCAATTATTTGTAAGCCTTAATTTCTGTCATTGAAAAAATGTTACATTTGTGTCATCTTAGTTAGTTTGTTTCTAAATTTACATCATAGGGCAGTAATTAATGAACTTCATTTTATAATAACTTTGCAGACGAAGGTTGTGCCGATGAGAGAGCAGATTCAACAATTTTCAACAGTTTGTGGAAATCTCACAGAAATATTGGGTACAGAAGCTGCTGCTGATATGCTATCTAAGTCATTGTTTCTCATCAGTGTTGGAGGCAATGACCTCTTTGAATATCAGCTAAATATGTCTAAGAATGACCCTAATCTGCCTGAGGCGCAAGAGCTGCTACGCATTCTATCATCAACATATCAAATTCATCTACGGGTAAGAAATTGCATTGCCAGGTGATGCAAAATGTGTCACTAATTATGCCACTATGTTTCCAAAACCGTCGGCAATCATTCCACTTACTGATGCTTTTGACAGGCATTAACGGCAAATATGAAGATGATTTTATTCAAGCCTTGATTCTAAATCTATCTCTAACTCCCTTAAATTGTTTTATAAATATTAGAAAAAAAAATTGATTATATCAATTTGGCATATATTGTGGCAGAGTTTGTACGACTTAGGGGCTCGGAAATTCGGCATTGTAAGCATCGCACCAATCGGATGCTGTCCGCTAGAGCGTGCTCTTGGAACTGGTGAATGCAACAAGGAAATGAATGATTTGGCTCAAGCATTCTTCAATGCCACTGAGATCCTCTTACTAAATTTAACCTCTCAAGTTCAAGACATGAAGTACTCTCTTGGAAATCTTTATGAGATAGCTTATGAGGTCCTTCATAACCCACGATCCGTCGGTAAGTATTTCATTCTAACAAAGAATTTTATAAAAAATGCTCGAAGCACTACAAGAAATCACGTCTAAGCTGACAAGTAGAGCTGGCAACCTTCAAGTTTTTGTCATTTTTAGCTCTAAGACAATAAAATACGATAATTTTGTCACATTAAAATTTATAGTATTATGTTAATTTAATCATCCTGATTTCTCAGGTTTCAAGGAGGCGCAAACAGCATGCTGTGGGAATGGAAGCTACAATGCCGAATCCCCATGTAATCGAGATGCAAAGCTTTGTCCGAATCGTCGAGAGTACGTATTCTGGGATGCAATTCACCCAACTGAGCGTGCAGCCAAATTAGCAGCTCGAGCCCTCTTTGGTGGAGGAGCAAAATATGCAACACCTGTGAATTTTAGTCAGTTGATAGGGGATTAATATCCTGATACAACTAATTAATAAAATGCAAGAATATGAGTTGTATCAATGATGTAGAAGATCGATGATCCTTCGCCAAATCCGGAATGTTAATAATCCCACTTTAACTATCCTATTTCAATAAAGAACTGTTACTTTCTATACTTTTGGATCATTGAACTCTTTATTTTTTAAAAAAAAAAAACGAAAGAAATATATGTCATAATTAACAAATATTTAGGAGAAGATTTAGCAGCAATCATGTGTCGCAATTACGTATATTTAGGATATTTTTTTTATTTTTTTGTCTTTGTTTGTCGTGGATATTTGAAACATTGAATTGTTGAATGCATGGGAAGATCCCAAAGAACTTACTAGAGAATACTTTTTCTTTCCTTTCTTTTTCTTTTTTCCTTCCCCTGTTTTCAGACATGAATATAAAGCATTCAACAATTTAGGAGAATATATTTATAATAACTGAAATTTGAATATATAAAATCTTGAAATCACTCGACTTGGCGCTGAGAAGAAAGCAAATTTAATTTATCATCATAACTCTAATATACCAAACATATATATTCTCGTGAAATTCTTGAATGCAAGCTAGCTAGCTAGGAGTAATTAATATAGTGAGACAGCGTAGGCTAAATTGACATGATCATACATATCGTTACTAACGAAGATGGAATTAAACATAGAAATCCAAGTTTCTGCAAACAAACTTGCTCATAAACTCTCGCTCAACGTTCAAGTATAGTTTAATTTTTTTCCTAGCTTCAACACCTTTCGATCGAAGCTTGGCTTAGGTGATAGAAGCATGACATAGGTGACTATAGATAATTTCCAGTGGCAGATGATTTGTTTAGGACTTTATTACCGAGGGATTCAGTAGGTATTTGGAGATGTGATAATGAATGTTTTTTAAAGTGTTTTTAATTTTAAAATATATTAAAAAAATATTTTTTTAAAAAAAATTATTTTTATATCAGTATATTAAAATGATGTGAAAATATAAAAAAAATAATTTCAAGTAAAAAATAAAAATATTATTTAAAAAAAATTAAAACACAAAAATGACCTGAAAATGATTGAGAATACGAAAATAAAAATCTTACGACAACATCTCCTCGGAAACATGTGTTCCACTTTGTTCAGTTTTTAATTTACATATTTAAAAACATGTAAATTAAAAACATGTTTTTAAATTTGTAAAAACATTAATTAAGAAATTTGTAAAAACATTAATTAAGAAAATGACACAAAAAATGAGTCAAGTCAATACGAGTTAACCCATTAAGCACTATTTTCGTTTCATGATGTCAGGATAACTTCATAAAAACCAAACCAAAATAAATCATGAAACTTAATTCTCAATCAAACACAATATTAAATGATGAAATTAAAAAAAAATTAATCAAAAAAAAAAGAAAAATGAATCAATCGGATTAACCAAATAAAAAGCAAATACAATTTTGAATTACATGAAATCGAGATAACTTCTTAGAAAGAAAATAAATAAAAAATGACATGATTTAACCGAGGTTAAAATACCAAAACTTGCAGCCTTGATCATGAGACCAAGATATCTCCATAGAAAACAAATCAAAATAAGTTATAAAGCTAAATTCCTAACCGACCCAATATTAAATGATAAAATTAAAAAATCAAATTCAATTTTAAAAAATACAAAAAACAACTCGAATTAACTCGGGTTAACCTATTAATCACTATTATCCGATCATTAGACTGAAATAACTTAGTAAAAAGCAAATAAAATAAATCATAAAGCCTAATTATTAATTAACATAATATTAAAGAATGAAATCACGACAAAAAAGTTGAATAATAAAAAAAAACCTTAAATAACCAGGTTAATCATCAAAACTCACGATTCATATCATGAAAATTAGATAATTCAATAAAATATAAATTAAAAATTAAAAAAAAAAACATTGATTGGAAAAAAAAATGTTTTCTTGCATTAATAGTTTTGGAAATCAATTTCGAAATGGGATTATGTTTTTGTCTTTTCTTTCATAAAGTAACATCTTGAATCCATTCCTACAGCTACACGCGTATGGATATATTAAGAAATAGGGAGTCTCTTGGAATTGGTGAGTCTCTTGGAAATCCACTTATCTTTTTTTTTTTTTTTTTGCCCCTTAAATTGGTCAGTCTCTTGGAATCAGTCAAACATAGATTATTCACATTAAGATTAAAGCATTGGTGGAAATCTTTTTCTAATTTCATAGAGATACGTGGACCAATAAAAATAAATAATTTCTCGTGAATTTAAACAGTATATCGACAAAGACATCAACCCTGTTACTACACGCCATGAGCTTTCTGTCCAAATCCAATGACCGGTCAACGAAGCCCAATTTTCCACATGCATGCAGGTCAAGCCGTCTTGGATGACTGGCAATAACTTAACATAGACTCTTAAAGGAATCAATATGCCTAGATCAGACAGAAGTCACTCCTTCTCTTTACTCTCTTAATAAAATTTCTGGGAAAGGAAGATGGAGGTTGATGATGGTAGTAATCATAGCTGGGCTGATCTGCGGTTTGCACGTCATGGAGATCATCAATCTCTCTTTTCTACAAGCAGTCTCCTCGTGTGCCCCTTAAGCTCCCTAAACCAATCCGGGCACACGCCTATTTGTCTCAAGTCACAATCTGCCGTGTCGAACTTGTTGATGATAGTGAGGATTCAAGCTCTTCGAGCTCTATGGCCTGGTTGACTAAAGTTGAGGAGTCAACCTATGGAGATATCCAGCTTTTAGTTCCAGTCTCAAACCGCCAATTGAGGACTGATTCTCCAGGCATGATGCCAAAGATGTTGAACTTGTTGCGCTTTCGCTTAGTAGAAATAACTAAAGCATGTAGCCTTAAACTTGCTAGTGGTAGTCCTCATGGGATCAATAAAGTTGTGTTGCTTCCATCTTCTACTAATAGGAACACTAATGAGTATGGTGTTCTAGCAATCTTCCATGAAGGAAAATTGGGTTACTGGAGGTTCGATGAGAAGGAATGGAAGTTTATAGATGAAACAAGTTTTAACTATGATGATATTATTGTTTACAGGGGACAAGCATATGTTGTTGATAGATTGGGGACTATTTATTGGATTAATTCATCTTTGAATTTGATTCAATATTCACCTCCGCTATATGGCTATGGTAGCCAGAAGACTTTGGTTGAGTCGGATGGTGATTTTTATGTTGTTGATAGGTTCTTCCACGGAGAAAGGAGAACTTGGAATGATGAACTTCACAGTGATGTCGCGTATCCATTTAGGTATCTCCCAATTTGTCAAGCTAAGACGGTCAGTATTAAAGTGTATAAGCTTGATGAAGAGTGGGGTACTTGGGTGAATATAAGCTCGTTAGGGGATAAGGTTTTTGTCTTGGGTAATGAATGCAGTTTCTCTGTTTCAGCTAAAGATTTTTCTGGGCGTAAAGGTAATTGTATATACTTCATAGATCCTCTCGATGCTAGTCGCCAAGGGGAGTTGAGTGGCGGCGATGCTCGTGTATGTGATTTAAGTAGTGGTAGAATTAGCAAAGTAGCAAATTTTCCTGGCCATTCTTGCATGTTGTGGCCACCTCCAAATTTCTATTGTTGAAATCAAGAGGGATGTGGAGACCAAAAGTAACCCCAGTAAGGATATAACTTACAGGATCGATGTTTTAGTTTTGGAAACATTACAGGTAAACTGTGTTTTTACAATCCATGCACGTACTTGTACCATTTAAATTTTATTAAACATGGTGTTAATGTTGTTAAAGTTGTTAGTGCTTTTTAGTCATTAGATTTTGGATCTGTTAATGATTATTTGTTTTACCTATTCTTTAACCATGTTATTAGGATTAGTGGGTTGCAATCTCTCATGATTTAATTTTTTAAAAGGCTACTTAAAGTCAACCTAGTTGTTTAATTCAATAAGATCATTCTCTAATCTCTTTGGAAGATTACATGATTTTTTCGTTCTTTACTGGCATGCTTGCCCGTGCTGCTCTGCGGGCTACACGTAACCTAGTTTATGTAGCCAAAGAATGCGACCATCGTTGGCACTGAAATCTGATTTCTTTAATCTCCTGTGAAGATTTACTGAGGAATGTTTAAATTATTTGTAAAAGCGAAGTTATAGAATGATTGACCTTCAATCAAAAACTTGGTGAATCTTCTTGATCAATTACTATATCCACCATTGACTTCTACATGTAAGGACTCTAAAAGCAGCATGATGGTTAACAAATTTGAACTAAAATACTTTACCAGCAAAGCTGTGGAAGAACTTAAAAATGCAAAAGCAACCTTCTAGTGCATGAACAATATATGAATAGTCATGCTGTGGAAGAACATGCGTTGAAGGTTACTTATGAAGATCAATCAAGAGGAAGAGGATGAGGTCGTGGTGGATTTAGAGAAAAAGAAAGAGGTAGAGAAGGATTTGACAAGTCTATCATTTAGTGCTTCAACTGCTACAAACAGGGACATTTTTATGTGATGGTCTCAAATCAGTCATCATCCATTATAGAAATGGTGCAAGTTATGTCTAGGAGAGCGAGAAAGAAAATATGTAAAAGAAATGCTTTGAAATGGAGATATTTGTAATGGGAGGTATATTTGTCCTGACACAACATAAAAATTGAAGCATAAACATTATTTGAAATGGGAGGTTTATATGTTATGCAGAGGAAATGGCAGACAAAAAGTTTATCTAAAGCATAAATCTAATTGTTAGTGATGGCTTAGAAAAATAGATGAGTGTAACCTGTTGCAACAAAAACTATTACGAATATAGAAGGATCCACGAGATCCTCCTCGAACCTTCTATCAAAACTCAATCCCATGATTCCAGGCAATCCCTTGATTATAGACAATAGCTATAGATGGATATGTTGACTTTGTATGTAAATTCTCTTGTGTAATATTGCTCTGTAAATTTTAAAAATGAGACGCGCACGGCCATAAAACCTTACGGTGGTTTTTCAAACCTTATCATGGTATCAGAGCCAGCACCTCTAAGGATTCACCTTCGTCGATTCAAATGACCTCTGAATCTTTGTCCCCTACCCTGTGATGCGATCCAGGGTTCGCATCACCCTGTCTTTCAATACCATAATCCACCTCCTGACCAACCAGTTATCTTCTTCCAACTTTCTCCTCTGGCGTAGTCAAGTGCTGCCATTCCTGCAGTGTCAACATCTTCTTGGATATGTTGATGGCTCCATCAAACCTCATCCTGCAACTATCGGTTCTGGTGCCTCTGCCACTACAAATCAAACATTTACTGAAAGGCAGCAGACCGATCAACTTGTACTGAGCCTCCCCCTTGCTTAGTTGATGGAAGAAGCCATGTCTGTTGTTGTTGGCCTAACCTCTTCGCATGCAGTCTGGTCCACTCTGAGGACCACCTTCATTCATCCTCTTCGCATGGATGATCTTGACAAAATACAGTACTGGTATTTATGTGCTCAGCTTTCTCCACTTTTTCTGCTCCTTTCTGATTGGTATACGGACACCAGAGCCACTGTGCACATGACTAATGATTCTGCTCAGTTGGACAAGTCTGATACGTACAGTACTGGTAAAGGTCGTGTTATTGTCGGTAATGGTGCCTTTCTTCCCATTTCTCTTACTGGTACCATCTCTCCCACCTCTTCCCTTACTTTAAAGGATGTCTTAGTTGTGCCTGGCTTAACCAGAAATCTGATTTCCATTGGTAAACTTACCTCTGATTTTCCTTTTTCTATCACCTTTACCAATGACTGCTTTATTATACAGAATCAAGTCACAAGAAGGGTGGTGGCAACCGGACAGCTTGAGAATGGTTTTTATGCACTTAAGCGTGGACATCAATCTTTAATTTTATTTTTTTTAGTTTAACGTAGGTGTCCGGGCCAGCTTGCGCGCACCTCGACTAATCCCACGGACCCTGAAGTTAACGATCATATAAGCCTCCAGTAACCATCATATGAGCAACCACAAGGCTCGAACCTGAGACCACAGATGGAGCAAACCTCTTAGTCCCAAACTCTTACCACTGGGCCATCACCTAGATGGTTTCAATCTTTAATTTTTGCTTTATCTAATAATTTTCCTCGAGCTTCATTCGATGTTTGACCAAAACAACGGCCATGCCGAGCGCAAACATAGTAATATAACTGAAACTGGTTTAGTGATGCTCTTTCACTCATTTGTCCCTCTGAAATTTTGGGTTGATGCTTTTAGCATGACTGCTTTCACCATTAATCAGTTGCCCACGCCTACGCTTGATGGCTTGTCTCCTTTTGAGCTTCTGTAAGGTAAGACTTCCATTTATTCCAATTTTCATCCTTTGGTGGCCTTGTATTTTCATACTTGCACGATTATGCTCCTCACAAATTAGCCCCTCGCAGTTGTCCATGTGTTTTTCTTGGCTGTAGTATGTCTCGTAATGGCTTTCGTTATCTTGATCGTTCCACTAATCACACGTCTTTATTTCAAGGAATGCTATTTTTTTATGAACTTAATTACTCTTTTAAGGGAACTCCTTGCTCTGGGCCCTTGCCTAACTCATTTCTTGACCCTGCTAAAATCTCAGTGGCCGAATCACCAACTCAGTCCGATCCCATACCACAGTCGTGTCTTGTTTTGTGCCTCTTCCTATTTCGCATGCCCCTGATGCCGAGCCTGCTCTCCCTTCGGTGCATGAGCCTTTGCATGCCTCAACTCTTATGCCCACTGGCCCAGATCCTGTCACCAACGTAGCCTCCTCTACAGCCTCGGGCCGTCCTCCTCTAATTGACCTCGTCCAATTCAGACTCAGGCAAAATCAGGAATCTTCAAGCCTGCCCTCCGATCCTATGTGAGCACAGTTCCTCCCTCCAGCCTGTTCCCCTCTTTTCTCCCCATGCGCGAGCCCAAAGGCTTCAGGTATGCAGCCAAACATCACGGTTGGATTGCTGGATGAAGAAATTCAGGCCTTTCATAAGACTCACAGATGGGATCTGGTACCTAAACAGCCCAATAAAAATGTTATGGGCTTCAAATGGGTTTTTTTCATCAAATATCAATTTGATGGCAGGATTGTTTTGATTTTTTTATTCTATTTAATTTGAGTTTTAGGCTGATTATAATGCATTTTATTGTTAGAAATAAGGATATAGAGGTTTATAAGACTTTTTGTCATGTATTTTAGATGAGTAATGTTGAAATCTAAGTTTTTAGAATTCAAAAACTTAAATCTTGATTTTTCAATCACTGAAAATACTTTTGATGTCAAAAAAATGACAAATAAACAACATGTTGTCTATCCAAATAAATGATGCGTTGTCCATCAAATTTATATATAAAAAACAATGAAACTGACCGCTCAATTAAAAAAAAAAATAGAAACCTAAGTTACTACACCCTAATGTGCATGTCTAGCCAATGCACTCCTAGCCCTTCATTTGTTTTATCCCATTGTTTTTTTTTTCATGTTTTTTAATTGAATTTTCGTAATAAATATATTTAAATGACATTTAAATAATTACCTAATTATGTTATAAGTGTTAAATGATATTTTTGTATTTCATTGTATTATTAACAATTGCTTTTTGAATAGTTATATATGAGGCTAATATGCATAATTTTATAAATATGTAGAGTTTTTGAAATTTTTATTGTTAACTTTTCTATATTTTTTTTTATCAACATTATTATTTTTATATTCTTATTATATTGACATTGAAATTATTAATTCATTATTTTATTTCAATAAACTTGCTTTTAAGATTACGATAAGCTTTTATTTTAAAAATATAACTTATGATAAAAAAAATATTCTATCAAATAAAAAGAAGAATTGCATTAATAGAGGAAAGAGGTTTTGATTAAAGAGATGTTGTTTTTAGACTTAATTTAAATTGTTAGAATTTTTTTATCTTGATTTTAATTTCTTATAGTTTCTATGTAATAAATAACATAGCTAGAGGAAGATATATTTTGTTTTAAGAAAAAAAAAAAAACAGAGAATTTATATTATGGATGGACTCATCTCGAATATGGATTCAACTCCGGTAGAAAGTGCTTTATATTGTAGAAGTGCTTTTTAAATTGAATAGGGCTCATCTCTAGCATGAATTCAACTCCGGTGGAAGTGCAGAATCCATGACATCATATAAAGGTTATGTTTGGTAATATGATTGTGGTTATTTTTTGAATAATTTTTCATGCCGAAATGCATGCTAATGATTTTATTTTATTTTTAAAAAATTATTTTTGATATTAGTACATCATAACGATTCAAAACATACAAAATATATTAAATTTTAGCCAAAAAAATTAATTTTTTTAAAAACACAATTTACATCACGTTTCCAAACAGTTTTGTGGATGCTAATTTAGTTCACTTTTCCTTTTTAGCCTATGTTGATGACAACGTAATGTTGGACGGTTAGCATGAAATTGTATGGTCAAGCTTTGTTTCATGCCTTCAGCTGAGCTCAAAATCTTTCTTGAAACTTGAGTTATTTCACTTATTTGTGTGCGTTTTGTATTTAAATTCAAGAAATCTGGAAGACTTATTTAAGGATTTGGAAGTTTGATGACTAGTTTAATTTTTAGTTGTTTGATTTAGGTACTATATTCTAAACTTTTTTCGAACACTGCTTTCTTCCTAATACCATATGCATAAGGAGCAGCAGCCTTTAATCATCATTATCTCCATCAAAGTCAAACCACTCTTCTCAGAAATGACTAGCATTCAATGGGCAGACCTTCCGAAAGAACTGTTAGAAATGATCGGCAAACGCTTAGATTCTCGTGTGGACACACTTCGCTTTCGTGCTGTCTGTACTTCATGGAGATCCTCTGTCTCCTTAC
>Ga0307515_10015563_pt1 | contig 13997 bp, 7 predicted proteins | sample 17_EM_MG_FD_194513 | JGI IMG/M metagenome (GOLD analysis project Ga0307515, IMG submission 194513) | Populus trichocarpa ectomycorrhiza microbial communities from riparian zone in the Pacific Northwest, United States - 17_EM | ecosystem: Host-associated > Plants > Roots > Unclassified | place... | reverse complement strand
AATTCTTACGGTCATGTGAGATGTCCATAGTGGAGAGGCAGTGGATTTTCAAAAATCTTTTCTTTCTTCTCTATAATATAAATGACTTATTTTTTAGTTAATTATTGTCAGGTGTTTTTTATACTCATTAGTTATTGTTGTCTTTGATTTAAATTATATTATAAAATTAAACAATTTTATTAGATATAATCAAGTTAATAATCTGAGTGACAAGTTTTTCTTACTTTTTTAAAATACTATCGTCACTTAATTATTTTTTTATATTAAAAAAATTTAAATTGGCACACGGTATAACGTGAATTTCAAATCTAGTATGGATTTTTTTGACATATAGATGGCATTGAAGGCATTGAAGTAGTGACTGAGCCGGAGCACATTGTTTTTTATTTTATTTTATTTTAGGTGGGGGAGGGGAGAGGAGGTACAGGGATATATATAATATCCATCTACCTCCTCCCCATATATAAAGGTAACAAAAAAAACAAATGTGAAAGAGACGGGGCCGAAAGGTAATTATAAGTAATCATTCTATAGGGGTCTAAATGAACAAACCCTTAATATAGGGATACTTTCAATTTATATAAAAAAATATATGGGGTGATTCGAAGCCGAGAAAATGCATGTGAAGGTTCGCAATGGCTTGGAACTACTTATTTTAATTTTTTTAAAAATATATTTTTACATGTTTTTTTTTTAATTAAAAATGGACTCACTAGTAAACTTTAAAGAAAGGCCACATCATAGGTATTCAATCAAATCAAAAGCCATTGGCGGAATTCAATAAAAAAGTATAAAGACGAAATGATTGGACAAATAACTTCCATTAAAATATCTTGTTTCGTTTAGTAAATTGCCAAATTGATTTTAATTTAGAACACAGTTGCATAGCCAGTGGTTTTTCTACGAAGGGACGTCCCACCTAACTTCGCTCATCTCAAAGCAGACCACTTGTGCCCTCAAATATGCCGTTTTTCGCAAGAACATTTTCATCATCTATAGCAGCCATCAGTATCAAAACGTGAGCTACAGGGAAAAAAAAACAATGAGAGTACCAGCGGAACATTGCATTCTTGTGCTTCTTTTTTGCTTCTCTTTATTGCTTATTGTAGACACAGCAACTGCTATTGACACCATAAACACAACTCACTCCATTAGAGATGGTGATACCATAGTTTCAGCTGAAGGAACCTATGTGTTGGGATTTTTCAGCCCTGGAAAATCCAAAAACCGATACATAGGGATATGGTATGGCAAGATAGCTGTCAAGACTATAGTTTGGGTTGCCAATAGAGAGACCCCCCTTAATGATTCATCAGGTGTTTTAAGGCTAACTGACTTGGGAATTCTTGTCATTCTCAATCAGAATGGGACCATAATTTGGTCTTCCAACTCATCGAGATCTGCTTCTAATCCAGCTGCTCAACTTCTGGATTCAGGAAACCTTGTTGTGAAAGAGGAGGGTGATAGCCTGGAAAATTCCTTGTGGCAGAGTTTTGAACATCCAACTGATACAATATTGCCAGGCATGAAGCTAGGAAGGAATAGAATAACAGGCATGGAGTGGTACATGACATCGTGGAAGTCACCAGATGATCCTTCCAGAGGTAACTTTACTTGTATACTTATTCCTTACGGATATCCTGAGTTAGTTCTGAAGCAAGGTTCAAAAATGAAGTACCGATCAGGGCCATGGGATGGCCTGCGGTTCAGTGGGATACCTAACTTGAAACCAAATCCCATATACAAATTTGAATTTGTTATTAGTGAGGAGGAGATATTCTACAGAGAAAGTCTTGTTGACAAGTCAATGCTTTGGAGGTTCATGACAGATCAGAATGGCGATATCCCGAGCCTCGCTTGGATTGAGCAAACGCAAAGTTGGTTGCTTTATGAAACAGCAAACACAGATAATTGTGATCGCTATGCACTATGTGGTGCAAACGGTTTATGTAATATTCAAAGCTCTCCAGTGTGTGAATGCTTCGATGGGTTCGTACCAAAAGTTCCAACAGACTGGGCCGTGACAGTATGGTCAAGTGGCTGTGTTAGAAGGACTCCACTTAATTGTTCTGGAGATGGGTTTCGAAAGCTCTCTGGAGTGAAGATGCCTGAGACAAAAGCGTCATGGTTTGACAAGAGTTTGGATCTTGAGGAATGCAAGAACACGTGCTTGAAGAACTGCAGCTGTACAGCATATTCAAATATGGACATCAGGGGTGGAGGAAGTGGATGCTTGCTCTGGTTTGGTGACCTCATTGATAATAGAAGGTTTTCTGAAAACGAGCAAAATATTTATATAAGGATGGCTGCATCAGAACTAGGTATGAATTTATCCTCAGACTACAAAATTCAAAATTCTTTAATTGTAGACAGTCATTTATTGACTTGTCTAACTGCCTAAATGATTGGTTCTAATAATAAATTTGCTCAAGCAAAAGGTAACATAGAAATCAAATGGCATTAAAAGCAAATTTTCTGCCTCCTCTTCTTTCAGGCCATCCTATTGTGGTTTTACAGAACATGACATGACATGAAACATGAAAATTTACGAATGTGTTATCACTTTCTAACATCATAGACTGATTTGTCCTGCCTAGAGCAGTGTTAATCTTTGAGTGTATGAGTTGATAACTGAAGTGTAAGGATTCCATCAGCTAAAGAAAATTTCCCACCCATTCTAATTAGTAATTACTAACCAAAAACATACAATGGCCATTTTGCATTTCCTGTTATAGTTTTATAGCTTCAGTTTCTCTCTGTTATGGTGCAGATAATGGTGACGGTGCAGAGATCAATGCTAAGTCCAATGTGAAGAAAATAATCATAATAAGCACTTTGTCTACAGGAATATTTCTCCTTGGACTGGTTTTGGTCTTGTATGTTTGGAGAAGGAAGCATCAGAAAAAAGGTATATATCTGCACAGCATGAATATCTAACCACTTTTATCGCCCCATCCCTCCATTTACATAAACGAGCTTTAACTTATTGAGAATTTGATTTCGAGTATTCCAAGGTGCTCGCAAATTGTTATACTTTGTCTTCAAGAATTTTGACTATAACAAAAAATAGAGATCTCCTGCTTCTTTTTTATTTACACACCAGTTCTGCTTGCAGGAAAAAGTACTGGTGCTTTTAAAAGAAGGTCAAACAACAAGCACAAAAAGGAAGATCTAAAACTACCATTGTTTGATTTGGATACTTTAGCTTGTGCAACAGATAATTTTTCTGTTGACAATAAACTCGGAGAAGGGGGTTTTGGGTCTGTTTACAAGGTACTAATCTGTAAACAATATCTTGATGGTTTTCAAATTCATGATATAAACTCCTATCACCACATGACTGAAAAAAGCTTTCCGTTTGGAAAGAGTTCCAACAGATGCGGTTTGCTAGTAATATGCAACATCCCATCATGATTCCCAACTTTCACAAGACAAAGTATGATTTACTTTTGATTTTTGGCAGGGAACATTAACAGATGGGCGAGAAATTGCTGTGAAGAGGCTCTCTAAGAATTCGAGACAAGGAATTGGCGAGTTCAAAACTGAGGTTGAGTATATTGTGAAATTTCAGCACCGGAATCTAGTGCAGCTTCTAGGATGCTGCTTTGAGGGAGATGAAAAGATGTTAATCTATGAGTTACTGCCAAACAAAAGTTTGGACTTCTACATTTTCAGTAAGAATCTCTCAAAACCTGTACAAATCCATGCTAATAATCATACTTCTTTATTACCGACTTTGCACTAATACCAAAAACAAGTCTCTGTGTACTGCTTTGAGAAAAGACCTAAAATTAAGTTTGGTAGTTCTGAGGAAAAGGAGGCCGCCATCAGCACCAAAAACAACCATTTGTTGAGCTTCCTTTATAGCCTTTATGACAAAAGATTGGTGGGAAGTATGTCCTCCACTTCCTTTGTCACACCTGCCACTTTATTTATTTGAGATTATAACTTCAAATTTTTCAAGCATTAATCATCACAAGCTGTTTTATGGACCATAATGTACTGACCTTTCTTCTTTCATACACATTTATGGACCATAATGTACTGACCTGAGAAAAAAATTGTGCAGATGAAACAGAGGACACGCTACTAGATTGGCCAACACGCTACAACATCATCATTGGAATAGCTCGTGGACTTCTTTATCTTCATCAAGATTCACGTCTAAGAGTAATTCATAGGGACCTGAAAGCCAGCAATATTCTACTGGATTATGAATTGAACCCAAAGATTTCAGACTTTGGCCTGGCTAGAAGTTTTGGAGGAAATGAAATTGAAGCCAATACCATTAAAGTGGCTGGAACATAGTAAGTGATATGATTTTACCTTCATTTTCTGCAAATGCAACCTTAACATTCGTTGAATACATGCAGTGGCTACATTTCCCCAGAGTATGCAATTGAAGGGCTCTACTCGGTAAAATCGGATGTCTTCAGCTTTGGTGTATTGGTGCTAGAGATAGTGAGTGGATATAAGAACAGGGGGTTCAGTCATCCAGAACACAGTCTCAACCTTCTAGGGCATGTAAGTGTCAAAACTATATTACTTGGACTCATCATTTCTCTTTACTCTCAAACCTGTGTCAGGTTTCCATAGCCTTGGTCATGTCTACTGATAGTACCCCTTAAATTGACAAAAGAAATGAAGAAATATTGAAAAGAAAACGATTCTGAGGAGGTTAAGCATGTCGGACACACATCTGTTCTTGGATCTGGATCTGGATCTCAGAGTCTAGGGAACACAGTGTCAATGGAAACATTTCTTAGTGTAGATACCAAATCTGCTATTGGTAACATGGTTTTGTTTATTAGGCTTGGAGACTATTCCGAGATGGGAGGCCTATGGAACTGGTTAGGCAATCAATAATTGAAGCATGCAATCTATCTCAAGTGCTACGTTCAATTCACGTGGCTCTACTCTGTGTTCAAGATAATCGAGAAGATAGGCCAGACATGTCATATGTGGTTTTGATGTTGAGTAATGACAATACATTACCTCAGCCTAAACATCCAGGTTTTTTTATTGAAAGGGATCCAGCTGAAGCAAGTTCAACAAGCGAGGGCACAGCAAATTATTCAGCTAACAAATGCTCGATTACATTATTACAGGCAAGGTAGATCCCATTTTGTGTTCATATCTTTTGTTTCGTCTTGATGGGTTTGATTTTGGATCTTAGAAGCTGTAGTTCCAATGTTGTGTGGTGAAGGCACATTGCTCAGCCAATGCAACCAGAATCTTTTTTTCCCTGAACGGGAATTTATTTTTGCACTACTATTATTTGTTTCAACCTTGTGTTAAATGAAGTCATAGGTTTTTTCCCTCAACTTCCTACCTTATCAACTGATGAAGCGGCAGCTGGGACTTCTATTAGGGCGGGCACCGAGGAGTTTAAGGATGTTTTCTCTAATTTGGCTCTTGGCCGTTGTCGTACCCGACATCGCCACGATCTTTTAAAAATTAATCTTCACTAAAAGAACAGGTTTCTGACATCTTGTTCTTTGATGAGAAAGGTCTAGTTTAAGGAGTCGCCACCTAATATTATGGTCACTAGGAACCCTTATTGGTCAACAAAGATTATATGGCACGGGACTGGTTATGCAAAAGGGAAGATATTATCATCTCTTAAGCATCCTACTTGAGGTAGACTACATTGTTGATTTTGTCTTAAATTGCTAAAGGTTTGTTATACCATGCTACCGATGGTATGCTTGTAATATTCCTGACTCTGGTGTCAGTGAATATTCAACTACGGATACTTCCAACTCTGACGTTGGTAAATATTACGTAGCAAAAAAAATACGGTATTCCTTACTCTGGTGTTAGTGAATAAATCCGCAAAATTTAGATTAAAAGAAAAGAAAAGTTTTAATAAAAAATATAATTATTTTTGAATTGGTATTGATATAATAGTTAGTTTACATGGCAATTCCATCGGATAACTTTACTAGTGTGTTTGGTATTATGGTAGCTTTTATGGTTGTGGTTTGAAAAAAATTATTTTATAAAATGTATTTTTAGTTGAGGTTGGTTTGGAAAAATATATGTTTAGTTAAAACTGTGGTTGAAATTGAGGTTGAACAAAAAGTAGTTTAATGTGTTTGATTAAAAATGCTTTTCAAATTAAGGTTATAAAATAACTAAAAAAGACATTAATATTGATGGTTTTTAATTGAAATATTGTTGATTTAACTGCTGTTATTACATTATGAAATAAACAATACTTTATATAAAGTATTTTTTATTGTTTCATAAAACTATTTGCAATTCCATCACGTATGAAATCCATCTGACAAGGACTATAATTTCCCTGGCTTCCTGAGCGTGCAACAATATCAGGTAAAATATCATTAGGAATAAAATTGGGATTGCGATCAAATTCTGCAAATGTTACATCATCAATGGATCTTCTTCTAATGTAATTATGTAGTGTCATTGAATAATGTTAAACACTAGTTTTTCGAATAAAACACAATACTTGAGAAATTTTGTTGGATTTTTTTTATTTTACTGGGTCGGATCCAATCCAATGCATTTAGGTTTGGGCCGGAACTCGTCCGACCCATAACAGTGGAGAGTGAATTAACTCTCCACCTCTCCATTGTTCACATGAACAATGGAGGCTCAATTGCTGTTTGTAAAGCACAGAAATTATGCTTTTGTTAAACCTGAGGCACGACCGTAATTTATAGTGGGTCCCACCAAACAAAACTCCGTTTTTAACTTAACCAAACATTAATATTTGTGGCTAACTATCAACCCCACCCAAAACCACAATGCCAAACGGGTTCAAAAGGGGGTTGAATTAAAAGAATGCTTAAAAAAAGCTTAAGAGTAAAAAAATAAGGACTAAATCTTAAAGGTAAAAAAATCCTAGGAGGGTTAAATTGAAAGAGAATCCCAATTCTATAGATTATTTAAAATAAGAAAAATAGAAATAAAAAATAGGGTCCAAATCTGAAAGAAAAAAATGAAGGGCTATTTTGAAAATGTGTAGGGGAAGGCTTTTAAATCAAGGAGGAGGGAGGAAAGAAGGAAGAAAAAAAGAAATGGCCATCGAAGTGAAAAAACAACATTTTTTTGTTAAATATCCTGCCCATTAATGCAGGCTACGCCATAAGAAATAAAACGTCGTCGTGGAAGTCTAGTTTTGGTCGCCGAATGATATTGTACACGCCGAACAAAGATCATGAGAGAATTAACATGTGTCCTTGTGAATGTCATAAACAATTGACTTTTAAAAATTAATTTATATTTTATACATGTCTAAATACTAAGTTGCCCCTGATCAGACTTGACAATAATAATAACAAAACCAAATGGAAAAGACGTAAAACCCCTTGACCTAGGCAAATATAACTTTAATTCAAGGGTATTTTGGTAATTTTATTGTGCATTTGAAATGAAAAAAAAATAGAAAACACCCCTGCCCGCCAGCTCATGATTTTTGGTTTTTGAGGGTATATTACTAACTTTACCCTCCCGCTTCCAAGGCTATTTATGTTTTGTTATTAAGGGCAAAATCATAATTTTATTGTTCCAATTCACAATGACTATCGGTATAGAGTAACGATAAAAACAAAACTACAGTAAATGTTCTACCCCTTTTAGGTAACATTTTCCTTTTAGATCCTATAAATTTTTATTATTTTGCACTATGGTTATTTTTTTTATAGTCATCGATATTTGCACTATGGTTATTAAAATTGTTTTTTTAATTTCATCATTTGAAGTTATGTTGACATGATTTTATGTGTTGAGTTTTATTTCAATTTTTTTTTTACTCATTCATTCAGTATGTCATAAAATATTTCAAAGTTAAACTAGAATTTTATTTTACAAAATATAATTTTAGTTTATTATTGGAACAATTTGAAAAAATAAAGTTCAAAATTAATATCAATAAAAAAAATAGAGCTATTTTTCAATTTAACTATTCACATGCACGAAAACTTCAATTTAGCCTTATAATTTCAAGTCATGCACATTAGATCCTTATTGTTTGAGGTTTTATATTTCAGTCTTTTTATCACGATTCGGTCTTTGAATATTGAGGGATTAAGTCAATAAAATAAGAGTATATTAGTCAAATCAAATGTTTTGATACATATTTTGTATTTTTATATATAGTTATGAATATATAATTATTATCTTAGAACTCATGTTTCCTGAAATAAAATGTTGTAAGAAGTATGTAGTAAAGAGTTTAGGCTGAGGCAAAGCATCTTCTGACGTCACAATGTTTCATCAGAATTTCTCTCAGGAACAAAGAAAGAAGATTGCAATATTGGAGTCTCATTCAGACTATACAATGTGTTTTTAGTAACAGAACTCATTACAAGTTTCCTATGTGCAGATTTATAGATGACTCTGTGGAATTGTGACGTGTAAATCTTTAAATTCATCAAATCAGTCCTTAAAGTTCTGTTCACAGAAAGCCAAAGTAGAAAAAAGAATCCCAGGCCAAAAAAGACCAGACTAGATGTTAATCAAGTTCTTCTAGAGACATCAAGATTACCAAGTGGACAGATATGCAAAAAATTCAGGTTCAAGTTCGTATATCTTAGAAATTTAAAGAAGAAAAGGAGAACCATCATGAAGAATAGAAAGGAAAATGGAGGTTCTAAGTCCTTCACCTTCATATACTCTTTAAGCTACAGGTTTATTGAAACCTACTGTGATGTTTTGAAAAATAAAGAGAAAGAATAAATAGGTAAAGGCAATAATGCTCTTGGCGGCTTAAATTGAGTTATTTAAAAAATAATTTCATATGTAAGTTTGGGTTTGTTTAGATATGAAATTTTGGGTAGAAAGACCTTGTCTGTATTCTGGTCATGAATCTGTGAATCGGGTCGTGACACCTACATCCAAAATCAATTGCTTTAAGATAAAGTAAAAAGGGTTATTGAATTTATTTTGAGTGTGAGGGTTCTTGAGCACAGAATAAACGACTGGTAGGCTAATCATTCGAGATGCCGAGAGTCAGTGTCATGACTTGTAAAAGCAATAATACATCAATCCTGAAAGGTACATCAACTAATCAGGTCTTAAGTTTATTTTTCAATGGTCACAAGTTAGAGTCCCTTCATGGTCACTGGAGGCTTACATGACCATTAGCTTCAGGATCCATTAGATTAGTTAAGGTGCGTGCAAACTGATCCCGACACTCATGTTAATAATAATAATAATATACTAAATTAGTCTACATCAAGTTTTGCCAAGCATGGGACTTAGGCTGTGAAAAATGTTCAATAAAAACTTAGAGTTTATACATGTTTAAAAAATTTCAATTAAGAAAATAATAAAAGAAAAGCAAATAACAATCATAAAAATAAGGATCAAAGTTGATATAAAAATCAAATTAAATCAAATTCTAAGGGAAGAAATTGAAAAAAAGATTCAAAACAAAATAGATAGCAATCAAAAGTTTGAGGATCAAATTTGATATAATCAACAAATAACATGATATTTTTAAATTTTTCACAACTTCTGGAAAGTGTTTTCCGTCCAAAATAAAAGGAAAACACTTTCCTAAAAACCAAGTCAGATTTTCTTTTAACTGGAAAGTGTTTCCTGTTGATCAACTTTTCTAATGACAAACAAACACAGAAAAGTTTGAAAAATGATTTCTAGAAAACCACTTTCCATGAAACAAACATGGCCCATAAGTATGCGAAAGCATAACCCATGACAAACATGCTTTCAATATAAATATAATAAAAAGAATTATAGCATGCATATTAAGCATGAATCAAACTTGCAATTGAAATTAATTCAAAGTTCTAGAATGCATACTAGTAGAAAAAAAAATTATGCTTAAATTAAAATAAAAGATGATATTTATTTATTAAAGCACTTTAAAGTAATAGATTTTTTTGTTGTTTTCAATGATAAATCATATTTTCTTAAGGCTTTATTGTTCCTTACTTATGCAGGTAGGATGCTTGCAATATGTTTCCCGAGATTTCAACAATATCATTTTTTTTTTAGATAAACTTCCAAAAAATGTAATTGAAACAAAGAATATGAACTCAAATGTCTCTTAAAAAGATGAATCTAACTTCTAGATTTGGGTGGAAAATCATAGGTTAAAATGAGAAGAAAATCCTAAAATATGAGATGAGGAAGATGTCAAAGAACCATCTCAACCCAAGTTTAAGCTGGTAGGTGAGGTCCAAGATATGATTTATATTATTCTTTAACACACTCCGGAAGTGAAAGCCCTTTGGACTTAAAACTTGCATAGACTCATATTACCTTGTGCTTAATTTTTATCACATAAATGGGGATGATGAGATTCGAACTCGTGACCGCTTGGTCATCAAGGCTCTGATACCATGTCAAATAATCATCTCAACCCAAGCTTAAGCTGGTAAGTGAAGTCCAAGATATAATTTATATTATTCTCTAACAGAAGAGAATGTAAAAATCTAAAAAAATCAAGATAGAATCTCTTGCTTTACCCCCATTTTATATTGAATTTTAGAAGTTAAAAAGTTAAAGAGTTAATAAGAATTAATTTTTACCATTATCAACATTTGATTAACTTCTATAAATTAAGAATTAAATTTATAAAAATCAAGGATTTTTTAAGGAGAAAAACCAAGAGTTATTTAAAATTAATTTTTTATTTATTTATAATTTATTTAAACCATGTTAATTAAATAAAGTTTTAATAAATTAACCTCTGTAGAATATTGCACATTGTTTTAAGCCAACGACATTACCCCTGCAAGAAAGCATTGAACAAAACATTTTTCTCTCAACAACCTCTCCAATAGAAGTTAAAGAACAGATGGTACAGATTTTATTTTTTTTTGTCTTTCTACTTAAAAATAGTTATGCCTATTTTCATCGTGAGTTAGACTAATATTTAGATGGTATTTAAGAGTATGTTGATAGTTGTTTTTTATAGTATTTTTTTTAGAAATACATCAAAATAATATTTTTATTTTATTTTTAAAATATTATTTTTGACATCAACACATTAAAATAATCTAAAAACATAAAAAAAAATCAATTCTTTAAGAAACACGATTTCAACCGTATTCCAAAGCATTAACATGATTATGTTGCATATTTCTACATTTATGCCACTACGTTCTAAAACTTGAGATAGTTTCGTGGATGATACAAATAATAAGACATAGATTTAACATTCTTCTCCTTATCAAAGATCTTAGAATTGAAAATTCTTCTCTTTATCCTAAGACTCAATGCCATGCAGGTCATATGGTAAAAACATTAACCTACCTTGTATAGCTCATCACTTTTCTTTTGAGTTAATTTCAATCTATTCTTTTAATTTCTCTTTCTGATATTTTAATTGTTTCAATGTCACGCTTGAAATTTTAAACTCTCTTAAAATGATTTAATGAGATCAAATATTTTACTCAAATTATAAGATTCAAATGATACCACATAATTCGTTTATAAAAGTATAAAATACAAAAGATTATTTTATTTAAATATAGTTTATATTGAAAACAAAAAAATAATATTAAAAAAATTGAATTAGAAAGACCACAAAAAAATTAAAACCTGGAAATTTTAAGAAGCTTTAGCCCAAAGTAAAACAAGTTTTAAACTTTTGTATTGTCATATTATCTAAGAAACAAAAAATATATTTGATAAACCAATTAATCTATAAAATTCAAACATGATATACACTTGACTCATAAAAAAAAACATAAAATTGTTTATTTATTTATTTTATAATGAGCTCCGTAATTTATACTCTCTTTACTGATAATATTTAATTTGATACGATAATCTACTATTTTTATGATTAATATATTTATACTTTTAAATATAAGTAATGTAAGTGACATCACTTAAAATTGAAAGTAGAATTTATATCCAATTATTTTTTTAAAATCAATTTATATCAGATTTGATATTGGAATTTCAATAAGTCCATGAGACTTCTAACAAAAAAATAAAAAATCTTCCAACCTTAACTATAAATTAAAATTCATTTTTTTTCTTTTTGATAACATATAAACCGTTTATTTTTATATTTTAAAAATAATTAAATTTTTTATTACTTGTTAATAATAAAATAAAATTTTAAAAATAAAAAAAATATTATAATATACAATGTTCAATCAGCGGATGATAAACGGCCCAGGAACTACCTTAAATTAATAGTCAAACAAACCACATTAAACGTCCCCACAAATCATGACGATGTTGTGTCTGAAAGCCGCAAGCCTACTCTCTACCAAACCATTTTACCTCCACTTTCCCGTCCCTAAACACCAGCTCAACCCCTTCTTCTCGTCCTTCAAGCCGGAGAAGCCTTACTCTGCTTCAGCATCCCGATCCCAAATCAGAATGTCGTCGTCATCCACTCCGCCCCAAACAATTGAACACATAGTCCTCTTCAAAGTCAAAGAAAACATCGACCCCACTCAAATCAACACCATGATTCATTCCCTCAACCGTCTGATATCACTCGACTCCGTACTCCACTTAACTGCCGGTGCTCTCTACCGCACCAAGTCCTCACCTATTCCCTTCACTCACATGCTCCACAGCCGTTACTCCTCTAAAGAAAACCTCTCCGCTTATGCCCTTCACCCGACCCACGTTCAAGTCGTTAAAGAATCGGTTCTACCAATCTGCGATGACATCATGGCTGTCGATTGGGTCACCGGTGATCTCAACGGCGGTGATTCATTGGTCCCACCTTCTGGGTCCGCGATTAGATTAACATTCTTGAAGTTAAAAGAGGGATTAGGGGATGAAGTGAAAGATGAGATACTGGGAGTAATTCAGGGGATTAAAGATACATTTGGAGGAATTGATCACATCAGTTGCGGAGAGAACTTCTCCCCTGCTAGAGCCAAGGGTTATTCGATTGCGTCACTAGCTGTTTTTCGTGGATTGAGTGAATTGGAGGCGGTGGATTCGGACAAAGAGTTGGCGAATTTGGAGAAAGCTAAGGTTAGAGATTATCTGGAAAGTGTTATGGTTCTTGATTATGTTGTGTCCTCATCCAGAGTTTGATTGATGTTGTCTTTTAGGCTTTGAGATCTTACGTTGTTCTTGGATGGATTGATGTTCCATACAAATTAATAATGTAATGCCAACGAATTTGGAATTTTTCTTTTGTTTGTGCTTTGCTGCTGGTGGTGTAGCATCAAGGTCAGTGTTCGTCTCTTCGTTCCGGTTCTTGTCGTGCCCTCTATTATAGTTAGCTTCTTGTCTTTTGTCTGAAACAGCGTTACCTTACTTCATTCATCTAGTTTACTGTTAATTTCATTGACGTTGCGGATGTAATAAAGCTCAATCGTTGTTGTATTCATCTGCAAAACTTGATTAATCGGGCAATGCTAGCAAAATGCCAACCTTTTTCCGTTAATGAGAAGAAAAGAACGTAAATCTATTCGGCCATTTTGGGCTTCCTTTACCAAATAAAACTAAAAAGCCGAATGGATGATCGACTCTCTGAATTAAAAATAAAAATAAAAATTAAAGATGGCCTGGCTCGCTTCTATCTGCCGTCAAGTACTGTGATTGTTACTTCATTGGTGGAACTCAGGTCTTTCTTGTTTTCTTCGATCAATCTTCTTTCTGTGAAAAAACCTGGCTCGTTAGGTTGAGGCAATAACCCATTTCCCTCCAACATAAGAACCACTGTAGACATGCTTGGCCTGTGTTCTGGAGAGTGTTGCACACATAATAGCCCCACATGGATTGACCTTAACACTTCAGGCACATAGCAGGATTCTACTTTTAATTCATCAATCAACTCCAAAGATCTGCCTTCCTTGTATAGCTTCCATACCTGAAATTTGAAATCATTGTTTTTTATGAAAATTATTCTTAAACCATTGTGCCAATGCTATTTTGAAAAAACAAGAAGAAAAAAAAAATATTCCTTACATGCCCAAGAAGGTTGAGTTCGTGTTCTGGATGTGTAAATCCCCAGTTTCTTTTTCCACTGACAATCTCTAACACCAAAACTCCAAAGCTAAACACATCGGATTTTATCG